>Ga0182735_1001380_pt1 | contig 16296 bp, 16 predicted proteins | sample eDN5th30CKraftMG_FD_128524 | JGI IMG/M metagenome (GOLD analysis project Ga0182735, IMG submission 128524) | Enriched Miracle-Growth compost microbial communities from Emeryville, California, USA - eDNA 5th pass 30_C Kraft MG (version 2) (version 2) ... | reverse complement strand
TGGCCTCGAGTTCCTGGCGGAAGGCGTCTTCGCCGAACAGGGCGCTGCCCACCAGGATGCATTGCACGTCCGGCAGGGCCTTCAGGGCATCGAGCACGACTTGTTGGCCCTTCCAGGGGGCAAGCCGGCTGAATACGCCGACGAGCGGCCCCTGCGGCAGGTCAAGAGATGCGCGGTCGATAGCCTGCGGCGGCGTGAGGGCGATGCCGTTCGGAACCACCCGCACCCGTTCGGCCCGTCCGCCGGCTTCGATGAAGGCATCGGCGGCGGCCCGGGACGGCACGATTACCGAGGCTGCCCTGTGGTTTGCCAGCAATATCTGAACCCGGCGCTGCATACCGCCGAAATGGCGCGCGTTCATGATGTCATGAAGGTGCCAGACAAGGGGGCGGCGGAAGAAGAAGGATGCCAGCGCGCAAAGAAGAAAGGCCTTTTGCGAATTTGCATAGACGACGTCGTGTCCGCGGGCAGCGGCGGCGATGGCGAAGATCAGCTTTTGCAACCGGCGCAGCAGCGGCAGGGCGGCGAGGAGCGATCGATCCCTGCGGATGGTGCCGAGTTGGGCGCCGGAGGATGCGACAACGACATCCAGTCCCTGTCGCCGCAATACGTCGGCCAGCGGGCCGCCTTCAAGCAGGAAGGCGGATGAACCTTGCCAATGCGGGGAAAGACTGGCGAGCACATATTCGGCACCCGACATCACGCCGGTCTGGTTGACGAACAGAACGCGCGGCGCGCCCATCACGTCGCCTTCCTGCCCCGGGCGAACGCCCGCATCGATCGCTCGTCCCTGCCGAGCGCTGGCACGACAACGGCGCCCGCACTCTTCAGGCCAAGCCCGGCAAGCGTCCTTTCGGCATCCGCGCGCGTGCTGTCGCGCGTGTCGCTTCCATCAATGCAAACCAGCGTCCCGAGTTCAATCTCCGCCAGGCTCCGCAGCGCCTCATGGGATCGAGGATCGAGGAGAGCCGGGCCGGTGAAAAGCACGAGATCGTATACCTTCGCCCATCCGATCAGGGCCTCAAGTCCGGCAATGTCGCCAGCTTCCAGAAGGGCATGGGTCTCGTCGTCGCCAGCAATAACGTGGAAGCCGGGAGTGGAGGTGCGCGAAATGCCGGCGGGCAACCGGGCCGCGCCCGTCAATACGTCGCAAAGCGTGGGTTCGCGGTTTGACAGTTTGAACGCGCTCGCAAATTCACGCATGGGCGGTGCACATTCGACGGCAAGGACGTTGTTCCCCTTCTTGGCGGCATTCTGGCCGATGGCGAGCGTCAGGAAAGCGGCGTGGCGAGAGGCACCTTCCGCCGGCAGGATCAGCAGCGGTCGGCCTGCGCTGACGGCGAGCACATCGGTCGCGAGTTCCTTGGCTCCCTGCTGGAACCCCACGGCACACATGCTTCGCCGCAGGATCGCGAGCAGATCGTCATCGGCACCGCCCGCCAGGGCGATTGCCGGCAGGTCGGGAAGCGAACCGATGATTTCGAGCGGTTCGGGCTTCAAGATATCGTGGTCCCTGCGCGGCGGGGAAGCATCATCCTCGTGATCAAGCTGGCCGAACCCGTTGCGGATCCTGTCCCACAGGACGCAGCTTGCTGCCGCCAGGAACAGGCCGAGCGCGAGCCCCGCCGCAACCATGGGGGTCTTTTTCGGGAAATAGGGACGCGTCGGCTTTTCGGCCAGGCTGACAAGCCGGGTGCCGCCGGTCAGGGAACGTCGTTCCGATTCCAGCTCGCTCGCACGCTGATAAAGCTGCGCATAGAGCTGGCGCTTGGCCTCGACGTCGCGAACCATACCCTCGATGGAGGATTCGTCAGTGCGTGCGTTGGCTGCATTGTCCTTGGCCTTGTCCACCTCCTTGCGGAGCGTCGTGACGAGATTGCTCGCCGTCTCGAAGTCTTTCCGGGCGCTGACGGTGATGCGCTCGATCTCGTTCGCCAATTGCTGTTTCAAGAGGGCAAGCGAGGCTTCCAGCATGCGACGCTGGGGATGAAGCGCGCCGAGAACGGCGCTGCTGGCTGCAAGCTGGTTTCCAACCGTGGCGATCTGCTGCTTGAGGTCTGCGACGGTGCGGCTGTCGAGCGCCATCTGCGAGGCGGCGGCATCGTGCCCATTCTTCATGTCGCGAATGGCATCAAGGCGCGCCTGCGCCTGGGCCTTGGCCTGTTCGGCAGCGGCCAATTGCTGGCTGGCGCTCGTCAGGCTTTCGGAACTGATGGAGGCTGTTGCGCCTTGCACAAGGCCGTTCTGCCGGCGAAAGCTCTCGATCTTGGCGACCTGATCGCGGATTTCCTTGTCGAGATCGGTAACTTCCTGCCAGAGCCATTTCGCTGCGACTTCACGGCTATTGGACTCGGTTCCGCGCTGATCATTCAGATAGGCCGTCACAAGAGCGTTCGCCATGGTCATGGCATTTTCCGGCGAGGCGGACGTATAGGAAATCGAGAGCACGCGGGAGCGACCAACCGCGCCGACCGAATACCGGTCGGCAACCTTGTCTGCGAGTTGCGCGGGATCGTTGCGCAGGCTCTCGCACCCGGCTGAAGAGCTGCGGCACACTTCCATCGCGGCATCGAGCGCGCCGGGCTGGGAAAGCGCGAGCTTCATTACGCGCGAGGAGCGCAGGATCATGATCTGGCTTTCGAGGTCGGCCGGGTCACCCTGCTTTTGTGCCCACACATCCGAGGTTCGTGTGGCTGGATCCCCTTCTGCGACGATGACCATGCCCGTCGCCAGATAGCGCGCCGGCAGGAGGATCGCAGTCACAAGAGACAACAGCACGATAGAAAGGAAAACGACGCCAAACATCAGGCGGTGGCGCCAAAGGCTGCCCACCACCCCTGCCCCCATCAGAAAGGGCGCTGCATTGAACAGATGGCGTTCCATCCTGTTCCGCGTCTCGGCCATACCATTATCCGCCTTCTGTCGAGAATTTGCTGGCGGGCACATAGCCCACCGCCGAAGATTTGTACTCTGCGATGCTTTCGTTAACGTAGGCGCGCAGGCCCTCGCGGAACCGCTCGGCCGAGAAGCCGTCCGCCTGCGCGCGGCAGTTTTCCGGCAGGAACTCGCCTTCCCGCTCGATAAAGCGACGTACGCATGCGGCAATTGCGGCTGGTTCCGGCGTGTCGAAGAACAGGCCAGTCCTGCCGTCGAGAACGGATTCGCAGGACCCGCCACGACCGAGCGCGATCACCGGCGTTCCCTCGGATTGCGCTTCGACCGAAATGATGCCGAAATCCTCTTCCGCCGCGAAGACGAAGGCGCGCGCGCTTGCCATGAGCTCGCGCATCGATCCGTCGCTGACGAACCCCGCAAAGGACACATTGGGGCCGGCGATCTTGCGCAGATGGCCGGCCTCGGGGCCGTCACCCGCCACGATCAGCCGCTGGTCCGGCAGTTCGGAAAAGGCCCGGACGATCGCCTCGATGTTCTTGTAGGGCACCAGGCGGCTGGCGGCCAGGAAGTGGCGTCGTTCCACCGGTGCATTTGCGCGGGAGGAAAGCTGGACCGGCGGATAGAGAACCCGCGCCTTGCGGCCATAGACCTTGCGAATGCGCCGCGCGACGAAATGCGAATTCGCGATCATCATGTCGGGACCGTGCGCGGTACGTGCATCCCAGATCCGTAGCCAATGCAGGAGGGGGCGGGCCAGGAAGGTCGTGATCGAGCTCTTGTTGCGCGCAAGATAGGTGTGCTGCAGATCCCAGGCATAGCGGATCGGCGAGTGAACATACGATACGTGCAACTGGTCGGGACCCGTCAGCACGCCCTTGGCCGCCGCATAGCTGCTCGAAATGATGAGGTCGTAGGGCGAAAGGTCCAGTTGCTCGATGGCAATGGGAAAGAGCGGCAGGAACGCCCGGTGAGCCCGCCTCACGAATGGCAACTTCTGGATAAACGTCGTCCTGGTGGCATTCAGCCCGATTTTCGAGCGGTCCTCCGCCGTCAAGAAGTCGAAGAGGCAGAAGACATCGGCGTCGGGATAGCACCTAAGCATCTCCTGAAGCACGCGTTCGGCGCCGCCGATCGTGTAAAGCCAGTCATGTACAATCGCCACACGCATCAGGAAACCCCGCTGAACCTCCAGTCTGGTACAGCGGCACGGCATAAAATTTGGTTAATTTTTTGCTTTCGGGTGACCCCTTCCCCGTTTCGACGCCCTCCTTCTCACGCAGCCGACCATTTAGCGGATCGTCGCTCGACGGTCGCAACGGCATCGAGGATGCCGTTCACAATCGCCTCGCGAGCATGTCGGGCCGTCATATTGTGCTCTGCATCCGGTACGATCCGGACCACGGCATTTTGATAGTCGAGGGCGGGACGATCGCCGAAATGCCGGACCAGCTCGTCACGTCCCGCATCGTTGTGCGCAAGGATCAGGAACGAGACCACCCCGCGGGCGTACAGCAACTCTGCCTGCTGGCGCACGGTCCGGGTGGTCTTTGAGGGGCCAGCGAGGCGGCGAAGGTATGGCGCAAGGAACGCCTTGACGATCTTGCTGGTCTCCTTGAAGAGAGTGCCTGGCGGAATACCGGCCAGAACGTCTTTCAGCGTTTTCACCGAGAACGCGCGGCGACGGTAGTCGGCCAGAGACGACGTGCCCCCGCTCATGACTTGCTCGAATGTCTCGTTCGGGCCAAGCGCGAGACGCGGTGGATTGACGGCCACAACGCCCCTGATGCGGGGATCGCGAACGGTTGCCTGAACGGCGGCATAGCCGCCGCTGCAGCGGCCGCACACCAGCACCGGACCGAGGCCCAACCTCTCTATTGCGGTGACGGCCTCCAGCACATCGCCGATCTGGCCCTCGTCGTAGAAAAGCGGCCGGTCGACACTGTGGCTGTCACCGATCCCCCCGGTATCGACGCGCAGGCTTGCAATACCCTGCTGCGCCAGGGAACGGGCGAACTCCACATGCATACGGGCCCACCCGATATGGTAGTTGTCGCCGGAATTGACGAAAACGACCACCGCCCTGCTCGCGCGCGACAGGGGTTTGCACAAGATACCGAAAAGTCTGCCGGATATGCCGAACAGCATCGGTGTTTCGGCAAATCCGGTTCCCGTCAAAGCGGGCGCCGCGGCCAACGGGCGTGCACCGGTTGTTTCGCCCGGCGGGACGATGTTCTCAAGCCAGCTCAGCACCTCCTTGAAGTCGCCGATAGGCGGAGTGGAAGCACGGCTATAAGTCACGAAGCTTTCGTGAGCCGCATAGTCGACGGCAGTCACGGCAAAGCCGGCCGCTGCAAGCCGCTCCGGCCATGCCTTGGCGGCGCGGGTGCCCGGCGGCAGCATTGCCAGGACCGGAAGCGGCTGCGGCAGGTGGCACAGGCGCAATGCGCAGATTTCCGCGGCAAGTCCTCTCGACAGAAAGTGCCCGGCGATGTTGAGGCTGTTTTCCGAGGTTTCGAGCGGCAGGCGCAGGAAGGAGCCGATCATCTTGCTCCAGACCTCCAGCTCGCGCAGGCCCGCCCGCCCCTCGTTTTGCGGCGCCATCACAACCAGCGCGTCCGCAAGCAGCCCTTCCACGGAATGAACCGCCATGAGGGCGCCGAGCCCGTGACCGACGAGAACGAGCTTCTCGATACCGTGAACGGTCCTCAGGAGGCTCGCGGCTGCACGCAGCGCCTCTGTCCAAATCTCCAGGGATTCGATCGAGCCCGCATCCCCCAGACTGTCCCCGGCACCCGGCCAATCGAAACGCAGGCAACAATAGCCGGCGTCGGCTAGAAGATCGGCGAAGACAGACCAGCCTCGCCGGATGGTGAATTCTTCCAAACCCCACGCTGGGGCCATCAGGACACCGACCTTCCCGCCACCGTCATGGAGAAAGCCGGCGCAAGCGCCAAAGGCAACCGGTACGCCGAAGGCGCGTCTCAAGGTCTTGTCTCGTAAAATGGTTTTGCAAACGTCTTGGTCAAACTGGTTCCTGCCGACGTGTGAGATGAACCGAGGCCGGCACGGCCAGCGCAAACGGCGCGCCCCCGCATTCGCCCGGAGTATGCCTTAAGACGCAAGTGCGGACCGCGCGAACCTTCGGCAAACGGCGCCTTGGCAAAATATTCGAGATTTGCGGACCGCTGTCCATTCCCGAAATGGAACGAAGGTAACCAAACCATTAACTTTACCCCGTCTGCGAAATCGCAAGAGACCGCCACGACAGGGCGCCGGGCCGCAATGGTCTTCAGTGCGCCGCCACACGCATGTGATCCGCCGCGTGCCGGGCTTTTCGCTCCTCCAGTATCTCAGAAAGCAGGTCTATGTACTGCCCTGCAATATTGTCCCAGCTGTAGTTTTCCGCGGTCGCCCGGGCGGCGACCCGCAACTGCGCGGCGAGCGTTGCGCTCTGAAATACCGTCTCGACCTTTTGCGCGATATCGGCGCCGTCCTGCGTGATCACCATGCCGTTCCGGCCGTCCTTCAGATACTCCTCGATGCCGCCGACAGGCGTGGCGAAGACCGCAAGGCCGCTCGCCATCGCCTCCATGCACACCAGCGAAAAGGTCTCGTACGATGTCGGAAAGACGAAGGCATCCGCGGCGGCGAAGAACCGTTCGACGTTCTTTTGCTCTCCCGCATAGACGATCCTGCCGACCGAAACCTTTGCCATGGCCCGATAGGGCGCCTGATTGTCCGAGCCGACCACGAGGAGATGGAATTCGGGGCCGAGCCGCTCCATCGCGTCGATGAGGTGGGCAAGACCCTTGCGGTTGAACTCGTGTCCGACGAAGAGCAGCAGTGGGGCCTCTTGCGGGATACCGAAATCCTCCCGTATCTGGCGTCTCGCGGACGCATCCGGCTTGAAGCGCTCGACATCGACGCCGTTCGAGATGACCCGAATGCGGCTCTCGGGAACGCGGTAATGTTTGACCAGTTCCTGTGACACGCGGCGCGATACGGCGATGTAGCGCTTGTAGCGAAGATGTCCGATCATCCAATAGTCGCGCAGGGCAACCCAGGCATGAATCGGATTGAGAAGCCAGCGCCATTGCCCTGCGGCCTTCTTGATCGCCAGGTTTTCCGCGTTCACGGCATGCACGACGACGACGTCGCCGGCAAGGCAATCTCCGTGACTAATGACCAAGGATTTCGCCCTCCGCCTGACCGCACATGTCGCGGCGAGTGTGAAGGTCGGGAAAACGAGCAGGCGCGCCAGATGGCGCATACCTCCACGTGTCGACAAACCGGTGATCCAGGAACTGACGAGGACCACGTCCGTCGCAGTGTCGCTGGCATCGCGCGCGGTGGACGTAACAACGCCATTGATCAGTCCCATGCGATTGAATGCCTGGGCCAGTTCCCAGGCGACCCGATCCGCGCCTCCGATTGCACCGAACTCCTGGATGACCTGGAGAACTTCCGGAAACATCGGATTACCTTCCTGGGCGCCGTATCGCGCCCTTGCATCACTTCGGTCCGCATCATGCGGCTCGTCCGCGTATATATCTACTCTCTTAAAAGACGACCAAGGCCCATCCCCAATTAACGTTAACTCGTGCCGTTCTGGCTCTTAGAACCCCTGTACGGACGAAGCGGCGTGCGCGCGCCTGTGCCGATAAGGGAAAGCCGTGGACACCTTTGTACGGTGTCGGGCCGCGTGCAGGCGGGAGGAGCGGCCGACGACAGAGCCGAGAGGGCAGCGACCAAGCGGTCAAACTCCTGCCGACCCGAGGCTCTTTCAGATCCGGGCGTCGCCGCGGGAAAGGCGCGATCGCCCTGACCGTGCTGGACAGTGGCTGCCGTCGAAAATTAAGATGCGAGCGTGGCTGGCGATGCTCCTTCCGCATCGTCGCGCGGGCCGTTTACGATGCCTATGACGTCATCGGCATCGTGGAAGGGTCAAATCGACTGCGACGCAGACCTGGCTGGCATCGAAGGGACGCGGCAGGTCCCTTCGAGCATAAAGCTATACTGCTGGAGACTTACCCCCATGAGCGGCAGGAGGGGCGCCTGCTGACGGGGCTTGCCAAAAGGCTGGCGCCGCATGTCGCCCTGAAACCCCGCCCAGCTGACACGATCTACGATCGGACCGCTTTTGTTGAAGCAGGTCGATGACTTTTCGAAGCTGCTTGGAACGTTCGTGCGCAGGTTCAAGAGCGGCGGTTATAGCCTGCAGGACTGCGAGATTAAGTCCGACTGCGCATGTCCTGCGCGCCATCGACCGCGCGTAGAGCTGGCGGCGCGGTTCGTGCGCGGCGAGGCGTCGACGAGCGCCGACATTTCCACCGCCGAGAAGATGACCGACCGCTTTGTCCGCTGGATGAGGCAGCTGGCCTGGCTCGCGCCGGATGTGCTGGAGAGGCTCGTCATCCAACGCATTGCGCGCTCCCTCTCGCGCACCGATCTGGTCGCCGCACAAACCTGCCATGGGCGGAGCAGATGGAGGCCGTGTTCGGGCAGATTAGGTCCTGATGGCTACCGGGTGACGCAGGATATCACCTTCGCAGCAGATGGGGTGTCATCGCGTGACGACCTGCCCGTCAGGCGACCTTGAATTGCTCCAGGAGGGCATCCACGATCATTTGCGAATGCTTGTCCATGCGGTCTTCGTCGATGCCCAGAACGTCCTTCATGGTCACATACATCTCGAAGCCGGTTGTGGCGGCAAGGGCCAACGCAAGTTCTTCGGTTCGCTCTTTGCCAAGTTTCGCGGACACCGGCAACAGCGATTGCGCGAACATCGGCAGGCGGCGTGCGGTGCGCTGATATCGCGGCGCGCCATTTGGGGCGGGTTCCATCGCCCGTGCCACCAGGACACGCATGCGGTTCTCGCAATCGCGGTAAAAGGATAGCCAGAAGCGACGCACCGCATGCACGCGTTCACGCGCCGACGTGCCGTTCGGCATGATATCTGTATCCGTCTCCACCATGCCGTCTAGCACCGCTTCGAGCGCAAGCGCAGCCGGATCGGAAAAGTAGCGATACACGGTTGCGCGCGAAATAGCCGCTTCCTGCGCCACGGCTGCCAGAGTGACCTCACGGCCGCTGTCGATCAGTGCGCGGGTGGCCGTCAGAACGTCCCGGCGCGTGCGCAGTTTCTGTTTCATTCTTCCACGATTGGCCATCGAATCTTCAATTGATCGGAATCCCATTTTATGAGACACTTGTCGCATAAAGAGAGGATTTGATCAAGGAGGCCACCATGAGCGAAACAGACACCTATCACCTGTTCGGCAATCTCATCCGCTTTCACGCACGCGGCGAGATGGGCTATTGCCTGGTCGATGTGACGACCGCACCGGGCGCAGGGGTGCCGCCCAACAGCCATCCCGGTGACAACGAAGCCTTCTGCATTCTTGAAGGCAATTATTCATTCACCATCAACGGCGAGGAGCGCATCGCGGCTGCCGGTGATGTCGTGCTCATCCCCAATGGCGCGGTCCATGCTCTGCGAAATATCGGCGACACGGCGGGACGAATGTTCATCGTGAATGTCCCCGGCAAGATCCATGCCGCGTTCTTCTCGAGCGTCGGCGAACCCCTCGCCCAGGGCGCGCGCGATTTTCCGCCGCCGCCAGCGACGCCACCGGACATTCCGCGGCTCATTGAACAGTCAAAGGAACTGGGCGTCGTCATTCACCACCACTGAGATTGCGGGCGCCGGGCAGGCGGACGGGTTTGTCAGCGGTCATTGTCGCATGGCCTGTCTAAGTGCCGGACGTGCTGCGCAGCCTCGTCACGGGCGCAGGAATTTGGCTGCTGATAAGTTGCACGCCAATCATTTCCGCGCCCGGCGCCAGCCGGCCGCCTGCGCCTCCTCCTCGGTGCAGAACCAACGCTCACCCTTGCTCTTGGCGATCTGCGTCTTGTCGTAATCCTGCTGACCAGGCACATGATAGATCCGCGCGCCGTTTCGGCTGATGTTGCCCTTGATCTGGCATCCGGTTGTTGGATTCGCAGATGCCACGGGTTGTGGCAAAAGATGCTGTTGTGCACTGATCGGCACCGAGACGGCACCGAGAAGCTCGGTCTGCGGGCCGCGCTGACGCCAATCCCATGGAGCAATGAATGCGCCAGACCACAGACCCGCTTGCTGGCTACGCGCGAGCTGTTCCTCACCAACATAGATATCCGAGTAGCGTCGAAACGCGAGCGCCCAGCCCGCGGCGACCATCGCCGCGTTGATGTCCATCTCGCCGACAAAGCAGGTCATGATACGTCGGTCATAGCGGTCTATCTCATTACCCGTGCAGGAAATGGTGCGGTTACGAACCAGCCGGACCAACGCCGCGCGAGCGGCGAGGCCGCAAGCGTACGTCTTTTCGGCGGCGTTGACGCAGATCTGATCAGTCTCCGGCGCATCGATGCCGTTCAACCGGACCCTCTTGTCCTTTATCGTTATCGTGTCGCCATCGGATATCCTCGCCGGGCCTGATATCGTCGTGGTCTCTGCAGCAACAATCGGGCCGGCGAACAGTATAATCGCAATCAGGGAAATCATGGCAAGACGAAGAATCATGGGGGCATTTTCGGCGGTGACGACGTGGATTGGAAGACGGCGAGAATTGAGGCGCCTTTTCCAAGATAATGCCCGCGAACGCATCGAGAGATATCCCGTTACCGCTCACTGTGATGCGCAACGGGCTGCCGCTCCGGTCCGATTTGGCGGTGACGGGCGGGCTTGTCTGCGTTGGGCGAAAGGGCAGCAGAGCGCGCGCGGATCCAACAAGGCCCGATTGACTACGAGCTCGCTAAAAGGCGCGTCTACGAAGAGGAAGAGCAGGCAAGGCTGTCGATGGAGCTGAAGAACCGACATCCGTTATTTGAGGTAAGCGCCTCATGCGATCAGCAGCTCTAGTGAAACATGACGCCCCCACGTCTTGGCAAGCCTCCTGTGGCGGTTTATCATTTCGGCAACGTGGAGTGACACCGATGATATCGAGTTTCAACGTTCACGAAGCAAGCGGCTATGAGCAACTCATGGGTCGCTGGAGTCAAATGCTGGCGCCCAAGCTCATCGAATTTGCCGGGCTTTCCAGCGGCGAAAAGGTTCTCGATGTCGGCTGTGGCACCGGTAGCCTGACCTTTGCGCTCGCCAAGTCACCGGATCTGACCGAGATCGCGGCAATCGATTTTTCACCCATCTTCGTTGAGGCGGCCACGCGGCGCAATACCGATCCTCGCATCAAGATTGGCCAGGCCGATGCCTGCGCCTTGCCGTTTGAGGATGGCGCGTTCAACCGCGCCCTATCGCTGCTCGTGCTCCACTTCGTGCCGGAGGCGGGCAAGGCCGTAGCCGAAATGCGCCGTGTCGTGAAATCGGGAGGTGTCGTGGCCGCTGTCGTATGGGACCATTTTGGTGGCATGCCCGGCATGCGCATGATGGTCGATACGGTGGCAGCCCTCAGCGAGGGTGGGCGTCAGCTGCGCAGCCGATATTGCTTCCAACCAATGATGCAGCCCGGTGAAATGAAGCAGACCTTTGTCGAGCAAGGACTTGCGGACGTTACGGAGGCAGAACTGATGATCCGCATGGACTATCAGAACTTCGACGATTACTGGGCCCCAATCGCTGCCGGAGAGGGCCCGCTGGGCAAATTCATGGTCACACTGGACGCCACGGAGCGGATGCGCACTGGCGCGGCCGTGCGCGATGCGTACGAAGCGGGCCGCCCTGACGGCCCGCGATCGTTTGGGAACATTGCCTGGGCCGTTCGCGGCGTCGTTCCCTGAGCGCAAACCAAATGCGTCAGCAAGGGTTCACAGATTTCGGCCCCAATGTCCAATCCTTGATGAGGTTTGACGGCACGCACGCCTCCCTGCAAGTCAGGGCAAGGTAGAACGGCTCCCTGGCCGGCCTCCACAACCAAGAGGACCGGCGAATGGTTCCGTCTGGGGCCTGCCCCACCATGATGGGGCAGGCGGGCCGCATCAGTTCAGAACCTGAACGACCGTGTAGGTGTTCGGGTCGACGATGACGCGCTTGTCGTTGACGACTGCATAGGCATATGCGGGATCGTCAGGAACGGGCGTGAGAACAACGGTCTTGGGAAGCGGGTGGCCAACCTCGACGACCTCCTCAATGACGACCGGGTTGGCGGGCATTGGCCGCTGCTCCACATAGGTCACGACCTTGCGCGGGGGAGGGTCGATGGCTGCACCGGCAATCGCACCGACTGCACCGCCGACGACCGCGCCCACCGGACCGCCGACAACGGCCCCCGTTGCGGCGCCGCCGACGATACCCACCGCCGCCCCCTCGCTGCCGTCGTCATCCGCAAAGGCAGGGGCCGAAATGAACGTGACGGCGATTGCCGCCGAAAGAGCGATTTTGGAAAGCATAACTGTCTCCTTTTGTCTATGACGGGAGGAATAAGGAGCGTGGCGCATCATGGTTCCGGGCCCGGACCTTTGCGGGCGCGCATCAGACCAAAGTCTGTGGCGGGACTATGCTTTCGCCAGCGCGGCGCCCGGCATTAAAGGCGGGTGAGTGAGCAAGTTCGGTACACATCGGCGATAATGATAACCTGGCGTAAACCAACAGCTCGCTCGCAATCGCAGGTATGTATTCTCAGCCAGGCGAGACGATATTTTGGCGACGCTCCATGATGGAGTTTGATTCGAGGAATGACCATGTCCAACCAGCTGCGCCGCCCTTTGCCGGACCACGCACCGGCCGAACGCCTGGCCCGAGCAATCCGCGAGATCGACAGACAGATCGAGCAAACGCGGCTCGCCCGTGAGCCGGCCCTGCTTAGCGCCTACCGCGCCCGCGGCATCCTCAGGAAAGCACATGCCCGCTGCAAGGCGCTTGCGGAGACACACATACCGCAAGCGCCTTGCCAACCAGCTGTGCGGCCCGATGTGTTGCCCAAGCCGCATCGGTCGCGCAGGGACCCGGTCGAGTGCAACGAGGCGCTCCCGGGTCCTCACCCTCCTCGCCTGGTATGGCAGGATGTTGGATACGCACGCGAGCCTGCTGCCGCAACAGGCCCCTGTGACCGGACCGGCAAGAGCATACCCAATCGCAATCGGCTCATCTTGGCGGCCGGCCTGCTCCTCGGCCTGATCGCGGCGCTCTCGATCTGGAGTGCCATAGCGATTTAACTTGGACCCCAGCGGCACTCGGCATATCGACGACCACTTCTGTCAATCGCGACAGACTTGTCACTCCCGGCGCGCATTCCTCATGGACTAGTCTCTGCTTCGCACAACCGGCCACGGCCGGGAAACGAGCGGTGAACCGAAGATGACGACGCCCATGACAATCGCACACAGAATGTCGACGCAGACGGCGACGGATTGGCTTTGCCTTGCCGCAACGCCGACCTTCGCCATCATGGCCTGGATCAGCGCAGGAGATTTGATGCCTCTTTGTGCGCCCCGGCCGAGCTCTCTGCCTTTCGGCGATATGGTCTCGATGTACCTGATAATGGGCTTCTTCCACCTCCCGCCATGGCTCACGACCATTTCCCGCCGAGGCACGGCTACTCCCCTCACCAACCAGACCGATGGAGATTGACGATGCCGCACACGATTGTTTCGCAGGAAGACTGGCTTGTAGCCCGCAGGGCCCTTTTCGAGAAGGAACGCGCGATGACGCAGCAGCTCGACGCGTTGCGCGCCGAGCGACGGCAATTGCCTTGGGTCAGGGTGGAGAAAGACTATGTTTTCGATGCGCTCGCCGGGACTGTGACCCTTCGGGACCTGTTTGCAGACCGCAGCCAGCTGGCAATCTATCACTTCATGCTGACGCCCGGGTCGGATCATCTATGTCCTGGATGCTCCTTCACCATGGACCATGTCGATGCGGCACGCCAGCACTTCGAGCACGCGGATCTGGCGTTTGCTGCGGTCTCGCGCGCATCGGTCCAACGCATCGAGGACATCAAGCGACGTATGCACTGGACGTTCCGCTGGGTTTCCTCGGGCGACCGAGACTTCAACTATGATTTCGGCGTGTCGTTCTCTGCGCAGGACCGGACCGCCGGCAACGCACGCTACAATTACGGTCTGACCCAGATCCGCAACGCCGCCGACATGTTCGGCCTCAGCGTCTTCGCAAAGGATAAGCGGGGCGACGTCTTTCACACCTATTCGACCTATCATCGTGGAACGGAGCTCTTAATGGGCGCGCTCAACTGGCTCGACCTTGTTCCAAAGGGGCGCAACGAGACTGGCACGATGAGCTGGGTGAAGCTGCATGACCAATACTAGGCTTGAAAGGTGTCTTGTTTGGCTCCTGGGACTGCCTCGTCTCCATTGTAATACGCGTCTGTGATCTCGATCGCGCCGTCCTCGAGCAATTCTGCGTGGCCGTCGCCAAAGACCTCGTCCATGGCGTCAAATCCGGCCCACGTAAAGTGGACCGGGATTTGCTGTAGCCGAGATCCGAACCGGCCTGCAGCGCCGAGGACCCATCAGGAATTTTGTGCGCGGGCCAGCTTCCTCAGTCAAACAACAGTTCGCCGAAGATGACGGCGAACTGTGTCATTGCCTCGGCCCCCTTGCGCGGCGCGCTTTCACCCTGTCGGCCTGCTCGATCTACAGCCCAGGAATTTCCTTTGTGCCGTCTGCCAGAACCGAAAGCGCGACATGAACGACCTTGGGCGAACGAAGCCTTCGTCCCCAATCCTGACCCGGATGGACGTCGAAGAACCCGGGGGATACCAGAACTCGAGCGGGGGGATTTGCCATTCGCCAACGGCCTCCAGGACCCTGTGGGTCACTGTCGAGATCCCTTCTGTCGACGCATCGATGCCATAGATTTCCTACAGGTGGCCCTGGACTTCCCGCACCGCCAGGCCGCGGGCGTACATGGAAATGATCTTGCCGTCGAAATCGAAGAAGGCGACGCTGACATTTGGCGTTCAGTTTCGGACTTTGACACCAGGGAGGTGATTCCGGCAGTCAAAGCACGGGGAGCCGCGCGGCTCCCGGTGCGTCTCGTGCTGCCGGTGCCCCACCTGCCACCGCCTCCGGTGCGAACGCCTGTGCCCGAATGGGGAGCAGGTGCCTGAAGCCTATGCCGGCGCCCTTGCCGGAGCCATTGCCAGGCGGCAGCAGCGAAGCGGATCAACCGGCGCATTGACGTGACCGCGGCCGCCTGGCGGGCCGAACCGATCCCGGCTTCGCGCACGCCTACCGGCTGGATCGGATGCCTGATGGAAGGCCACCTAGGCGCACTCCGACTGCCCGAGCCGTCGAAGCCCGGCTTCCCGTACAATGTCGGCGATACGGGCAAATTGCGCTGAAAGCGGATTGGTCTTGCGCCAGACCATGCCGATGGTCCGCGTGGGACGCGGCTCGGCCAGGTGCGCGACGCAAACCGGAGACGAACGCATCTCTGTCTTGACGGCCATCTGGGGAATGAGCGTCACGCCGATACCGGCGCCGACCATTTGAACGAGCGTCGACAGTGAACTTCCTTCCATCAGGGCCCGGGTGGAGGCTGGGGCGATATTGCAGACGGAGAGTGCCTGGTCGCGGAAGCAGTGGCCCTCCTCGAGGAGAAGCAGGCGCATCTCATGCAGCCTCTCGGAAACCGGGACGGGCTTTGCGGCATCTCCCAGCGGCCGCACGAGCACGAACTCCTCATCGAAGAGCGGCATTTCTTCCAGCGCGGGCTCGGACACGGGAAGAGCCACGATGGCCACATCCAGTTTCGCCTCCGCCAGGTCCTCAATCAGCCTTTGGGTGATCGCCTCGCGCGGGCGCGGGTCGAGCCCCGGATAGAGCCGCGCCAGAGCCTTGATGATGTCCGGCAGCAGATATGGCGCGACCGTGGGGATGATGCCGAGGCGAAGGCGACCCGCGAAGGGCCCGTGTGCGGCCCGGCCGAGATCCTCCAGTTCGTCGACGGCGCGCAGGATCGAGCGTACGCGCCCTGCAAATTCCTCGCCGAGGCCGGTCAGGCGGATGCGCCGCCCTCCTCTTTCCACGAGCGGCGCACCGACGAGGTCCTCCAGTTCCCTGATCTGTACGGAAAGCGCAGGCTGCGAGATGGCGCAGCTTTCTGCGGCACGGCCGAAATGGCCGATGCGGGCAAGCGCATCGAAATATCTCAGGTGCTTCATGGAAAGACTACTCATAAAGATAACCTATCCCTGCTTTTAGTTTTTACAATTGGAATTTATGATAAGGCTTTGCTACCTCTGGGTCACTTGGAAGATGGCCTGTAAGGCGGCGCCTTTGTGCGCGTGCCGGCAAAAGCGCTTCCGGTGTCCTTTTAAGTCAAAAAATCCGTTGGAGGGACCAAATGGATACGAAGATCCCCACGACCGGCAAGTGTCCGGTCATGCATGGTGGCAACACGGCGCTCGGCAAGTCCGTCATGGAATGGTGGCCCAACGCGCT
>Ga0182735_1001376_pt1 | contig 16302 bp, 15 predicted proteins | sample eDN5th30CKraftMG_FD_128524 | JGI IMG/M metagenome (GOLD analysis project Ga0182735, IMG submission 128524) | Enriched Miracle-Growth compost microbial communities from Emeryville, California, USA - eDNA 5th pass 30_C Kraft MG (version 2) (version 2) ... | reverse complement strand
GCCGCCCGGGCCGCCCGGGCCGCCCGGACCGCCCTGGCCGCCGCCGGCGGATGCCTTGCGCGCCACACCCACCATGGCGGGCCGCAGCAGGCGGTCGTTGAGCACATAGCCGGTCTGCACCACCTGCATGACGGTGCCCGGCGCCTCGTCGGCGGTTTCCACCTCGAACATGGCCTGATGCAGATTGTGATCGAACTTCTCGCCCAGGGGATGCACGGGGCGGATGCCGTGCTTCTCGAAGGCGGTGAGCAGCTCCTTCTCCGTCATCTCGATACCGGTGAGGAAACCGGACAGGCTGGCGTCCTGGCGCATGGCCTCGGGCAGGCTTTCGAGCGCCCGCCTGAGATTGTCGCCCACCGCCAGCAGGTCGCGGGCGAAGGCGGTCACGGCGAACTTGGCGGTGTCCGCCTTGTCGCGCTCGGCGCGGCGGCGCACATTCTCCGCCTCGGCCAGGGCGCGCAGCACCTTGTCCTTCAGCTCGGCGTTCTCGGCCCGCAGCGCCTCGATATCACCGGTGTCGGCCTGGGCCTCCGGCGCCGGCTCGGCGGCGGCGTCCCTGTCGTCGATCTCGGGCTTTTCGTTTTCCGTCGTCACAGTCGTTCACTCCAGTATCTTGCCCACCACCCGGGCGGTGTAATCCACCATCGGGATGATGCGGGCATAGTTGATTCGCGTCGGCCCCACCACGCCCAGGACCCCGACCACCTTCTGCTGGCTATTCATATAGGGACTGATGATCAAGGACGAGCCCGAAAGGCCGAAAAGTTGGTTCTCCGATCCGATGAAGATGCGTACGCCCTCGGCGTCGCCCACCAGGTCCAATAGTTGGGAAAGGTCGCGCTTTTTCTCAAGGTCCTCGAAGAGCTGGCGCAGCCGCTCCAGGTCCTCCAGCGCGCGGATGTTGCTCAGCAGGTTGGCATGGCCCCTGACGATGAAGGTGGCCTCGTCGCCCGAGCCTCCGGATTTGATGGCGATGCCGGCTTCCACCACATGGGCGGTGAGCTCGTCGAGCTGCGCCCGGCGCTCCGCCAGCTCCTTCTGGATATCGTCCCGCGCCTCGCGGATGGTGCGGCCGGCCACCCGGCTGGAGAGATAGTTGCTGGCCTGCGTCAGGGTGGAGGGCGTCATGCCTGCCGGCACGTCGATCACCCGGTTCTCCACCGTGTTGTCCTGATGCACCACCACCACCAGCGCCTTGCCGGGGCTCAGATAGATGAATTCGATATGCTTGAGGGCAGCCTCGATGCGGGGCGCCATCACCAGCCCGGCGCATTGCGAGAGGCCGGAGAGCAAATGCGTGGCCTCGTTCAGCACTTCGTCCAGGTCGCGCCCGGCGGCGGTGCAGCGGGCCTCGATGGCCTGGCGCTCGGTATCGCCCAGGTCGCCGATCTCCAGCATGCCGTCGACGAAGAGCCTGAGCCCCGCTTCCGTCGGCAGCCGCCCGGCGGAGGTGTGGGGGGAATAGAGGAGACCGATATCCTCCAGGTCCGCCATGATGTTGCGGATGGAAGCGGGGGAGAGACCCACGCTCCGCGCCCTGGACAGGGTGCGGGACCCCACGGGGTCGCCGGTGGCCAGATAGGTCTCCACCAGGTCCTGGAAGATCTGGCGGGACCGGTCATTCAACTGCTGAATCTGCCCGCTCATCGTCACCCTTGTCATCGCCGTCGCCCGAATTCCCTGAATGTAGTGAGGGGGTGCCGGAGCGTCAATTGCGCCGCGTCCCGCCTCTCCCGGCTTTACGGGAGAGATGGGGGACGATAGAAGCAGGGGATCGAAAACCTTTGGGGACAATGGAATGACCGTATCCGCCAGCGCCGCCCACGGCCGCCCGTCCGGCCGCAAGCCCGAAGACCTTCGCACCGTCAGCCTGGAGCCGGGCTGGGCCAAGCATGCCGAAGGCTCCTGCCTGGTGCGCTTCGGCGACACACATGTGCTGTGCACCGCCTCGCTGGAAGACGGCGTGCCGCCCTTCCTGCGCAACACCGGCAAGGGCTGGGTGACCGCCGAATACGGCATGCTGCCGCGCGCCACCGGCACGCGCACGGCGCGCGAGGCCGCCAAAGGCAAGCAGACCGGCCGCACGGTGGAAATCCAGCGCCTCATCGGCCGCTCGCTTCGGGCCGTCACCGACATGGCGGCGCTGGGCGAACGCCAGATCAAGATCGACTGCGACGTGCTGCAGGCCGATGGCGGCACGCGCACGGCGGCCATCACCGGGTCCTACGTCGCCCTGCATCAGTGCATCGACCTCATGCTCTCCAGGGGGCTGGTCGAGCGCCATGCCCTCATCGATCAGGTGGCGGCGGTGTCCGCCGGCATCGTCAGCGGCCAGCCGGTCCTGGACCTGGAATATGTGGAGGACAGCACCGCCGAGGCGGATGCCAATTTCGTGCTCACCGCCAAAGGCCATATCGTCGAGGTGCAGGCCACGGCGGAAGCCGACCCCTTCCCCGAGGCGACCTTCCACAGGCTGTTCGAGCTGGCGCGCGGTGGCGTCGCCGAGCTGGTCACCCTCCAGAAGGCGGTGCTCGGCCTATAGGCCCAGCGCCTCGATACGGTCGGTCCAGATGAAGTCGGGCGACAGCGATTGGGCGAAGCGGTAGGCCGCCTCGCTGTCCACGCCGTAGACATGCAGCGTGCCCTCCATATGGTGCACGGCGGCGGCCAGCCGCTGGGCCTGTGGGCCCATGGCGTCCATGCGCGCCACCGAGACCGCGATATCCTGGCCGATGCAGTCGTCCTGGAAGGCGCCGGTGCGGGCGAAGCCGGCGAGGCACAGGTCCATCCGGCTGCGCACCAGCCTGGGCACCGCGAGATCGGGCAGCGCCTCCTGCACCCTTGTGTTGACGGCCGGCGCCCGGCTGCTGAAGAACATGAGATGATCGGGATTCATGCTGCCATCGGCGAAGCCGGCGCGCAGCCGGTCGATGACGGTATCCGCATCCTCGACGGAGCGGCCCTTCAGGTTGAGCACGAACCGCCTCTCGGGGAAGGCCGCCAGCACCTCTTGCAGGGTGGAGATGCGATGCCGCGCGCGGCACGCCACGTCATCCGCCCCGCAGCGGAAGGGATAGGTCTCTCCACCGTCGATGCTGTAGCCGTAGCCCACGTCGAACCGCCGGAGGTCGTCGAGCGTAGTCGCCCTGACGGGGCCGCTGCCGTCGGTGCGGCAGTCGAGCATGCGGTCGTCGAACACCACCACCTGGCGGTCCGCCGTCACCCGCAGGTCCACCTCCACCCAGTCGGCGCCGGCATCGAACGCCGCCTGCATGGAGGCCAGGGTATTTTCGAGATAATCATGATCGGAGGGCAGCGTGTAGGACGTGCTGCAGCCGTCGCCGGCGCGCGCCGAGTCCACCTGCTGGTGAACGCCGCGATGGGCGATGACTTCGCCTCCCCAGGCGGCCATGCCGGGGATCAGCATCAGGAGCATGGCGATGGGCAGCGTGCGCATACACTCTCTCATTCGGGCTGTCGCCGTCAGGAGGGAGCCTGCATCGGATTCGCGGCTATTTTAGGGCGGTCCTAGCGGCCCAGCGCCTCGATGCGGTCGGTCCAGATGAAATCGGGCGAGAGGGCCTCGGCGAAGCGGTAATCCCCGGCGCTGCTGACGCCCAGCACATGCGCCCGGCCGCGCACGGCGTGCACCGCCTTGACGGCGTCGGCGGCATAAGGGCCCATGTTGCGCAGCGCCCCGATGGAGAACGGGATTTCGGCGCCGATGCAGGACCGGGGGAAGACGCCGCGCTCGGCATAGCTCTCCAGGCACCGGGCGGCCTCGCTCATGACCATCCCCGGCGCCGCCATGGCGGGAAGGGCGCCGGCGGCCTGCTGGTTGATGATGGCGTCGCCGGTGCTGTAGACCTTCACCCGTCCGGGACGGATGATGCCGCCCGCCAAGGCCGCCTTGAGATGGGCGATCATGGTCTCGCCCGCATCGCGCTGGCCGCCCCTCATGTCGAGGAGGAAGCGGCCCTCGGGAAAGGCGGTCAGCAGGGTGCGCAGGCTGGGCAGGATCTCCCGGGGCCGGCAGCCGGCATCATCGAGGGCGACGGCGACCTGCCCCTCCGGCGTCACCCGCAGGGACAGCGCCATCCAGTCCGCCCCCGCCGCGAAGGCGGCGCGCGCCGCGGCCAATACTGAAGCCGGCTCATCATGGACCTCGGCGGGACATGCACCCGTGGCGACGATCTCTGCCGCCGCCGCAGGGGCTGCCACGAGCAGAAGCAGGACGGCCCCGAGACAGGCTTTCATAACGCTCTCTTTCTGAATGGCCCGGAATGCGCTACATCCGGGGCAGACCTTGGCTCAACAAAGACAGGCAGAATAGATGTCCCGCTACGACAGCGACAAGCCCATCCGTGACCTGGTGCTGGCCACCCACAACGCCGGCAAGGTGCGCGAGATCGCCGAGCTGATGGCGCCTTACGCCGTCACCGTCCGCTCCGCCGGCGAACTGGGCCTGCCCGAGCCCGAGGAAACCGGCAGGACCTTCGAGGAGAACGCGCTCATCAAGGCCGTGGCCTCGGCCATCCATAGCGGCCGGCCGGCGCTGAGCGACGATTCGGGGCTGGTGGTGCCCGCACTTGATGGCGACCCCGGCATCTATTCGGCGCGCTGGGCCGGGCCGGACAAGGACTTCGACATGGCCATGGGCCGGGTGTGGGAGACGCTGCGCGAGCGGGGCGCCGAAGAGAACGCGGCGGCGCATTTCGTCTGCGTGCTGGCGCTCTGCTGGCCGGACGGCGCGACCGAAACCTATGAGGGCCGGGTGGACGGCCACCTCACCTTCCCGCCCCGCGGCGGCAACGGCTTCGGCTACGATCCCATGTTCATCCCCGACGGCCACACCCAGACCTTCGGCGAGATGGACCCCGAGGCCAAGCACGCCATGAGCCACCGGGCCATCGCCTTCCGCAAGCTCGTCGCCCACCATTTCGGAGGACGGGCGTGAGGCGCATATCCATGGTCTCCACATGGTTTAAAGCAGCCTTGAGCACGGTCCATGGGATGGCGGCACCAGCCCGCCATATCCGGGAACAGCCAAAGAACCTCAGGCATGGCGCCGGCCATGCCTGACCTGGGGCTTTACATCCACTGGCCGTTCTGCAAGGCCAAATGCCCCTATTGCGACTTCAACAGCCATGTGCGCGAGGCGGTGGACCCCGAGCGCTGGGCCGCCGCCTATGAGCGCGCCCTGGGGCATTGGGCGGCGCGGCTCGGCCCCCGGCGCCTGCGCTCCATCTTCTTCGGCGGCGGCACGCCGTCGCTCATGCCGCCCCGGCTGGTCGGGCGCATCCTGACCGCCGCCCACGGGCACTGGGACTGGGCGGACGACATCGAGATCACCCTGGAGGCCAACCCGACGAGCGTGGAGGCGGCGCATTTCGCCGGCTACCGGGCGGCGGGGGTGAACCGGGTATCGCTCGGCATCCAGGCGCTGGACGACGCATCGCTGCATTTCCTCGGCCGCCAGCACTCGGCGGCGGAGGCGCTGGACGCCCTCGAGCTGGCGCAACGGCATTTCGAACGCGTGACCTTCGACCTCATCTATGCCCGCGCCGGCCAGAGCCTGGAGAGTTGGCGCGCCGAGCTCGGCCAGGCGCTGGACTATGGGACGGACCATCTCTCCTTATACCAGCTCACCATCGAACCCGGCACGCCCTTCGCCCAGCGCTTCGCGGCCGGCGGACTGGCGGTGCTGGACGAGGATGCGGCGGCGGACCTCTTCGCCCTCACCCAGGAGATGACGGCGGGAGCCGGCCTGCCGGCCTACGAGATCTCCAATCATGCGCGCCCCGGGGCCGAGAGCCGGCACAACCTCATCTACTGGCGGTACGGCGATTATCTGGGCGTCGGCCCCGGCGCCCATGGGCGGGTGACGCTGGGGGAGGAACGCCTCGCCACGGTGGACCGCCGCGCCCCCGAAGGCTGGCTGGCGGCGGTGGAGGCCGATGGCCATGCCCTGGTCATGGACAGTCCCGTCACCGCGCTGGAAAGCGCCACGGAAGCGGTGATGATGGGCCTGCGCCTCAGGGAGGGCCTCGATACCGCCCGTCTGGAGGCCCTGAGCGGCCTGCCGTTCGACATGGTGGTGGATGCAAGAGCCCTGGCCCTGCTTGCCGAAGAGGGCCTGGTGGAGCGCACCGGCCGCCACCTGCGCCTCACCTCCAGAGGCTGGCCCCTTCTCAACAGCATCACCGGCGCTCTGCTGGCCGGCTGAACGGCGACGCCCTAGAACCCCGGCGTCTGGAAGGTGGTGGGGGCGGGGCTGATGGTGCGGATGCCGGTGCGGGTGATCTCCTTCACCGCCAGGCCGCGCTCGGCCAGGCCCGCTGGCGTGAACCGGAAGATGCCGTCCACGCCCTGGAAGCCGTTGGGGTTCAGGAGCAGGCGCTCGGGCAGGGGCTGGCCGTGCAGCTGCTCGGCGCGCGGCAGGCCGAGGCTGGCGGCCAGGGCCACGGCGTCATAGGCCAGGGTGGCGATGCGCGGCGGCGCTTCTCCATAGAGCGAACGGAAGCGCTGCTCGAAGCGGGCGCGCGTCTCATCGGGCGGGGCGGCGAACCAGGCGCCTTCCAGGGGCGGCTCGCGGCTCAGGGACGGATCGTCCCAGAGGGCGGTGCCGAGAAACTTCACGCTATCGGGGTCGATATCATAATAGGGCAGCAGCGGGCTCAAGGCGCGCAGCAGCCCGCCCCCCTCGGGGATCAGCACCGCATCGTAGGGCAGCTCGCCCAGGGTTTCCCGGTGCCGCAGGCGGTTCAGCTCCTGTTTGGCCAGATCATCGTCCTCGCCCAGGCCCCGCAGATCGGCCAGCTCGGCCTCCAGCGCCTGATGGCGGCGGTCGTAGTCAGCCAGCGTCTTCACCGGGTCGAACAGGGCGTCACGCTGCGGCGGATAGGTCACCATGCCGCCGATGCGCGCCCCGGCGGCGGAGACCGAATCCCGGAAAGCGCTGGCGACCGCATCGCCGTACGGCGTCTCGGGGATCAGCGCCGCCAGCGACCGATGCCCCTGGGCGACGGCGTAGGAGATCACCCGGCGCACCTCCTCCAGCGGCGTGAAGCCGCTCAGATAAACGCCGTCGCCGGCCACCGTCCGGTCGTTGGAGAAGCCCACCAGCGCCACATGGGCGGCACGGGCGACGGCACCCGCCTTCTCCACCGACTGGCTGAAGATCGGGCCGAGGATGAGCTGCGCCCCGTCGCGCAGGGCGGCTTCGGCCGCTTCGGCGGCCTTCGAGCCGTCTCCCACGTCACGCGGCAGGAGGGTGAGACTGGCATGATCCACGTCGAAGAGCGCCAGTTGCGCCGCCGCCAGGAAGGCCTGGCCCAGGCTGGCGTTGGGCCCGGTGAGCGGCAGCAGCAGGGCGACGCGGAACTCGCCGTCCTCGGCCGGCGTTTCCCCCGGCACCGGCTCGATGCTGCTGGGCGCCTCGGCCGCCGGGGCGGGCTGCGACGGCAGGCGGGAGACCGGCCCGCCGCCTCCGCCACAGGAGGCCAGCAAAAACGTGGCGAGTGTGATAAACAATGGCAAACGCATGCGCCGGAGTGTAGAGCAAGTCATGGTTCGGCGCACCAGTTTTACCTTTCAAAAAACGGCCTTGGACCCGCCAGGCCAGCATGCACGGGCAGGATGATCGAGGACCATGACAGAAATGCGGCCCTGCCGCCCGGCCTCTATGTCACGGCCACGCCCATCGGCAACCTGGGCGATGTCACGGAGCGGGCCGTGCGCGTGCTGAAGGCGGCGGATCATGTCCTCTGCGAGGATACGCGGGTGGCCGGGGTGCTGATGCGCCATCTGGGCGTCTCCACCCCGCTCACCCCCTATCATGATCATAACGAAAGCCGCATGCTGGCAACGGTGCTCGGCTGGCTGGAGGGCGGCGCCGCGGTGGCGCTCATCTCCGATGCGGGCACGCCGCTCATCTCCGATCCCGGCTACCGTCTGGTGCGGGCCGTGCAGGATGCCGGCTTCAGGGCCGTCAGCATCCCGGGCGCCTGCGCCGCCATCGCCGGACTGTCCATCTCGGGGCTGGCCACCGACCGCTTCTTCTTCGAGGGCTTCCTGCCCGCCAAGGCCAAGGCGCGGCGCGACCGGCTGGCACAGCTCAGGGCCGTGCCCGCCACGCTGGTATTCTACGAATCGCCCCGCCGCCTGGCCGCTACGCTGGAGGCCATGGCGGACGTGCTGGGCGAGCGCGAGGCCGCCATCGCCCGCGAGATCACCAAGGCCTTCGAGGAGGTGCGGCGCGCGCCCCTCTCCGAGCTGGCGGCGCATTACCGGACGGCGGGCGCCCCCAGGGGCGAGATCGTGCTCATGGTGGCGGCCCCCCAAGAGGCGGAACCCGACCTGGACCTGGTGGACAGCCGCCTGCGCGCCGCCCTTGGCGAGATGCGCCTCAAGGATGCCGTCGATCATGTGACGGCGGAAACCGGTGCCTCGCGGCGCGAGGTATATCAGCGCGCCCTTACCTTGAAGGACGAGGCATAGGGATGGGCCGGGCCGCGGCGGAGCGCCGGGGCCGCACGGCGGAAGCCCGCGCCGCCTGGTGGCTGCGCCTCAAGGGCTACCGTATCCTCGAGACCCGCTACAAAACGCCCATGGGCGAGATCGACCTCATCGTGCGGCGCGGCGGCTGCATCGCCTTCGTGGAGATCAAGGCCCGTCCCAGCCTGGTGGCGGGGCTGGAAGCGGTGAGCCCCCGGGCACAACGGCGCATCGCCCGGGCGGCGGAAGCCTTCCTGGCGCAGCGCGGCCTGACACCCCGCATCACCCGTTTCGACCTCATCGTCATGCGGCCCCGCCGCCTGCCCCGCCATATGGCGGACGCCTGGCGATTATAGGGGCAAAGCCCTTATAATCATTGCCTCTCCCGGCGAAGATAGTATCTTCGTCCTCCCATACCATGTGAGCAGGGAAGCCACGGAATGAGCCTCGCCATAGCCATCCAGATGGACGATATCGCGCCCATCAACATCGACGCCGACAGCACCTTCGCCCTGGCGCTGGAAGCGATGCGGCGGGGCCACGGGCTGTTCCACTATCTGGCCCCGGCCCTCAGCCTGCGCCAGGGCCGCGTGGTCGCCACCGCCCGGCCGCTCCAGGTGCGCCGCGAGGCGGGCAACCACTTCACGCTGGGCCGCCCCGAGGCGCTGGACCTGGCGGGCGTGGACGTGGTCCTCATGCGCCAGGACCCGCCCTTCGACATGGCCTACATCACCGCCACGCATCTCCTGGAGCATATCCACCCGGAAACGCTGGTGACCAACGACCCGGTGAGTGTGCGGAACGCGCCGGAGAAACTGTTCGTCACCCATTTCGCCGACCTCATGCCGCCCACGCTCATCACCTCCAGCCGCGACGAGGTGCTGGCCTTCCGCCGGGAATATGGCGACATCATCCTGAAACCGCTCTATGGCAATGGCGGTGCCGGCGTCTTCCACCTCAAGCCGGAGGACGACAATCTGAACGCCCTTCTGGAGATCTTCACCCAGCTCTACCGCGAGCCCATCGTGGTGCAGAAATACCTGCCCGAGATCCGCCGGGGCGACAAGCGCATCGTGCTGGTGGACGGCGTGCCGGCCGGCGCCATCAACCGCGTGCCGGCCGCGGGCGAGGCACGCTCCAACCTGCATGTGGGCGGCCGCGCCGAACCGGCCAGGCTGACCCCGCGCGACCTGGAAATCTGCGAAGCCATCGGCCCCGCCCTGCGCGCCCAGGGTCTGGTCTTCACCGGCATCGACGTGATCGGCGACTACCTGACCGAGATCAACGTCACCTCGCCCACCGGCATCCAGGAGATCGAACGCTTCGACGGCACCAACGTCGCCAGCCTCATCTGGGACGCCATCGAAGCCCGCCACAGCCGCGGCGCGGCGGTTTAGGACTACCGCCCCGTACTTCGCCCGTACTTCGCCCGTACTTCGGACGTGCATGACATGGGTATGAATGGGGAAATGGTGCCGCCTGCGTGACTCGAACACGCGACCCTCGCATTACGAATGCGATGCTCTACCAACTGAGCTAAGGCGGCTCTCTCGATGCTGGCGCCCTCTTTAGCGGTTTCTCCGGCGCTTGCCAATGATTTTCGGGCCTTATTCGGCGGGGAAGACCTGCTTGTCCTTGCCGATCCAGATGCCGGCCTGATCCAGGGGAGAGGCGGCGATGAGCTGGGCGCCCATATTGTACTGCTCCATGGCTTCCACCCGGAACAGCGCCTCGAACGCCGGCTCGCCGGGAGGGGTCAGCGCCTTCAGCGCGCGGGCGTCGGTAACTTCCTCGGCCACCTGGCGGATGGCCACGTCGCGCGTGCCGGCGAGGATGACGATGTGGTTGCCGGTCGGCCCCTCGAAGGCGGAGATGAGGCCGTAGTCCAGCGTCGTGCGGCCGGCGGCCTCGTAGCGGTTGATCTCGCTCAGATAGCGCTTGCCGGTCTGGTCGTCGACGATCTCGTCGAAACTGTCGCCCACCGAAAAGCGCGAGCCGGCGAAGACCGGCTCCATCAGCGGACCGAGGGCGCTCAGATAGCCCACATAGACGATATCCGCCGTCTTCAGCATGCTGGGCGTGAGCTGCGAGGAGAGCACCACCCGCACCCGCCGCTCGACGGCGCTGGAGGGGCTGAGGATGGGCATGACACGGGCCAGCGCATGAGCCGCCGACGTGGGCAGGTATCTGAGCTCCATATCCACATAGCGGCTGCCCTGGTCGGGATACATCATCTGGAATTCCAGGAGATCGTCGCGCGAATTCACCGAGAACTCGCGCACCAGCCGCTGCACGTTGAGATCGTTGCCCAGCTCGCCGAAGATGTAATAGTCACCCACCGCCACGATGATGAGCCGCTGGTCCTTCAGAAGCGGCGACCAGAAGGCCGACTGCCGGGTTTCGGCCAGATTGTCGTCCACGGGCCGCGGCCAGAGAAGCGCCCATACCGCGACATTGGCGAGGAGCACGGCCACCAGCGCCGCCGCCACGAGCCACGGGTTGCGCCGCCGGGCCGGCGCCTGGACGGGCCCCTCCACCATGGCGGGGACCGCGGGGACGCTTTCCTGCTCCTCCAGCGCCAGCCGGTAATCGCCCTTGGGGATGACCAGACGGCGGCTCTCCCCCCGGCCCTCGCCGGCATAGTAATCATCCAGCTTCTGGCGCAGGCGGTGGATATAGACGCGCACCGAGGCATCCTGGGAGACGTCGAAGCCTTCCGAGCGGCCGAACACCTCCACCGCGATGTCGATCTCGCGGGGGGTCTCTCCCGTCTCGGCGCAGCGGGCCAGATAGTCGAAAAGATTGTGCATCAGCGACGACCGGCCCAGCACGCCCGTCTTGCGGATGCGCTCCACCTGCTCCTCGAGCGGGTGCCGATTGGTCTCGCTTTGCTCCAATACCAGTATTCCGACCTTCCGGGCTGTTAACAAAAAACCTGTAACAATACTCTGTAACCGGGGGCCGTTGACGCTGCAACGGTTATTTACTGGCTTCAATCCAATGTGAAAGCACACTGTCTACGCTCGACTTGCGTTTCAGCCCGGCACATCCAGGCGGACGGTCCCGCGGACCGGTGCCGGTTTCGATCACAAGCCCAGTGTTTCTGCCAACACCAGGCGGCGGGATGTCTCGCACGCTGCCATCAGGGAACCCTCCTTTATGACCAAATTCACCACCGCCGCGTCGCTTCTCATTCTGGCGGCTGCCGCCGCGCCGCCCGCCCAGGCCCAGGACACGGCCGGCAACGAAGCGCTGGAGGAAATCCAGGTGTTCGGCCGCGGCCTGGAGCAGATCGGCGAGGCGGAGACGGCATCGGAAGGCACGGTGGGCTATGACGATATCCGCAACCGGCCGATCCTGCGCATCGGCGAGCTGGCGGAATCGGTCCCCGGCCTCATCGCCACGCAGCATTCGGGCGGCGGCAAGGCCAACCAGTATTTCCTGCGCGGCTTCAACCTGGACCACGGCACCGATTTCTCGGTCTCGCTGGACGGCATGCCGGTCAATATCCGCAGCCACGCCCACGGCCAGGGCTATCTCGACCTCAATTTCATGATCCCCGAACTGATCGAGCGCATCGACTACGCCAAGGGCGTCTACCGGGCCGACGTGGGCGACTTCTCCGCCGCCGGCTCGGCCCGCTTCAAGACCTATGACAAGCTGGACCGGTCCTTCGTCACCGCGGAGATCGGCGACGACGGCTATTATCGCGGCGTCCTCGGCCTGTCGCGCGAGATCAACGCCGACACCACGCTGCTGCTGGGCGGCTCCTACGACCACGACAACGGCCCCTGGGCCCTGGCCGAAGGGCTGGAGCGCTACAAGGGCTTCGCCAAGCTCACCCACGAGGGCGGCGACTTCACCACCCGCATCAGCATGTTCGGCTTCCGCAGCACCTGGAACGGCACCGACCAGATTCCGCTGCGCGCCGTCTCCTCCGGCCAGATCGACCGCTTCGGCTATATCAACGACGATTCCGGCGGGCGCACCTGGCGCTACGGCCTCACCGCCTCGGCGCAGTCCGATGACGTCACCCTCGAAGCCTATGTCTTCCGCTATGCGCTGAACCTCTTCTCCGACGCCACCTATTTCCTAGACGATCCGGTCAACGGCGACGCCATCGAGCAGGCGGACCGCCGCTGGACGTTCGGCGCCAAGGGCAGCAAGGCGTGGGATACCGAGCTGGGCGGCACGGCCACCACCTTCACGCTGGGCCTCGACATGCGGGGCGACGTGGCGGACCAGGTGGGCCTCTTCCACGTCCGGGACCGGCAGCGCTTCTCCACGGTGCGCGACGACAATCTGCAGGAATACAGTTTCGAGCTGTGGGGCGAGGCGGAGACCCATCTCACCGACAGTCTGCGCCTGATCCTGGGCCTGCGGGAGTCCTATTTCACCGGCACGGTGGACAGCCTGCTCGCCGCCAATTCCGGCCAGCACAGCCAGTCGCTGCTGCAGCCCAAGGCCAGCCTGGCCTGGCTGGTCACCGACGGGATCGAGCTCTACGCCTCCGCCGGGCGCGGCTTCCACAGCAACGCCGTGCAGGGCACGGTGAACACCATCGATCCCGCCTCCGGCGATCCGGCCGAGCCGGTGCCCTTCCTGGTGAAAGCCGACGGGGCGGAGGCCGGCGTGCGCTTCGACGTGGTGCCGGGCCTCAAGGCCACGGCCTCGGCCTTCCTCCTCGACCTCGGCTCCGAACTGGTGTTCGTCGGCGATGCGGGCACTTCCGAGCCGTCGAGCGGCACCCGCCGCTACGGCATGGAGACCACGCTCTTCTACACCTTCAACGGCTGGCTGACGCTGGATGCCGAGGCGGCGCTCACCAAGGCGCGCTTCAAGGGCGAGGTGGACGACCATGTGCCGCAATCCATCCCCTTCATGCTGGCGGGCGGCGCCATGTTCGATTTCCACCCCATCCATGCCGCGCTGCGGCTGAGGCATTTCAGCTCGACGCCGCTGATCGAGGACAATTCGGTGCGCTCGGACGCCACCACCATGGTCAACGGCTCGGTCTCCTACGAGTTCGGCCCGGCCAAGGCCACGCTCTCGATCTTCAACATCTTCGATTCCAAGGATGCGGACATCCAGTATTACTACGCCTCGCAAATGGCCGGAGAGGCGGCCCCCGTCGAGGACATCATGTTCCACCCGGCGCTGCCCCGCGAATTCCGCTTCAGCATCGGCGTCGAATTCTAGGGGGGAGAGCGCGTGGTGACTATTTTGTGACCGGCCGGCCGGGCCTCTGGTATCTGGACAGGGATGAAGACTGCCGGATAAGTTGCCAGAAGCTCGGAAAAAAGGGAGAGACATGGGCGGACCCCGCCAGACCGCGACCATCACCACCATGCTGCCGCTTGCCGCGGCCGGCGCGGCGGCGGCTCTGTGCCTGCTCCTGGGCCTGCTCCTGGCGCCCGAGGCGCTGGCGCACAACATCTCGGCGGCGGACCGCGCCTTCATGCAGGCATCGAAGGGCACCAGCCTCGGCCCCTATGTCTATCTCGGCGCCAAGCACATGGTCACCGGCTACGACCATCTGATGTATCTGGCGGGGGTCATCTTCTTCCTGCGCTCGCTGCGCGACGTGGCGGCCTTCGTCAGCCTCTTCGCCCTGGGACACAGCATCACGCTGCTGTTCGGCGTGCTGGCCGACGTGCATGTGAACGTCTATGCCATCGACGCGGTGATCGGCTTCTCCGTGGCCTATAAGGCCTTCGAGAACCTGAGCGGCTTCCGCACCGTGCTCGGCACGCGCCTGCTGGAGCCGCGTCTGGCGGTGTTCGCCTTCGGCCTGTGCCACGGCTTCGGCCTGGCCAGCAAGCTGCAGGACCTGGCGCTGCCGCGCGACGGGCTCGTCGCCAATATCCTGGCCTTCAACCTGGGCGTGGAGCTGGGGCAGATGACGGCGCTGGCCGGATTGCTGATCCTCATTGAGAGTGTGCGCCGTCTGGCGCACTATGGGTCCGTGGCGCTTGGCGCCAATGCGGCGCTCATGGCGGGCGGGTTCACCCTCGTCGGATACCAGTTGGCCGGCCTTGTGGCCGGGGAGGTGTAGAAATGGCCGAAGACCCACGTCAGACGACCTTCACGCCGCCGAGCCGGCGCACGCTCCTCCTTTCCACGGCGGGGGCGCTGGCGGCGGCGGGCCTCCTGCTGCTGGTCGCCGTGCTGCCGGCGGAATACGGCATCGACCCGACCGGCATCGGCCGGGCACTCGGCATCAAGGGCATGAGCGTGGCACAGGACGCGCCGGCCCCACTGCCGCAGGCAATGCATGACGCCACCGACGAGGCCCTGGCGGCCGCGCCATGGAACGATGCGGCGGGCGCAGCGCCGCCACCCATCCGGCAGTTCGCCCACGCCCATGACGGCGCACCGGCCCGCGACACGGTGCGCATCACGCTGCAGGAAGGCGAGGAGGTGGAATACAAGGCCCTGCTGGCCACGGGAGAGCCCATGTTCTTCTCCTGGTCCATCGCCGACGGCGACATCTATTACGATTTCCATGGAGAGCCCACCGAAGGCGCTTTCCCCGAAGATTACTTCCTCAGCTATGGCGAAGGCGAGGCCGGCGGGCAGACCGGGTCCTTCGTGGCGCCCTTCGCCGGGCACCATGGCTGGTATTGGCTGAACTACAATGAAGGGCCGGTCACCATTGAACTGACGCTCGAAGGCTATTATAGCTCGCACGCCGAGCTGTACCGGGCCCGGAATTACTGATGGTGGCCGCCTGATGGGGACCGCTCCGCCGCCTGGCCGATAGGCTTTGCCAGGATCGTCGCCACATTGTATACATTTTCCCGGACCCGATGGCGGGCCGGGGGACGAGAAGCGCCCGCGCGGCGCAGAGGGACAACGAAAAGAACTGGCAAGGGGATTATTTCATGGGACTATTTCAGTGGATTTATGATTCGGGATTTGGGCAGTACATGCGCGAATCCCTCTGGGGCTATCCGATCGCCCTCACCGTGCATTCCATCGGCATGGGCCTGCTGGTCGGCGTGCTGGTGGTGGTGGATCTGCGCATCCTGGGCCTGTTCCGGAGCCGCATGCCCTTCCAGGTCGTCAAGCCGATCATCGCGGTGGCCATATTCGGCTTCATCATCAACCTGATCTCGGGCTGCTTCCTCTTCGTCTCCGACGCGGTCAACTATGTGCACAACGCGCCCTTCCTCATCAAGATCGCGGGCGTGGTCGCGGGCATGGTGGTGCTGGGGCTGATGGTCAAATCACCGGAATTCAAGCGGATTCAGACCGTCCAGGCCGGTGCCGTGGGCGGGGTGAACCTGCGGACGCTGGCCTGGGCGTCGCTCTTCATCTGGGCGACCTCCATCACGGCCGGACGCCTGATCGGCTACACCATCTAACCAGACAAGGAAACAGGGGCCGAACAATGGAAGCCATTCTCGAATTTCTCAACACCTCCAGCGTGCATGATGTGATCCGCGCCAGCACCTGGATCTGGCCGACGATGGAGACGCTGCACTTCGTCGGACTGTGCCTGCTCTATGGCGTCATCGCCGTGGTGGACCTGCGCCTCATCGGCGCCTTCAAGAACATCGCCTATGAATGGGTGCACGGGCTGATCTACCTGGCGGTGGGCGGTTTCATCATCAACGTCATCACCGGCGTCTTGTTCTATATCGGCGACCCGTTCCGCTACACGCCGAATCAGTCCTTCCAGTTCAAGATGCTCTGCCTGGTGCTGGCCGGCATCAACCTTCTGGTCTTCACCTTCAAGGTGAAGGACGAGGCCAAGCATGTGGGCCCGGGCAGCAGCACCAGCATCCTCGCCAAATGCGTGGG
>Ga0182735_1001375_pt1 | contig 16313 bp, 16 predicted proteins | sample eDN5th30CKraftMG_FD_128524 | JGI IMG/M metagenome (GOLD analysis project Ga0182735, IMG submission 128524) | Enriched Miracle-Growth compost microbial communities from Emeryville, California, USA - eDNA 5th pass 30_C Kraft MG (version 2) (version 2) ... | reverse complement strand
GGCTATGCCAAGTCCTCGACCGGTCCCGTGCCGCGCTATGACAGCCAGTTCTATACCGATGACGTGCCATCCTATCCGTTCGATGTCGCGAAGGCGAATGCGCTGCTGGACGAGGCCGGATACAAGCAGGGCAAGGACGGCACGCGCTTCACGCTCAGGCTTCTTCCCGCGCCCTATTTCAACGAAACCAAGCAGTTTGGCGATTATCTGCGGCAGGCGCTTGCTGCTGTCGGTATCGATGCGCGCATCGTCAATAATGATTCCGCCGCGCACCAGAAGGCGGTTTATACCGATCATGATTTCGATCTGGCCATCGCGCCGACTGTTTATCGTGGCGATCCGGCCATATCGACCACAATTCTGGTCGAAAGCGGTATTCCGGCGGGCGTGCCGTTCTCCAATCAGGGCGGCTATGCCAATGCCGAACTGGACGCGCTGATCGCCAAAGCCGCGCGCGAGATCGATGAGAAAACGCGCACGGCGCTTTACCATCAGTTCCAGCAGATGGTGGAGGCGGATTTGCCGCTCATCAATGTCGCGGAATGGGGTTTCATCACCGTTGCGAGCGACCGCGTGCAAAATGTTTCCAACAATCCGCGCTGGGCTGTTTCCAACTGGGCGGATACATGGCTGGAGCAGTGACGAAGCAGTCAGATTGATTGTATCCTGCCATTGTGAAACAGATTCTGTCCCTTTTCCGCAAGCGACTGGTCGGCAGCGTTCTCGTGCTGCTGATTGTCATTGTCGGCTGCTTTTTTTTGGCGGAAAGCGCGCCGGGTGATGCCGTGGACGCCTATGCCGTGACATTTGGCGGCGATGCGGCAACGATTGCCGACATGCGGGCGCGCTGGGGGCTGGACCGGTCCGTCTGGCATCGGCTTGGAGCTTACCTCGCGGCACTCGCGCAGGGTAATCTCGGCTGGTCGGTCAGTTTCAACCGGCCCATTCTCGACGTCATTCTGGAGCGCTTGCCCAACACGCTCCTTCTGATGGGCGCGGCGACCGCCTTGTCTTTTGCCGCAGGCTCGCTCCTCGGCATTGTGGCGGGGGCGAAGCCCGGAAGCTTTCGCGACCGGTTTCTCTCCGTCACGTCGCTGGTTCTCTATGCGATCCCCGGCTTCTGGCTGGCGCTTGTGCTGGTCATCCTGTTTTCGATCCGGCTGCGCTGGCTGCCATCGAGCGGCATTGAAACAATTGCTTCCGGCAAGCATGGGCTGGCGCGAGCGGGCGACATTGCGCTCCATCTGGTGCTGCCGGTGGTCTCGCTGGCGGTGATCTATCTGGCGCTTTACCTGCGTGTCATGCGCGCCGTCATGGCCGATATATGGCGCATGGATTTCGTGCGCGCCTTGCGAGCGAGGGGCATTTCGCATTCGCGCATTGTCCTGCGTCACGTGGTGCGCAACGCCGTGCTGCCGCTCGTCACTGTGCTGGGCTTGCAGGCGGCATCCATGCTCGGCGGCAGTGTGGTGATCGAAAGCGTCTTCGCCGTGCCGGGGCTGGGGAGGCTCGCGCAGGAAGCCGTTGCAAGCCGTGACACGCCGCTTCTGCTCGGCGTCATTCTGGTGAGCGCCGTCATGGTGATCGTCGTCAATTTCCTTATCGACCTGGTCTATCTCTGGCTCGATCCGCGTATCGCGACCGGAGGCGGCAGGGCATGAGCCGCTTTAAATGTTATTTCAGAACGGGTGAAGGTATAACGGGCACATTCCTGCTCGCGCTGCTCGGCATGGCGGCGCTTATGGCACCTCTCATCTTTCCCGGCGATCCTTTAAGCATTGTCTCAGCGCCGTCGTTGCAACCTTTTGAAAATCCGCATTTTCCTTTCGGAACCGACCGGCTTGGACGCGACGTTCTGGCAGAGCTTTTCTATGGTGCGCGTACCTCGCTTGGCGTCGGGCTGGCCGCGGCATGTGCCTCGGTCGTACTCGGTAGCATCGTCGGAACGCTGGCCGGCTTTGCCGGTGGTATCGTCGATGAAGTGCTGATGCGTATCACCGAAGCCTTCCAGACAGTGCCGGGCTTTCTGCTGGCGCTGGCTCTGGTCAGCGTCGCCGGGCCGTCGCTGCCGGTGCTGATTGCTGCAATCGCCCTTTCAAGCTGGACACAGGCTGCACGCCTAACGCGCGGGCAGGTGCTTTCGATCCGCGAAAGCGACTATGTGGCATCGGCCCGCGTCATCGGCATGCATCCGATGGAAATTGCGTTCCGCCAGATCCTGCCCAATGCCCTGCCGCCGGTGCTGGCGCTGGCGCCGGTGATCGTCGCTTCCGCAATATTGATCGAAGCGGCCCTGTCTTTTCTGGGCCTCAGCGATCCGAACCGTGTCACCTGGGGCGGCATGATCGCCGAAGGGCGCACGGTCCTGCGCTCCGCGCCCTGGCTTTCGATCCTGCCCGGTCTGGCGCTGGCATTGACTGTTGTCGGCGTCTATCTGGCAGGCGAAGGGCTGACGAACGCCATATCCCGACGCGAGGTGCGGTCGTGAGCAGCCTTGTCCGCCTTGAAAAGCTCTCCGTATCCTACGGCAGCGAGCCCGCGCTGGAGAATATCGATCTCGATATAGGGCAGGGCGAAACGCTGGCGATCATTGGCGAAAGCGGTTCGGGCAAAAGCACGTTGGCGCTGGCCTTGGCCTCTCTTCTGCCGAGTAATGCGCACATTTCCGGTCAACTGGAGTGGGCGAATGGCAAGCCGCGACCGGGACGCGATATCGGCTTCGTGTTTCAGGACCCGGCGTCGAGTTTCGATCCGCTGATGACGGTGGGCGCGCAGCTTGTCGAGGCCATCCGCGCCCATGCGAAAATCGACAGGCTGGCGGCGAAAGCCAAAGCAATAAGCCTTTTGGAGCGGGTCCATATTCCGCAACCTGAAACAAGTTATTCGCGCTATCCGCATCAGTTTTCCGGCGGGCAGAAACAGCGCATCGCGATTGCGCTCGCCATTGCCGCCCAACCGCACCTGCTGATCGCGGACGAACCGACGAGCGCGCTCGATACCATCGTGCAGAAGGAGATCGTCTCTCTCTTGCGCGAACTGGTGCGTGCAGACGGAATGACGCTGATCTTCATCACTCATGATATCGCGCTGGCATCGGGACTGGCCGACCGCATCGCGGTTTTCCGGCAGGGCGAACTGGTGGAACTCGGTTCCGCCCGAATGATAATTTCAGACCCGCAAACGGATTATACAAAAGCGCTGATCGCCGCCGTGCCTGCGCTGGAGGCGGCGCATGGCTGATCCGCTTTTGCAGGCCGACGATCTGATCTTGCGCTATGGCAAGGCCCTTGCGCTCGATGGCGTCAGCCTCACGATCCAGCCGGGCGAAACGCTGGCGCTGGTCGGTCCGTCCGGCAGCGGCAAGTCCACGCTGGCGCGGGCGTTGCTGCGACTTCACCCGCTTGAAAGCGGAACAATCCGTTTTGCAGGCGAGGACTGGCTGGCACTGTCAGGGAGTGACTTCCGCAAGCAGCGGGCGCGTATGCAGATGGTGTTTCAGGACCCGCTTTCGGCCTTCAATCCGCGCGCGAGCGTCCATGATCTCCTGCGCGAGCCGCTGCGCATTCATGGGTTGAAGCGCGACATTGCGAGCCTTTTGCAAATGGTTGGACTCGACCCGGCTCTCGCAAGGCGCGGCGTCTATGAGATTTCCGGCGGGCAGCGTCAGCGGGTGGCAATTGCACGCGCGCTTGCGACCGGCCCGTCGCTGGTCGTGCTGGACGAGGCGGTTTCGGCGCTCGATGTCACGGTTCGCGGCGCCATTCTCAACCTGTTGCGCGACATACAGAAAGCCGAGCGGACGGCCTATCTTTTCATCACCCATGATCTGGCGGTCGCGGCACAGATGGCGGATCGTATCGCGGTGATGGAGCGCGGGCGGATTGTTGAATGCCGCCCGACGCGGGAACTGATAGCGGCACCGCAAGCGCCTGTAACAAAAGCGCTCATTGAAGCGGTGCCGGGATTGCCTGTTTAAACCCTGCCCAGTTCCACCGACCGCTTGCGGGCCGCTTCAACGGCCTCTGCCACGAGCGTCTTGAGGCGGTCGCCACCCATCAGCACGTCAAGCGCGGCAGCGGTGGTGCCATTCGGGCTCGTCACCTGTTCGCGCAATTTTGAAGGCGTGTCGGTGCTGGCATCGGCGAGGGCGCCTGCGCCCATCACCGTCTGCATGGCCAGAAGCGCCGCCGTTTCACGCGGCAGGCCAGCGGTCACGCCAGCATCGGTCAGGGCCTCAATGAAGTGGAACACATAGGCCGGACCCGAACCCGAAACGGCAGTTACGGCATCCATCAGCGCTTCATCGTTCACGCTTGCGACCTTGCCTGATGTTTCAAGCAGACGAGCGACGAAAGCTTCGTTTTCGTCAGTCACATTGGCGTTCTTGAATGTAACCAGCATGCCCTTGCCGATGGCGGCAGGCGTGTTCGGCATGCAGCGAAGCACAGCCGCATCCTGACCGAGCAGGCTTTCAAAAAGGGCGACCGGAATGCCTGCGGCAACGCTCACGAAAGTGGCAGCGGGTGCGAAACGCTGATAGGCTGGCAGAACCTTCGCCATGACCTGCGGCTTGACCGCCACGAGAACCATGCGCGGCTTCAGATCGCCGGGCAGGGCGTCGGCATCGGCAAAGGCATGGACGCCAGCGCCGGCGGCGCGATCGCGAAGCGCTTCGGTCGGCTCCACGACATATACATCTTTCGCCTTGAGGATACCGCTATCGAGCCAGCCCTTGAGCATCGCAAAGCCCATATTGCCGCAACCGACCAGAATTACCGTGTCATGCATATTGATTGTTCCACCTGTGTGTTTCCCCCGCGCACTTATCGAAAGTATCATGCGCGCCTTTTCTTTCCTTTCGGGGTATAGCCCCGTGCGGCTGCGACCTGCAAGGCGATCTGGCGAAAAGCACGATATTTCTCCCGAAATACTGTCCGCTTTTTGCAATGCGATTTACCGGTTGCTCATAAGGTACCGGCCATTATGCTTACCGTCTGGAATTATGGACAGAGCAACGAAGCAGATTCTGCTTGCGTTGCTGGAATGGGGAGACAATGGATCCGGCTTTGACGACAGGCGTTCCACCGGCTGAGGCCTTCGGCCACGTCCGCATCATCATAGGCATGATTCTTGGCCTGTGCGTTTCACGCCTTTTGACTGGATTGGCGCGCTTTATTCAGCATCCCGGCAAGCAGAAGATTTATCCGGTTCATCTGGCATGGGTCGGTTTCATTTTACTTTCGGTCATTCATTTCTGGTGGTTCGAGTTCGGCTTGCGAACCATTCCGCTCTGGACCTTCGAGAAATATCTCTTCGTAATTTTTTACGCCGGCCTCTATTTCCTGCTCTGTACGCTGCTCTTCCCCGACAGCATGGAGGAATATACCGGCTATCGCGATTATTTCATTTCCCGCCGCAAGTGGTTCTTCGGCATCCTGGCACTGGTTCATGTGGTGGATGTGATGGATACGCTGCTGAAGGGCCATGACCACTATCAGCTCTATGGCATGGAATATCCGATCCAGATCGTCGGTTTCATCCTGTTCAGCCTCGTCGCGGTCTTCTGGGACAACCGGCGCTATCATGCGATTTTCGCTGCGGTTGCGCTGGTTTACCAGATTACCTTCACACTTCGCCACTTCGCGACGCTGAGTTAACGCTTTTCCGCCTTGCGCCGGGTTTCCGCATCCACGATTTCGCGGAACTGGCGCAACAGCGGATGACGGGCGGTTTGCCCGACGCCGTAACCCAGATTGAAAGCATAGTCGAAATCGGGCGGGTTGAGCCCGATATTGTGCTGCATCATGGTTTCAAGCTTGTCGAAGCCCTTGGCGAAGATAGCTTCCGGCGAGGTGCCTTCGCTGTACTCCGCCCAAAGCGCCATGATTTCGGCGCGCAGATCGTCGGGCAGGGGTTCGCACAGCGTCATGAGGTCTGCTCTTTCCCGCGCGGCTCGTCCGTCGTCGGCGGATTGATGGATGGCAGGAATATCGCCGGAAATCGCCTCGCCCAGATCGTGGACGATGCACATCTTGATGAGTTTCAGCCGGTCGCACTCACCCAGTTCCCGGTCGAACAGCGACACCAGCAGACAAAGCCGCCAGCTATGTTCGGCGGTGCTTTCCGGCCGCCCCTCGGAAGTGTGGCCGGAACGCAATGTGCTTTTCAGCCGTTCTGCATTCTGGATAAACCGGATGATGCCGTTAAGCCGGACTGGATCAATCGCATATTCCATTTCGGCGCTCACGCTGGCCTCCTGATTTATCTGTATGAAATAACGTATATAATTGCAATTTTAACGGTTTATTTGCCATGATGAATATTAATCTGGATCAATAGCCACGGTGTAAGCGGGACGGAACGATGGTGGAAAGGGACAGAAAGGCGACACGTGCGGCTGCTCGCCCGCTGCTGGCCTATGCGCCGGAATTCCTTGAGCCTGTGTCCTTGTCCCGCGTTTTCCTGAATGACGAAGAGCGCGAACATCAAAGGCGTCGGGAGGAATTGCTTCGCCGCAAGCAGGAACTGCTGGACGCCGAGCAAAACGGCAAGCTTGATCCTGCGGCGGATATGCAGGGCCGGATGAATGCCGTGCGTGAGGCGTTGCAGGCCAATCTCGACGGCGCAGCGGTCAGGGTGCAACCTGCGCCGGAAATTTTCGCGTTGCCTGAAAACGAGCCGGTGACGGTACCACGCCCTCGGCGGCGCTGGGGGCTTCTGGCCGGTTTCACGCTGCTGGGCGGAATTATCGGAACCGCCTATGCCTTTCTCGTGCCGCCCCAATATGCCGCGACGGCTTCCATGCAGGTTTTTCCGCCGGAACGGCGCAGCGAAATCGCCTCCAATGCCGTTCTGGAACGCGCCGCGCAGATGGCGCGCATAACGCGCGCGGAGGACCTGGGTAAGCCCTCATTTCAGGAGGAATTGCGCGCTCGCCTGAACCGGTTGCTGCCGGAAGATTTGCAATCTCCGGCGTCAAAGGCGTCAGGTGTTGAATTGCTGCGCGAACGCCTTGATTTCACGCAGGCGCTAGACAGCGGCACGGTGGATGTCGAGGCCACAGCCGACAGGCCGGAAACGGCGGCGCTTCTTGCCAATGCGGTTGCGCAGGCGTTTCGCGATCATCTGCAGGGCGGTGCTCCATTGAGCGGGGCTGAAGGGGATCTTCCGGCGCGGCTGCAAAGTCTGGAGGCGGACGCTGAAGCGGCGCGACAGGCGGCGGCCGCATTTCGCGTCAGCCGGGATTTCGGTGATGACGATAACAAGGCCGCGCTTCAGCGCGAGTTCGCCGATAGCAAGGCCGAGACGGCGCGCCTTGCTGCGGAGGCCAACAGCCTGAACGGGGCGAGTGCCGAAAGTCTCGCCCGTGAAGGCGTACCGGAAAGCATGCGTTCCGGAGCATTGGGCGCGCTGGTGGAGCGCTATCGCACGGCAGGGCAGGGAGCGGAAGCGAAGCAGATCGAGGTGGAGGTCGACAAGGAGATTTCCAGTCAGCGCAGCGCCTTGCAGGCCGATCTTAAGAATGCGGTCGAACGCGAGCAGAAAGCCGCCGCAGCCATTGCCGGTTTTGGTTCGACGCCTGCCACGGATGAAGACAAAGCCCGCCTGCAAATGCTGGAGCGCGATGCGGCGGCAAAGCAGGCGCTGTTTGAGGATTTGCAGATGCGCGCAGCGCGAGGAGAAACTTCCGCGGCGGGTTCCGCCGCGACGGTGCGGATTATCGCGCCAGCGCTGGCGGAAGCGAACCGACGCGATCTCCCGCCGCAATGGATCATCGCCGTTGGTTTTCTGGGCGGGTTTTTGCTTGGCCTTCTTTCGATGGCGCTGGCCGGTCGCAAGGGCCCTTCGCCGCGAAAGACAGACGTCGAGCCGGAAGAAGTGCTGGAACCCTACGGCGAGACCCGTCTTGCTGCGGTTATCCGCGAAGCCAATGCGCGCTGGGAAGCGGAGAATGAAGGTCCCCGCCGACCGAAGGAAAATGCAGCCCTCGGTCGAGCCATCGACGACGTGCGTTCGTCCCGCGCTTCCCGGCCTTGACAGGACTTTGCGTTCTGAAACTTCATAAAATCCTGCATTGTCGCGCATTCGCCAATTGTCATCGGGCGTCATGACGCTTATGGGCATGTGTGCGGAAAATATCTCGTGTATCTCCCAGACAATCACGAAAGAACGGAGCGCTCGCTATGGCTCAATTGATTGATGGCAAGAAGCTCGCCGAGGATGTGGTTTCCACGGTGAAGACCGAAACCGAAAAGCTCGTGGCTGCGACCGGCGTCGTTCCGGGCATTGCCGTCGTGATCGTCGGCGAAGACCCGGCGAGCCAGGTCTATGTCGCATCCAAGAGCCGCAAGGCCAAGGAATGCGGCTTCCATTCCGTTCAGCATGACCTGCCGGAAACGGCGTCGGAGCAGGAACTTCTCGACCTGATCGAGAGCCTGAACAACGATCCCGGCATCCATGGCATTCTGGTGCAGTTGCCGCTGCCGAAGCACATCGATTCAGGTCGGGTGATCCAGACTATTTCGCCCGACAAGGATGTGGACGGCTTCCATTTCATCAATGTCGGCAAGCTTGGCACCGGCGAGGTCGAAACGGCCTTCGTCCCCTGCACGCCAGCGGGCGCGATGATCATGATCGAGCGTGTTCATGGACGCGATCTTTCAGGTCTGAATGCCGTGGTGATCGGCCGTTCCAACATCGTCGGCAAGCCGATGTTCAATCTGCTGCTCGCCGCCAACGCCACGGTTACTGTTGCGCATAGCCGCACGAAAGACCTTCCCGCGATTGCCCGCACGGCGGACATTCTGGTGGCGGCGGTCGGGCGTCCGCAAATGGTCAAGGGTGATTGGGTCAAGCCGGGCGCAACGGTGATCGATGTCGGGATCAATCGCATTCCGGCCCCTGAAAAGGGCGAAGGCAAGACGCGACTGGTCGGTGACGTCGATTTTACGGAAGCCGAAAAGGTCGCTGGAGCAATCACGCCGGTTCCGGGCGGCGTCGGCCCGATGACCATCGCCATGCTGATGGCGAACACGCTTACGTCGGCGTGCCGCATTGCTGGCGTGAAAAAACCAGTTTTTTGACACAATTGAACTGCGCTTTTCGTGCAGTTTCGTTCCGGTTTTGATGGTTTGAGAGGCAAAACAGTGTGAATCACTGTTTTGCCTTAATTTCATTCGGGGCCTTTTCAGAACACCGAAGCGCCTTCGTCGGCCCGTCCGGCGATCTGACGGAAAGCGCGGAACAATTCGCGGCCCATGCCATGCTCATTGCCGGAAAGATCAGGCCGATCCTCGCCGCGATCGTTCAGCAGGGCAATATTGGTCAAAACTTCCAGCGTACCATTGATGGCATCGAGGCGGATAACATCGCCATCGCGGATTTTTCCGATGACACCGCCATCAAGCGCTTCCGGCGTGACATGAATGGCGGAAGGCACCTTGCCCGACGCGCCGGACAGGCGACCATCGGTGACAAGGGCAACACGCTGGCCGCGATCCTGCAGAATGCCCAGAACCGTCATCAGCTTGTGCAGTTCCGGCATGCCATTGGCTTTCGGTCCCTGATAGCGGACCACGGCGATGAAATCGCCGGTCAGCGCACCGGCCTTGAACGCGGCCTGCATTTCCGCCTGATCGTTGAACACCTTGGCAGGCGCCTCGATAACCTGACGTTCCGGCTTCACGGCGGAAACCTTGATGATCGCATTGCCGATATTGCCGGTTAGGACCTTGATGCCGCCGGTCGGCTGGAACGGCGCGTGGATCTTCGCCAGAACCTTGTCGTCGCCGCTTTTCTCCGGCACCGGCTCGCGTATGACGGTGCCGTCAGCGCCAAGCTTCGGCTCGATGGCGTAAGGCCGCAGACCTTCGCCCCAGACGGTGCGCACATCCTCATGCAGGATGCCGCCGTCAAGAAGCTCGCGGATGAGAAAGCCTATGCCGCCAGCCGCATGGAAATGGTTCACATCGGCAAGGCCGTTCGGATAGACACGCGCCAGAAGCGGCACTACATCCGAAATCTCGGAAATATCGTGCCATGTCAGCTTGATACCGGCGGCAGCCGCCATGGCGATCAGATGGATGGTGTGGTTGGTCGAGCCGCCGGTCGCGTTGAGACCGATGATGCCATTGACGAAGGAGCGTTCGTCCAGCATTTCGCCGACCGGCGTATATTCATTGCCACAGGCGGTGATGGCCAGCGCGCGCTTGGCGGCTTCGCGGGTCAGGGCATCGCGCAGCGGCGTGCCCGGATTGATGAAGGATGCGCCCGGCAGATGCAGGCCCATGATTTCCATCAGCATCTGGTTGGAATTGGCCGTGCCGTAGAAAGTGCAGGTTCCGGGGCCGTGATAGGATTTGGACTCAGACTCCAGAAGCTCGGCGCGGCCGACCTTGCCCTCGGCATAAAGCTGGCGGGTCTTGGCCTTCTCGTCATTCGGCAGGCCGCTGGTCATCGGCCCGGCAGGCACGAACACGGCAGGAAGGTGCCCGAAGGTGAGCGCGCCAATGATGAGGCCGGGCACGATCTTGTCGCAGACACCGAGATAAACGGCTGCATCGAACATATCGTGCGACAGGCCCACAGCGGTCGCCATCGCGATCACCTCGCGGGAGAACAGCGACAGCTCCATGCCCGCGAACCCTTGCGTAACGCCATCGCACATGGCGGGCACGCCGCCCGCAACCTGTGCGACGCCGCCTGCTTCGCGCGCAGCCTGCTTGATGAGTTGCGGGAAGGTCTCGAATGGCTGATGCGCCGACAGCATGTCGTTATAGGCGGTGATGATGCCGAGGTTCGGTATTTCGTCGCCTGTCAGCGCCGCCTTGTCATGCGGCCCGCAGGCAGCAAAACCATGCGCGAGGTTGGCGCAGCCCAGCACCGCCCGCTTCGGCTTGTTGGACGAGGCTTCCCGCACACGGCCAAGATAGGCTTCGCGCGTCGGCTTGGACCGTTCGCGAATGCGCGCGGTGATTTCCTGAATGCGTTTGTGAGCGGACTGCATGGGCATGGGTATCACCTGTGCCAATCTGGCCTGAATGGAATTAACTGGTCCAGTAAAGCTGGATCGGTGTGCGCGCATGGTGGAAGACAGCGCGCACGGGCATTTCATTCTCGTCGTCGCTGGAAAGCGCCTTTTCCAGCGTTGCCTGCTTGGCCGCGCCTTCGATGTGAAGGACCACCATGTCGGCCTCAGCGATGAGCGGCAGGGTCAGCGTCAGACGTTTTTCCCCGGCGGTCTCGGCATGAATAGGCAATACGAGGGCGCGTGTTGCGGGATCGATCGCCTGATCGAGCCGGTCGGCGTCGGGAAAGAACGAGGCTGTATGACCGTCATTGCCCATGCCCAGCACCACCACGTCGAAAGGACGGCGCAATGCATCGATGCGGCTGGCGGCGGCAAGCGCTGCCGTTTCAACCGTCGCCGCCGGATTATACAGGCCGACGAACCGGGCCACACCTGCATGATCGCGCAAAAGGTGCTCGCGCACCAGCCTTTCGTTGGAGCGGTCGCTTTCGACGGGCACGAAACGCTCATCCACGAGGGTTATCGTGACGAGGTTCCAGTCGATCATCTTGCGGGAGAGCACCTCGAACAGTTTTAGCGGCGTAGTGCCGCCGGAGACGGCAAGCGTTGCCTGTCCCCGTTCAGCGATGGCGGCATTCAGCTTGTTCGCAATGGCCTCCGACAATGCCTGGGCCAGTTCCGTTCCGCTGGTGAAATCATGCCGTTCGATGCTCATTCCATTCCTTTCCAAAGCAGTAGCCGGAGCGCGCGGCTCCAGTGTCACAGGCTTTCGTGCCACGTGCGCCCGTCACGCTCGATGAGCGCGATGGACGATGATGGACCCCATGTCCCTGCTGTGTAACCCTGAACGGGCTGGCTGTTCAAATCCCATCCCTGAAGGATCGGATCGACCCAGCGCCATGCCGCTTCCACCTCGTCGCGCCGCATGAACAGGGTCTGGTTGCCGCGCACCACATCCATGATGAGGCGTTCATAAGCATCCGGATTGCGCTCGCTGAAGGATTCGGCAAAGCTCATGTCCAGCGGCACGTGGCGCAGGCGCATGCCGCCCGGACCCGGGTCCTTGATCATCAGCCACTGCTTCACGCCTTCATCCGGCTGCAGGCGGATGACGAGCTGGTTGGCCATGACCTTGCCAGCACTTTCACCGAAGATGGAATGCGGGATCGGCTTGAAAGTAACAACGATTTCCGAAACGCGCGTGGCAAGCCGCTTGCCGGTGCGCAGGTAGAAAGGCACGCCCGCCCAGCGCCAGTTGGCGATTTCGGCTTTCAGCGCCACGAAGGTTTCGGTATTGCTGGTGTCGCTTTCCAGATCTTCCAGATAGCCGCGCACCGGACCGCCTGCGGAAGCTCCGGCGCGATACTGGCCGCGCACCGTCACGTCTTCGACATTCAGATTGGTAATCGGCTTCAAGGAGCGAAGAACCTTGACCTTTTCATCGTGCACGGCATCGGCTTCAATCGATGAAGGCGGCTCCATCGCAACGAGGCAGAGAAGCTGGAGAATATGGTTCTGCACCATATCGCGCAGCGCGCCCGCCTTGTCGTAATAGCCTGCGCGCCCTTCAAGGCCCACGGCTTCGGCAACGGTGATCTGCACATGGTCGATATGGGCGGAGTTCCACAGCGGCTCATAGAGCGCGTTGGCAAAGCGCAGCGCCATCAGGTTCTGCACGGTTTCCTTGCCCAGATAGTGGTCGATGCGGAAAATCTGGTCTTCGCGGAAAACGCTGCCCAGCGTGTCATTGAGCGCCATGGCGGATTCGAGATCGCGGCCAATCGGCTTTTCAACGATGATGCGCGTATCGCGCGTGATGAGGCCATGCGCCTTCAGGCGCGTGGCAATATCGCCAAACAGGGTAGGGCTGACGGCGAGATAGAAAGCGCGGATCTTTTCGGGCTTCTTGCCGATCAGGGTCTTGAGCGCATCCCAGCCTTCTTCGGACTTGGCATCGACAGCCACATAGCTGAGGCGGGCGAGAAAGCTGTCGACTTCCTTCTCGTCGACTTCCTCCGCCTTCACATGCTCATGAATGGCAGCACGTGCGAACTGCCGGTACTCATCGTCCGTCATGGCGCTGCGCGATGCGCCGATGATGCGCGTCGGGTCGGTGAGCTGGCCTGCACGCTGACGCTGATACAGCGCCGGGATGAGCTTGCGCTCGGCAAGATCGCCGGAACCGCCGAACACGATGCAGTCGAAGGGCTCTACCGGAATTGTCTGGCTGGTCATCTATCGCTCTCTTCTCTTCTGGCGCAAATCAGTCTGTCCAAATCAGTCTGTCCATGGGCAGCATGCGATTTTCACGCTGCACTTGTCTATTATCTAATCGATTTAAATTCAACCGTCGCAATGCCGCATTCTCGCGATTGTGAAATAACCCAAGACGATATTCCCATAATGGGAACTTTTGGCTTGTTCCCATTATGGGAATGGACTATCTTATGCTTCATGCAGATCATCGCTCGCAAAACCTTGAGGGATTTCTGGATCAAGCATCCGCAAGCCGAGACTCCCTTGGTGGTCTGGTTTTCTCTCGTGAGCAAGGCGCATTGGACCGGTCCATCCGACATCAAGAAGATGTTTGGTTCGACAGTTGATTTCGTAGCGGATAATCGTGTCATCTTTGATATCGCCGGGAACAAATACCGCCTGATCGTTCACGTCGCTTACCCGTTCGGGCGCGTGCTGGTGAAATTCGTCGGTACGCATAAGGAATATGACCGCATCGATCCGGAGACAGTGTGATGGAAAATATTCGTCCGATCAAAACCGAAGCTGATTATCAATGGGCTCTGGCAGAAATTGCCGGATATTTTGACGAGCTGCCGGAAGTGGGCTCGCCCGATGCCGACCGGTTTGATGTGCTGTCGGCGTTGATCGAAACCTACGAACGCGAACAGTTTCCAATCCCGCTTGCGGGGCCTATTGAAACGATCACGGCGTATATGCAGATGCATGGGCTGAATCAGTCCGCTTTTGCAGCGGTCATAGGGTCGCGTTCCCGTGCCTCGGAAATTCTAAACCGGCGCAGGGCGCTGAATATGGACATGGCCTACAAGATCAATCGCGCGTGGGGCATTCCCGCCGAGATATTGCTCCAGCCTTATCATCTCAGCAGCTCACGGCCAGATGCCGCCTGAAATTGAATTGCACTCGACGGGAGGGTGGGAAAGCAGTTAGAGCTGCCTGCCCGAATGAGCGGAATTGAATCGGATTTTTTGGGTTCCAGGCGCAGGCCCAATTAACGAATAGATTTACGACGTTATGCCAAAGGAGAATGACATGAAGAGGCTGCAGGATAAGGTCGCAATCATCACCGGTGCCGGTTCGGGCTTCGGATCGGGCATGGCGCGCCGTTTTGCAGCCGAAGGCGCCAAGGTCATTCTCGCGGATGTGAACGTGAAGCGTGTAGAGGACGAGCTTGCCGATATCGGCAAGAGCGGCCTTTCCGTACAGGCGGATGTTTCCCGCAAGGACGACATGGAGCGCGTGGCGCGCACGGCTTTTGAGGCGTTCGGCCGCATCGATATCATGGTCAACAATGCCGGTTTCACGCATCGCAACATGCCGCTGACCGAAGTGACGGAGGACAGTTTCGACCTGATTGCGTCCGTGAACATGAAGGCGCTTTATTATTCGACGCAGATCGTTGTGCCGATCATGGAGCATCAGGGCGGCGGCGTCATCATCAATACGGCTTCGGCGACCGCGCTGCGTCCGCGCAAGGGGCTTGTCTGGTACAGCGCTTCCAAGGGCTGGATCATCAGCGCGACCAAGGCGATGGCGCTTGAACTGGCGGAGAAGAATATCCGCGTGAACTGTATCTGCCCGGCTGAAAGCGACGGCGAGGCATTGAAGCTGTTTCTGGAGGAAGACACGCCGGAGGCGCGCGAAGCGCTTAAACGCACCATTCCGCTCGACCGCTTTTCGACGCCGGAGGATGTCGCCGAAGCCGCGCTCTGGCTGGCGTCAGACGCCGCCTCCATGGTGACGGGGACGGCGCTTAATATCGACGGTGGCTATTCAATCTAGCCGTCGGCTTCGGCGAGGAAGTCATCAAAAACGGCTTCCAGCCGCTTGTGCCGTTCGGCGGCCATCCGCTTTCCGGTTTCCGTCTTGAAGCCGGAGGCGAGGCCGAACAGCTTGGTGCGGAAGTGGTCGAGCGCGAAGCGCTTGTCATCCAGCGGGCGGTTTTCGGCATGAGGGTCGCGCCAGTCGTAGAGCGCGCTTCCCATGCGGCCAGCAATGTAAAAGCACCGCGCCGCGCCGATCACGCCTATTGCGTCGAGCCGGTCGGCGTCCTGCAAAATCCGGGCTTCCATCGTGACAGGTTCGATATTGGCCGAGAAGCTATGGGCCTCGATGGCGTGGGCGGCAAGGCCGGTGCGCGCCTCATCCCAGCCGAGACTGCGCAGCAGCGTTGTCGCCTTTTCCGCCGCCAGCCGCGAAGCGCGGTTCCTGTCGGGCGAGTTCTTCTCCACGCTCACGCAGTCATGCAGCAGGGCGGCGGCGCAAAGCACTTCGGCGTCGCCCCCTTCCTGACGCTGGATCGCGGCGGCATTGTTCCAGACGCGGGCAAGGTGGGAGAGGTCGTGCGAGCCGTCCTCGCCATGTTCCAGCGCGTGGGGCAGAAGAGCTTCCGCCAGCTTCTCGAAGGGCACAAAAATCTGGGCTGTCATTTGCTGTCTCGGGGAATCGAAGGGTACAGACCGATAATCCTTCGCCGTGTCAGTTCTGTGAAGCGCGGCGCAGCACAGCCCAATTATAAACCGCGCCGGCGGCCATGATCAGGCATGTGGCGAGGAAGACGGAACGCATCCCGAAATGCCCGCCGACAAAGCCGCCCGCCACCGGCCCTGCGACCTGTCCGACATATTGCGCCGAGACCGAAAGGCCGAGAACGCCGCCCGCCACGCGGTCGGGGACGTTGTGCCTTATGACGCTGCTGATGCAGGGCAGCAAGCCGCCGAGCGCCAGCCCCATCAGGAAACGCAGCCCGATCAGCTGCCAGGCTTGCGTCACGAAGGCTTGCGGGATCAGAAGCAGGGCAGAAACCGACAGCGCGCCGATGATGACGCGCGTGTGGCCGATGCGGTCGGCAAGGCGACCCAGCCGTGAGGAAGACATGATGCTGCCAAGGGCTGCCGCAGCCATCACCACGCCGGAAATCAGTGTCACCTTCGTCTGGTCGTCCATCAGCTGCATCACATAGACGGTGATGATCGGCTCGATCGACATATTGGCGAAAAGCAGCAGCATGCCCGTCACCAGCATGGCG
>Ga0182735_1001374_pt1 | contig 16316 bp, 10 predicted proteins | sample eDN5th30CKraftMG_FD_128524 | JGI IMG/M metagenome (GOLD analysis project Ga0182735, IMG submission 128524) | Enriched Miracle-Growth compost microbial communities from Emeryville, California, USA - eDNA 5th pass 30_C Kraft MG (version 2) (version 2) ... | reverse complement strand
CGCCATTCCAGCATCCAGTCCGGCTCGCCCTTCTTGGCCGAGATGAAGCGGATGATGTCTTCGTTCAGGCCTTTGGGGGCCTTGTCGGTCTCGATAAGGGTCTCAAAGCCGTATTTATACTGATCGACGTCGATCATACGGACCTGGTCGATGGTTTCCTGCACAGCAGCCATCAGCGTTCTCCATCCTTGCCGGGGTCAAGGCCCGGCAGTTTTCAAACTATGGCACCGCCTGTCGGCGTCCCCGCAAGGAACCTGGGGCAGTCCCCGGGCGGCGTAAGTTCCATATAGTGCGTCGCCGCCGGAAATTCATCCGGCCAAGTGGAAACGCACCGCTCATCCAGGCCTGCGGCCCGATTTCATCGCCGCCTCAGGCGGCCTTGTCGCGACCGGCGTGGTGCGCGGCGATCCGCGCCAGCGCCTGCCGGAACAACTCGAGATCTTCCGCGCCGGTCGCGGCGCCGATCGACACCCGCAGCGCGCCCGCGTTCTCGTGCCCCATGGCTTCCAGCACATGGCTCGGCCCGACCCTGCCCGACGAACAGGCGGAGCCGGCCGACAGCGCGATGCCGGCCAGATCGAAAGCGATCTGCGCGGTCTCGGCCTTCATCGCCGGTATGGCGAAAAAAGTCGTGTTGGCAAGCCTTTCGGCCCGCTTGCCGAAAATTTCCGCATCGGGGACCAGTGCCAGGATCGTCGCCTCGATCTCGTCGCGCCGTGCGCGCACCGCAGCGATGTCGGCGAGGCCCGCCGCCGCCAGCTTCGCCGCGGCGCCGAAACCGGCAATGGCGGCAAGGTTCTCGGTGCCGCCGCGATGGCCCTTTTCCTGGCCGCCACCGCGCACGAGCGGCTTCGGCATCATCAGGTCGGCCGCGGCGACGATCGCGCCGGCGCCCTGCGGCCCGCCGATCTTGTGCGAGGACAGAATCAGGTAATCGGCATAACCGGCTGCGATATCGAGCGAAATCCGCCCAGCGGCCTGCACGGCGTCGAGCACCAGCACGCCGCCTGCATCCTTCACGATGCGGGCGATCTTCTCCAGCGGCTGGATGACGCCGGTTTCGTTGTTGGCGGCATGGATCGCCACCAGCGGCAGGCCCTCGGCCTTGTCGTGGCCGGCGAGCGCCGCGGCAAGCGCATCGAGCCGGACGACGCCATCGGCGTCGACACCGATGCGGATGACCTTTTCGGCCGGAAAGCGGCCGCCGCCGAGAAGACAGGGATGGTCAGCCTCGCAGACATAGAGGCGGCCCATGCGCAGCGGCGCGCGGCCCATCTGCCAGTCGGGCGTCAGCAGCGTCGTCGCCGCTTCCGTAGCGCCGGACGTGAACACGACATGCTCGGGCGCACCATTGACCAGCGCGGCGACGGCGCGGCGCGCAGCCTCGACGATGCGGCGCGCGGCGCGGCCCTCTGCATGGACGGAGGAGGCATTGGCGGCAATGTCGAGGGCGGCAAGCATCGCCTCGCGCGCGGCGGGAAGCAGCGGCGCACTGGCGTTATAGTCGAGATAGGCGCGTCTTGCGGCCATTTTCGTTCGGTCGATCCCGTCAGAAGCCATTCCGCGAGGATAGCGCGTTATTTCCTTGAAATTCCAAGGTCAACCGTCCTATCTACGCTTCGCGGCACGGATGGCTGGACCAGAAGGTTTGGCTATCCAGTTTTGAACAATTCTAAACTAGCTTTTAGAAACCCACTTGCCCTTCGTCAAGGCGGAATCGGGGTCGAAGCGGGAGTTGTTGCAGGCCGCTCTCGTCGGTTCAGTTGGAGTATTTCATGCCTGAGGTCATTTTTACGGGTCCGGCCGGCCGCTTGGAAGGGCGCTATCAGCCATCCAGCGAAAAAAACGCTCCGATCGCCATCGTCCTGCACCCGCACCCCCAGTTCGGCGGCACGATGAACAACAAGATCGTGTACGACCTCTTCTACATGTTCCAGAAGCGCGACTTCACCACGCTGCGCTTCAACTTCCGTGGCATCGGCCGCAGCCAGGGCGCTTTCGACCACGGAACCGGCGAGCTTTCCGACGCCGCGGCGGCGCTGGACTGGGTGCAGTCGCTGCATCCGGATTCCAAGACCTGCTGGGTGGCTGGCTATTCGTTCGGCTCGTGGATCGGCATGCAGCTCCTGATGCGCCGGCCGGAGATCGAGGGGTTCATCTCGATCGCGCCGCAGCCCAACATCTACGATTTCTCCTTCCTCGCGCCCTGCCCCTCGTCGGGGCTGATCATCCACGGCGACGCCGACAAGGTGGCGCCGCCGAAGGACGTGCAGGGGCTGGTCGACAAGCTGCACACGCAAAAGGGCATCACGATCACGCAAAAGACGCTGCCCGGCGCGAACCATTTCTTCGCCAACGACTCGGCGCTGCTGCTTGAGGAATGCGCGGACTATCTCGATCGGCGGCTTGCCGGCGAACTGGCGGACCCGCGCCCGAAGCGGCTTCGCTAGCCGATCCTCCATCGATCACGGTCGAAAGCACTGGCCAGGGTTATCCGACCCTGGCCATTTTCTTTTCCGCGCCCCGCCGGTCTCCTACCCGTGCGCGCTGGCGGAGCGCTTGCCGGTTCGAGGCTCAAGCAAAGGCCGCCGGCGCGGGAGTAGTTTGGCCGAAAGGAGCCCTCCGATGTACCAGCCGCCCCATCATGTCGAAGACCGCATCGAGATCATGCACGCCCTGATCCGCGCGCATCCGCTCGGGCTGCTGGTGTCGGCCGGGCCGGAAGGGCCGGTCGCGAACGCGCTGCCGTTCCTCCTCGATGCCGATGTCGGGCCGAAAGGCCGGCTGCGCGCCCACTTGGCGCGCGCCAACGGCCACTGGCGCGCGATCGCGGCCAATCCGGACACGCCGGTGCTGGCGGTGTTCCAGGGCATCGACACCTACATCACGCCGTCCTGGTACGCGACCAAGCGCGAAACCGGCAAGGTGGTGCCGACGTGGAACTACGCCATGGTGCAGGTGCGCGGCAAAGCGCGGGTGATGGACGACCGCGACTGGATCGCCGCGCAGATCGACGAACTGACGCGCACGCATGAAAGCGGCTTGAAGCCGCGCGAATGGGAAGTCTCCGACGCCCCTGCCCCCTTCATCGAAGCGCAGATGCGGGCCATCGTCGGGCTGGAGATCGAGATCGCCGAGATCAGCGGCAAATGGAAGGTGAGCCAGAACCGGCCCGCCGCCGATCGCGAGGGTGTCGTCGCCGGCCTCAGGGCCAGCACCGGCAAGCCGAATGCGGCACCGATGGCGGACCTTGTCGAGCGCTACAGCGAGGAACGCGCGCGGCGCGAACGCGGCGAGCCCTGACCCTCAGGGTTTCGCCAGCACGCCGCCGCTGACGGGCTCGCGGCAGCCCGTCGTGGTCGGGAAGGTGAGCGGCAGGCCTTGCAGCGAGCGCACGGCGAGATACGCCCAGGCTTCCGCCTCGGTGGCGTCGCCGTCGAGGCCCGCGTCTTCGGCCAGGATCGCAACCGCCCCCGCCCTTTCGGCCCCTTCGCGCAGGTCGGCGACGATATGCGGGTTCTTGCGGCCGCCGCCGCAGACGATCCAGAGTTTTGGCGCTTCCGGCAGGTGTTCGACCGCCTTCAGGATCGAGCGCGCCGAGACGGCGGCCAGCGTGCGCGAACCGTCGGCCAGGTCCATTCCCTCGGCGTCGGCCAAGGTGAAATCGTTGCGGTCGAGAGATTTCGGGCCGGGTTTGGCGAAGAACGGCTTGTCCAGATAGCGCGCGACGACCGCCTCGACGATGCCGCCCTCGCTGGCGATGGCACCGTCGGCGTCGAAGGGAACGCCACCCTCGCGCAGCACCCACTGGTCGATCAGCGCGTTGCCGGGGCCGGTGTCGAAGGCGACGGGATCGCCGCTGCGCGGCACATAGGTGATGTTGGAAATGCCGCCGATATTGACCAGCACGACCGGATAGCCTTGCGCATAGGGTTCCGGCAGCGCGCGGGCCAGTGCGGCGTGATAGGCCGGCACCAGCGGCGCCCCCTGCCCGCCATGCACCATGTCGTTGGCGCGCATGTCGTAGACCACCGGCAGCCCGGTGAGCCGCGCCAGCAGCCCGCCGTCGCCCAGTTGCACCGTCAGCCCGATCTGCGGCCGGTGCAGCACGGTCTGGCCATGAAAGCCGACGACCTGAGGCCGGCCCCAGCCCTTTGCCTCCGAATCCAGAAAGGTCTCGACCGCTTTGGCGTGGCGCTCGGTGATGTCGCGCTCCAGCGCCGCCAGGCTGCCCGGGCGCTCGTCGCGCCGCTCGATTCGCTTCGCCTCCTCCAGCCCCGCCTCGATGCGGCGGCGGAACGCCGCCTCGTAGGGCACGAAACCGGCCGGGCCGCGCTCGACGAAATCATGGCCGTCGGTCCTCAGCATGGCGAGGTCGATGCCGTCCATCGAGGTGCCGCTCATGAGCCCGATCGCGCAAAATACCGTCATGGAGCCGCTGTCCTTGTGATTCCGCCCGGCAAGATGCTAAACGCGCGCGACTGTACATGCCACGGCCAGCCCAAAAGGCCGGAGATTTTCCGGGAAAGAAACATGTTCGCCTTCAAATCCGACTTCCTGCGCATCATGAGCGAGCGCGGCTTCGTCCACCAGACTTCGGACGATGCCGGCCTCGACAAGCTCTTTTCCACGGAAACGGTGAGCGCCTATATCGGCTTCGACCCGACGGCATCGAGCCTGCACGCCGGCGGGCTGATCCAGATCATGATGCTTTACTGGCTGCAGCACACCGGCCACCGCCCGGTGGCGCTGATGGGCGGCGGCACCGGCATGGTCGGCGATCCGTCGTTCAAGGACGAGGCGCGCAAGCTGATGACGCCGCAGACCATCCAGTCCAACATCGACGGCATCAAGAAGGTTTTTTCCAACTACCTGAACTTCGGCAGCGGGGCGCGCGACGCGCTGATGCTCAACAACGCCGAATGGCTGCTGCCGCTCAACTACCTCGAATTCCTGCGCGACGTCGGCCAGCATTTCTCGGTCAACCGCATGCTGTCCTTCGATTCGGTCAAGCAGCGGCTCGACCGCGAGCAATCGCTGTCCTTCCTCGAATTCAACTACATGATCCTGCAGGCCTACGACTTCGTCGAATTGAACCGGCGTCACGGCGTGCGGCTGCAGATGGGCGGCTCCGACCAGTGGGGCAACATCGTCAACGGCATCGACCTCGGCCGCCGCCTCGATACGCCGCAGCTTTACGCGCTGACGACGCCGCTGCTCACCACCGCCTCGGGCGCCAAGATGGGCAAGTCGCTCTCCGGTGCGGTGTGGCTCAACGCCGACATGCTGTCGCCGTACGATTTCTGGCAATACTGGCGCAACACCGAGGATGCCGATGTCGGTCGCTTCCTCAAGCTCTACACGACCCTGCCGCTCGACGAGATCGCCAGGCTGGAGGCGCTGGGCGGCTCGGAGATCAACGAGGCGAAAAAGGTGCTCGCCACCGAGGTCACCGCGCTGCTGCACGGGCGCGAGGCGGCAAACGCCGCCGGCGAGACGGCGCGCAAGACCTTCGAGGAAGGCGTGACCGCCGACAGCCTGCCCACCGTCGAGGTGGAAAAGGCTGCGCTGGAAGCCGGCATCGGCATCCTTTCCCTGTTCGTGTCGGCCGGCCTTGCCGCCTCCAACGGCGAGGCGCGCCGGCATATCCAGGGCGGCGCGGTGCGCCTCAACGACCAGCCGGTGACCGACGAGCGGCGGCTCGTGACGCTTCAGGACCTGAATCCGCAAAACGCGCTAAAGCTTTCGCTGGGCAAGAAAAAACACATTCTGGTGCGGCCGGCCTGACGGGCCGCGTCGGCGGCGCCCGCTATCGGTATTCGAAGATCGAGCGGAAGATTCCCGGAGCGATCACCGACAACGGGTTGATCTCGAGATTGGGCTGGCCGGCATCGCCCCGCAGCCGGTAGGTCACGCCGATCAGGCCGCGGTCGCGGCCATTGCCCAGAAGCGCGCCGATGACCGGCAGTTCACCGAAGATGCGGTTGAGGCCATAGGCCGGCATGAAGGTGCCGGTCATGTCCATGTTGTTGTCCTGGTCGTAGAGCGTTCCCTGGAACGTGGTGCCGATCAGCGGCCCGCGCAGCACGCCGTTCGAAAGCCGCAGGTAGCCATTGCCCTTCTCGATCTGGGCCGCGCCGCGCTCGAACTTGACCTGCGACGTGTCGATGTTGCCGCGGACGGCCTGGTTGAGGCTGCGGTTGCCGCCGGCCGGCGTGGTCGAGACGATGGAGGCAAGCTTCGGCTCGTCGACGATGAGGAAGTCGCGCGCGACCACCGTGCCCGTCATCGGCCCGGTAGCGCCGCCGTTCAGCGTCAGCGAAATACCGCCGCCCTGCATATGCTCGTAGATGTCGAGGAAGCGCAGCATCGCGCCGGCGTCGGCCGACTTCATCGCCAGCGCGCGGCCGTCGCCGTCTCCCGTATCGGTCACGGTGATGGCGCCGCCCGACCCTGACGTGGCGCTGAGCTTCAGACCGTTCAGTCTCGAGCCGGCGGCGCTGTAGTCCAGCTTGAGATCAGACAGCTTTTCGCCATGGAAGCCGGTGAGCGTCTTTACGTCGGCATGCACCGAAACCGACTGGCTCCCGCCAGCCTTGCCGGCCTTGCCGCCGTCCGAGGTGAACTGCTTGACCAGCGCGCGCGCATCCAGCGCCTCGCCGGTGACATCGACCGCATAGCCCTTCGTCGTCTTCCTGACCGACACGGAGACATCGTCGCCCCGGTTCAGCACGACCTTCGAGAACCGGGCGGAGGCGAGATCGCCGCCCGACAACCCGACGGTTCCCTTGAGCGCGAAGCTTTTGCCGTCGAGTTCGAAGTCCGACAGCGTGGTCGTGTTGTCGGTCCTGGCCATGGTGAAGGCGACGCTGGCGGGAATGCCCGGCCCCTTGCTCCAGCCGACCCATGGGATGTTCAGCCGGGCATTGGTCAGGTCGGCCGTCACCGCCTGCCCGCCATCCCCGTTGCGGTCGAGCGACACCTTGACCGTGCCGCCGAGCAGCGTCGACAGCCCCGGCATGAAAGCCTCGCGGACCTTGTCGTCGAGCACCAGCGCGACCTTGCGGCTTCGCGGCGGCCCTTCCGGGGCCAGCGGCTCGACCATGTCGACTTCGGCCGGCATGCCGTTCAAGAGGGCGTGGGCGTCGATCACCGCCTTTTGCGGGTCGACCGTTATCGATCCGTCCGCTCCGGCGACCACCTGGCCGTCGAACGGCTTTGCCAGCGCCAGCTTCCTGTAGTCGAGTGCCACCAGCCAGCCGAGGTCCTTCGTGTCGATACCCGATTGCAGCGGGATGTCGGCCTTGACGTTGCCGGTGACCGCGCCGGAAATATCTTCCGGCAGAAGCCCGACATGGCGCATGGCGTTGATGGGCTCATAGGAGGCGAGTTCGACGATCGCCGGCGCCTCGCCGGCGACGTCGAGGTCGAGCCTGCCGATCACCGGGCGGTGGCCGGCATCCGGGATGGAGAGCGTGCCGTTGCTCGCCGCCACCGTGCGGCCGCTCGGCATGTAGACCGTGCCCGAGGACAGCGAGATGGCGACATCGTCGCCGCGAAACTTCACCACGCCGTTGGCGTCGCGCACCGGCGGGATATGGCCTGCCGTATCGAAGCGGGAGCCGACCAGTTGGAAGCGGCCGAAGACCTCGTTGCCGGAAAGCGGCACGCCGTTGCCGAGCCGATCCGGCGCGACCTGGAACTGCAGGTTCGCGTCCGCGACCCGGCCGCCGAACACGTTGCTCAGCACCCATTCGCGCGCCCGGCTGCCGGTGAACCACGGCCACAGTTGCTTGACGTGCGAAACCGCCATGTCGTGGACGTTGAGGGCCAGCGAGATGCCGGGCGGCCGGGTGCCAACGAAATCGAGGGCGGCCTTGCCGAGCACCTCCCCGCGCGGTCCGGCCTTGACGGCGATGGTGTCGGCGTCGAGCCGTCCGTCCTGCGCATTGAAGACCCCGGCGATGCGCGCGATGAGCGGCATGGCCGGCTCGGGTGAATCGACCGGCGCCAGCGTCGAATCGTTGCTGACGAAGTCGTATCGATAGGTCGGCTTCTCGCCTGCCGCGCCGGTCGGGGGGCTGGGGCCGATGGAGCCCTGGAAATCGAAGCTCGAACGGCCCGCCGCCAGCCGCAAATGATCGACGGAGACCTTGTTGGCGCCGGTGACCAGCGTCGCGTCGAGCGCGAGCGCGCCGGCCAGAGGCCCGCGCGGGCCGAAGCCGAGGACGAAGTCGGCGAGCGAGAGCGAGGCGGCCAGCCGCGCCGGGCTGTCGGCGCCGCCCTCCGCGCCGCTCAGGTGCAGCGCCAGCGGGCCGAGTTTCGAGTCGCCATCTGGCGGCGGAGCGGCGGCCGCTTGCCCGGCGGCCGGCTGCAAGGCGGCATCGACCTCCAGGTCGGTGATGCGCCGGTTCGCGTCGTCGCGGACGGCGGAGCCGGTAAGGGTCAACAGCCGGCCGTCGATGGCCGCCTGCGACGACAGCCGCATCTGGCCGGAGCCGGTCTGCCGGACCATGGCCTTGGCGATCCTGACCAGGCCGACCGACCCGGAAGACGGCAGGACGAAGTCGACATTGGCAAGGCCGATCTCGCGGATCGAATCCCGGCGCACCGCATCCAGCGCCTGGTGCGTGGCCGAGAAGACGGCCGCGCTGAGCTTGTCCGGGTCGAGCAGGCCCTGCTCGTTGCGCAAGCCGGCGGCCCAGTCGCCTCCCCCGGTCGCGGGAAGCGCGTCGGCGACGATGCGCGCATCGGAAATACGCACGCTGGTCAGGCGAACCTGCCCGCCGAGCAGCGGAAACAGGCGGACGCCGAAGCGCAACCGGCCGGCATCCAGCATCGGCTGGCCGTCGGCGCTCTTCACGCTGACATTGTCGGCCCTGAGCGCCAGGAAGCTCGACCCGTCGAGCGTTATCGCAGTCGCGCCGATGGCGACGTCGACATTGACGCCGGCGAGCGCCTCGATCGCCTTCTCGGCTTCCGCCCGCAGGCGGCCGGCCCCGATGCCCGACCAGTTGAAGGCATAGACGGCCGCGACCAGCAGCAAGGCAAACAGCGCCAGGCTCACGCCCAGCCGGCCGAATACGCGCATGGTACGCCCGATGGCGGCCTGTCCGAGCGGCGGCACCCGGCACGCCGAGGGCAATGCGCCGAGATCGGCTATCTCATCGCGCCGAAACCTGATCTTTTCGTGCTGGGGGGTGTCCTGATCCACTGCTCTTCCATTGCGCGAATTCGATCGTGGACGAATCCCGGTACGGCATTATAACGACGGCCGCGCGCCTAACGTCAAACAAGGGCATCGATATGGCAGAACTGAGCCTCGGGGACCTCGCCCCCGCCTTCACGCTTCCACGCGACGGCGGCGGCTCGATCGCGCTGTCCGACTTCGCCGGAAAGCCGGTCGTGCTCTACTTCTATCCGCGCGACGACACCTCCGGCTGCACCAGCGAAGCGATCGACTTCTCGCGGCTGAAACCGGATTTCGACAAGGCCGGCGCGGTGGTGATCGGCGTGTCGCCGGACAGTGCCGCCAAACACGACAAATTCAAGGCCAAGCACAGCCTGACCGTCGAGCTTGCCGCCGACGAGGAACGCAAGGCCATCGAGGCCTACGGGGTTTGGGTGGAAAAGTCGCTCTATGGCCGCCGCTACATGGGCGTCGAGCGCGCCACCTTTCTGATCGGCCCGGACGGCCGCATCGCCGCCCTCTGGCGCAAGGTCCGCGTGAAAGGCCACGCGCAGGCGGTGCTGGAAGCCGTGCGCCAACTCTAGCCCGCGTGGACGGTTAGTTCCCCTTCCCGTCCGCGTCATTCCGGGGCTGCATGGCAGAACCCGGAATCCAGCACGCCGGCCTTGCTCGTCCGGATACAAGCTTTCGGCGTTCAGTTCTGGATTCCGGGTCCCGCTGCGCGGTCTCGGAATGACGGCCCCATTCGTCCGGCCAGTGCCGGTAGAGGAAATTCACCACCCGTAACGGCGCCGGGCAAAGCTTTGTTAACCCTAACGATGTGTAATCAAGCCACATCGGCGGGGTGGATGAAGGTGAAATCAACCGGGCAAACTTCGGTCTTCGGCAGGCGCAAGGAGCCGCACACGATCATCATCGCCCATGGCGACGAGATCCGGCACTTCACGCTGCGGCCCTGGGCCGCCTGTCTTGCCGGTTCGGTGCTGGCGGCGGCCGCCGTCGGCTATCTGCTGGCAACCTCCTACCTGGTGCTGCGCGATGACCTGATCGGCGCGGCGACGGCCCGGCAGGCGCGCATGCAGCAGGCCTATGAGGACCGTATCTCGGCGCTGCGCGGGCAGGTCGACCGCATCACCAGTCGCCAGTTGCTCGACCAGCAACTGATGGAGACCAAGGTCAGCGAACTGATCGAGCGCCAGGCCGAACTCAACGAGCGCGGCAGCCGGCTCGGCTCGATGCTGGAGCGGGCCGAAAACATGGTCGGCGCTTCCCTGCCCTCCACCGCCCCGGATGTGGCCGACGAGCCCGACAACCGCGCCGAGATCACGCAGCCGGCCGCGGGCTACAGCCTGGCCAGCCTGGACGCGACCGACATCAAGCCGTTCTCGCTGTGGAAGACCCGCACCGGGAGCGCGCCGGACGACACGACGGCCGATCGCGCCGAGCGGCTATTTTCTTCCATCAACCAGTCGCTGCGCGACATCGAGAACCGGCAGATCAACCATATCAGTCAGCTTGCCGACCATGCCCAGCGCAACGCCGACGCCATCTCCGATGCGCTGGAGACGGCCGGACTGCCGGCCGAGCGCTCCTCCAGCCCCGATGGCGGGGAGAAAAGCGACGTCGGCGGGCCGCTGATTCCGGTCGACGGCTCGACGATGTTCGAAAGCAAGGTCAAGGACCTTGACGAGGCGCTCGACACGCTCGACCAGTTGAAGAAGGAAGCGCGCCGGCTACCGCTGGCCAATCCGGCCCCCGGCCATGTCGTGACCAGTCCCTTCGGCGTGCGCACCGATCCCATCATCGGCACGGCGGCGCTGCACTCCGGCATGGATTTTCGCGCGCCCACCGGCATGGAAGCCCGCACCACGGCGGCCGGCGTGGTCGTCAAGGCCGGCTGGAACGGCGGTTATGGCCGCATGGTCGAGGTCGACCATGGCCAGGGCTACGCCACCCGCTATGGCCACCTGAGCGAAATCCTGGTCAAGGTGGGCGACAAGGTCACGGCCGGCGAGGTCATCGGCAGGACCGGCAGCAGCGGCCGCTCGACCGGGCCGCATCTTCACTATGAAATCCGCCACAACGGCGCGGCCCTCGACCCGGCACGCTTCCTGCGCGTCGGCAAGAAGATCGCCCAGTACCTGTAGAGCCGGCTGGCCGCACAGCCTGATAGCGATCTGCCGTACAAACCGCTCCCGAAGCGCGCTCGCAATCGCGGGCCGGGAACAGACAGAATTTTCGGAAAACCGGCTTGCTAAGCCTTTGAAAGAATGGCGCGAGTGACGGGGCTCGAACCCGCGACCTCCGGCGTGACAGGCCGGCACTCTAACCGACTGAGCTACACCCGCGCTTTGGACGAACCCGGCCGAGCCGTGTACGTCGCAGCGGGTGGATAGGGGTTTCGCCGCAGGGTGTCAAGCATGCCGCGACCGCATAAACGAAAAGAAGTGAAGGTTTTTTCACAGCTTTCCGCCGGGCGGCCGAAATTACCGCGCCGGCGGCATAATCCGGTCGTTTGGCCTTGCGGAATTGCGCACGGCCTGCTTAAAGCAGCCCGCAAAGCGGGCGATTAGCTCAGTTGGTAGAGCGCTTCGTTTACACCGAAGATGTCGGCGGTTCGAGTCCGTCATCGCCCACCATTTTTCCAATGATCTGCATCGGTTTTACGAAGGTGCGGCCAGTTCGATGAACCCGGCCACCTCGTTTTGCCTGTTCCAGATAGCGCACGCCGAATCGTCAGGCGGCCAACCAGCGGTTCTAACGCCGGCCTGCAAAGCGTTCCTGACAAAATCCAAGTAGCCGGGGCTAAAAGAGTTTTTGCGGTATCGTCGTCCGCTGGCTTCGGCCGGCGGGCGCGAGCGACGGGAAACATGTTGTCCAACTGCTTTCCCATACGTCTCCCCACGCATCGAGAGCCCGGTCGTCGCGGTCCGGCGCCGACGCAAAAGAAAAGCCGGGACAAAGCCCGGCTCTCTTTATTCGCTATGGAACAGGCGGTTCTTAGTTGACCGCGTCCTTGAGGCCCTTGCCGGCCGAGAACTTCGGCACGGTGCGCGCCGGAATCTGCACTTCCGCACCGGTCTGCGGATTACGCCCCGTCGAGGCCGCGCGCTTGGAAACGCTGAAATTGCCGAAGCCGACGAGCCGGACGTCGCCACCCTTCTTGAGTTCGCCCGTGATCGTGGAAAACACCGCGTCGACGGCGGACTGTGCATCGCCTTTCGAAATACCCGCGGCGTCGGCGACAGCAGATACCAGTTCGTTCTTGTTCATAAAAATTTCCCTTCCTTGAGAAAACCGGGACAAGCGACTCGACCGGCAGGAAACGGAGTCTAGAAAGAAGCGTTCCCGCAACCAACCCGCCATAGCCGGAAAAATGGCCGGCGTCCCTTATTTTCAAGGCTTTTTCACATGAAAAAGCCGGGCGCAAGGCCCGGCTTCCGTATTAGTCGCCCGAGTTCGGCAAAAAGCTCAGTGAGAGAGCGATTTGCCGGCCTCGTCCGCGGTGTCGACCACGGCGGCGGGAGCATCCACCGGCTCGACCCATTCGATCGGCTCCGGCATCCTGACCAGGGCATTGCGAAGCACGTCGCCTACCCTCGCCACGGGGATGATCTCCATGCCGTTCTTCACGTTGTCCGGAATCTCGGCCAGATCCTTGACGTTGTCTTCCGGGATCAGCACCTTCTTGATGCCGCCGCGAAGGGCCGCGAGCAGCTTCTCCTTCAGGCCGCCGATCGGCAGTACCCTGCCCCGCAGCGTAATTTCGCCGGTCATCGCCACGTCGGCCTTGACCGGAATGCCGGTCAGCACCGAAACGATCGCGGTGGCCATGGCGACGCCCGCCGACGGGCCGTCCTTCGGGGTCGCCCCCTCGGGAACGTGGACGTGGATGTCGCGCTTGTCGAACAAGGGCGGCTCGATGCCGAAATCGACGGCGCGCGAGCGGACATAGGAGGCCGCCGCCGAGATCGATTCCTTCATCACGTCCTTCAGGTTGCCGGTGACGGTCATGCGGCCCTTGCCGGGCATCATGACGCCCTCGATCGTCAGCAACTCGCCGCCGACCTCGGTCCACGCCAAACCGGTGACCACACCGACCTGGTCGTCCGTCTCGGCCATGCCGAAGCGGAAGCGCTCGACGCCGAGATAGTCGGCGAGGTTGTCGCTGGTGATCTTCACCGACTTCTTCTTCGTCTTCAGGATCTCGGTCACCGCCTTGCGCCCGAGCTTCATCAGCTCGCGCTCGAGGCTGCGCACGCCGGCCTCGCGAGTATAGGTCTGGATGATGGCGCGGATGGCGTCGTCACCGACCGAAAACTCCTTCGGCTGCAAGGCGTGGTCGCGCACCACCTTCGGCAGCAAATGCCGCTTGGCGATCTCGATCTTCTCATCCTCGGTGTAGCCGGCGATACGGATGATCTCCATGCGGTCCATCAGGGGCGCAGGGATGTTCAGCGTATTGGCCGTCGTCACGAACATGACGGAGGACAGATCGTACTCGACCTCGAGGTAGTGATCCATGAAGGTCGCGTTCTGCTCCGGATCGAGCACCTCCAGCAGCGCCGACGAAGGATCGCCCCGGAAGTCCTGGCCCATCTTGTCGATCTCGTCGAGCAGGAAGAGCGGGTTGGACTTCTTGGCCTTCTTCATCGACTGGATGACCTTGCCGGGCATAGAGCCGATATAGGTGCGCCGGTGACCGCGGATCTCGGCTTCGTCACGCACGCCGCCGAGCGCCATGCGCACGAACTCGCGCCCCGTGGCCTTGGCGATCGACTTGCCGAGCGAGGTCTTGCCGACGCCGGGCGGGCCGACGAGGCACAGGATCGGGCCTTTCAGCTTCTTCTGGCGGCTCTGCACGGCGAGGTATTCGACGATGCGGTCCTTGACCTTGTCGAGGCCATAGTGATCGGCGTCCAGCACTTCCTGGGCAAAATTCAGGTCCTGCTTGACCTTGGAATTCTTGCCCCACGGAATCGTCAGCAGCCAGTCGAGGTAGTTGCGCACGACGGTGGATTCCGCCGACATCGGCGACATCGACCGCAGCTTCTTCAGTTCGGCGTCCGCCTTCTCGCGGGCCTCCTTGGAAAGCTTGGTCTTCTTGATGCGCTCCTCGATCTCGGCTGCCTCGTCGCGGCCGTCCTCGCCCTCGCCGAGCTCCTTCTGGATCGCCTTCATCTGCTCGTTGAGGTAGTACTCGCGCTGCGTCTTCTCCATCTGGCGCTTGACGCGCGAACGGATGCGCTTCTCCACCTGCAGGACGGAGATTTCGGCTTCCATGAAGCCCATAGCCTTCTCCAGCCGCTCCTTGACGGAGAGGGTGGAGAGCATTTCCTGCTTCTCGGGAATCTTGATGGCGAGATGCGAGGCAACCGTATCGGCGAGCTTGGAATAGTCGTCGATCTGGCTGGCCGCACCGACCACCTCGGGCGAAATCTTCTTGTTCAGCTTGACGTAGTTCTCGAAGTCGGAGACCACCGAGCGCGCCAGCGCCTCGACCTCGACCTGCTCTTCCTGCGGCTCCTCGAGCACGGAAGCACGCGCCTCGTGGAAGTCGATGCGATCGGTGAACGCTTCGACCCTGGCGCGCGCGGCGCCCTCGACCAGCACCTTGACGGTGCCGTCCGGCAGCTTCAGCAATTGCAGGACGTTGGCGAGCGTGCCGACGTCATAGATGGCATCGGGCTCGGGATCGTCATCGGCGGCATTCATCTGGGTGGCAAGCAGGATCTGCTTTTCCTGCCCCATCACCTCTTCCAGCGCCTTGATGGATTTTTCCCGCCCGACGAACAGCGGCACGATCATGTGGGGGAACACCACGATGTCGCGCAGGGGCAGGACCGCGAAAACGCCGCTACCGGGAGCCTTGGATGATTTGGCCATTATCCAACCTTTCTGTCGCGACCGCCAAGCGGCCAGCCGCGAATCTCATATTAACGACCGGGGATCGTTCCGCCTACCACCGTTATACCGGGAGTTTGTCAGCACAGAATGCAAGCCCTTGGCCTTCCACCGTTAGTTGGATGCGCGGGCACTAAAGATCAAGGGGCGGGCATGCAACAGGGCAATTCGCCGTCTTACGGACAGGCCCCCGCACACCAAAACGGCGCCTTGCGGCGCCGCCCGGTTCGAGGGTGAAGGCGCCAGCGCATCAGGCGCTGACGTTGCCCTTCTTTTCCTTGTTGTCGGAGTAGATGTAGAGCGGGCGGGCGCTGCCCGTCACCACTTCCTCCGAGATCACGACTTCGCGGACGCCTTCCAGCGCCGGCAGTTCGAACATCGTGTCGAGCAGGATCGCCTCCATGATCGAGCGCAGGCCGCGCGCGCCGGTCTTGCGCTCGATGGCGCGACGGGCAATGGCGGCAAGCGCGTTCTCGTGGAAGGTGAGGTCGACGTTCTCCATCTCGAACAGCCGCTGGTATTGCTTGACCAGCGCGTTCTTCGGCTCGGTCAGGATCTGGATCAGCGCTTCCTCGTTGAGGTCCTCCAGCGTCGCCAGCACCGGCAGACGGCCGACGAATTCGGGGATGAGGCCGAACTTCAGCAGGTCCTCCGGCTCGACCAGGCGGAACAGGTCGCCGGTGCGGCGGTCTTCCGGCGAGGCCACGGTTGCGCCGAAGCCGATCGAGGTCTTGCGGCCGCGATCCGAGATGATCTTGTCCAGCCCGGCGAAGGCGCCGCCGCAGATGAACAGGATGTTGGCGGTGTCGACCTGCAGGAATTCCTGCTGCGGGTGCTTCCTGCCGCCCTGCGGCGGCACGGAGGCGACCGTGCCTTCCATGATCTTCAGAAGCGCCTGCTGCACGCCCTCGCCCGACACGTCGCGGGTGATCGATGGGTTGTCGGACTTGCGCGAAATCTTGTCGATCTCGTCGATGTAGACGATGCCGCGCTGGGCCCGCTCGACATTGTAGTCGGCCGACTGGAGCAGCTTGAGGATGATGTTTTCCACGTCCTCGCCGACATAGCCGGCCTCGGTCAGCGTGGTGGCGTCGGCCATCGTGAAGGGCACGTCGATGATGCGCGCCAGCGTCTGCGCCAGCAGCGTCTTGCCGCAGCCGGTCGGGCCGATCAGCAGGATGTTCGACTTCGCCAGTTCGACGTCGTTGTTCTTGCCGGCATG
>Ga0182735_1001372_pt1 | contig 16320 bp, 5 predicted proteins | sample eDN5th30CKraftMG_FD_128524 | JGI IMG/M metagenome (GOLD analysis project Ga0182735, IMG submission 128524) | Enriched Miracle-Growth compost microbial communities from Emeryville, California, USA - eDNA 5th pass 30_C Kraft MG (version 2) (version 2) ... | reverse complement strand
GTTTTGCAATTGAGCCCCAAATTTTATGGAGTGAGATACGCTCGCACTCCTCTCTGCTCGCTCAAGCTCACGCTCCAACGACGACAACTGTGCATCCATTGCGCGCAGCTTTCCAGCAACTTCACTCGCAATATCGGATAGGTACTTATAAGTACCCTCCAATACCTCAGGTATTGGATCCACCTTGCGCATCGCCTCAGCCTCTGACGCCATACGCAACTTACCCTCGTAACTCGGCTCAATCTCCCAACGAGTTAGGTGAGCTCTCCACCGCGCAGTCGCATCCTCGGCAAGGAATACTAAACGGCTACGACCCAATACGCCAGGATCCAGCTCATTAGAGCGTTTAAACGCTGCTGCTATCCAGTCGGCCGCAGACGTTACTGCACCATCCAGGCTGATACGACGAGGTGGAGTTTCGGACGCTAATACAAGAGCAATAAGCAGACCAGCTGACGAAGCATTAAGGCCAAAAGGAGGATAAATTAGCTCAGCATATGAGATACCAAGTGATCTTTCTGGATCACGCTGATGTGCCTGTTCAATATGCTCATATAGCTTTTTCACCGCTGCATTTTGTGGAACGCATAGTTTCCCGCTCGACAAGAATGCCTTCCAACATTCAATCAACACCGAATTGACGCGATTCTGCAGTCTCTTTGGTTGTGCTTGAACCCATGTCCCACTTACTTGATGGGAAACAAAGCCTCTAATCAACTGGGACACATCAGCAGCTCCACCACCATTCGTAGTAGCAAAGCCATCAAATGGGAACGGAATTACATGAGGATATATTGCTCGAAATACCCTGTCGGCAACAATACTGAGCCTTCCCTCCGGAACTTCGTCGAAACCTGCGACCCAATACAGTCTCTTTCTTATTGCTTTTTGAACATTCTCTCTAAGTGCTATCAGACTGCGTTCCTGCTCAGCGGGCAAAAAACGATGAAACTTCTGCGTATCCGCCTCGGCTAAGTCTTGACTGAAAACATGCACTCGGGTTAAGTGCTCTGCCAGCGAGCCGTCCTGATCGGCAATCCCAATGATCCAAATTGGTACCTTCTTTTGCCTAAATTTCCTCAAGTTCTTTGAAAAAATTTCTTCAATTTTCCCTGAGATATCGTCAAGCGAATCTTCACTGTGTATATAAAGATATAGCAGTTTCCCCTTAGCTTCCTTGGGGCCTGTAGCCTTGTGCCACTCGTCAAAAGCCGAGCTAACAGAGTGCTCTAACAAACGAGAGTGGGTAAAACTTGCCTCGAAATACCATTCCGGAGTGTTAATTTCATTCGCTTGTGCGAAGTCAGTCTCAACGCTGGAAAGATCGAGACTAGTAACTGCTTGTCTAATAAAAAAATCTCGTACTGCATCTGCAGTGAAAGTGGACTGTTGTTGACGTAGCCATTGTTGGAATTGAGCTCTGCTCGTACCGTCACTCAACAGCTCATATTGCCCCAGGTCCCTGTTCCACTCTAACGCACCTATCTCCGATAAACTTTCAACGCAATGGCGTAACGCTTCCTCAGGCAGCCCTGTCGCTTGGCGAAGCAAAGAATTGGCTTGATCCTCATCTCTCTTCCCAATTCTCATTTTTTCAAGTGCAGCTACACCTGCTAGCACTAGCTCTTCGTCTACTTCAAGACGCCCGTCAAACTTAGTAAGGAGAAACTGAAGAGTTTCTGACGTAGTTCCACCGGTTTCTCGCTCAGCAGCTATCAACTCCGGAAGCATATTCTGAAGCACGAGGTGAGCTACACTGATATAACGAAGTCGTCCTCCTGAAATCACATCTAAATCTGCCGTGCGCTCTACGACCTCACGAATAAAAGTCAACGCAGACCGAGACTGCACAACATCGCGAAGTTTAGTTAAGAACCAAACAGTTAGGGGATGAAGGGGCCAACATCCACGGGCGACAATTCGCTTAAAGCTTTCTACGTTACTCCACAATGGTAGCTGTGCAAAACCTGGTAATGCCTGCGACATGATGTGCCAAGCAGTCTCAGCATCCTCATCTCCATCATACTCATCCCAGATAGAACTCAAAACATCCTCGTTCTTCCCAATCATATGAGCGAAGATCGTTTCTAAGTTCGAAGATAAGTACAGCTTTTCCGCCGTATCAAAACGAGTCACATAGCGTTGAAGCTGCCGTAAGTCTGTCCCACCAAATCGCTTTAAATAGGCTTTAAGCTCGTACTGAATAAATCCAACGAATCGAACTTTATTTTGGTTGTCCTGAACTCCCTGGAAAATTTGTTGAAGAGCAGAGTCTCCAGCAAGGTGGGGTTTATCTGCGGCATACTCCAGATATCGACCGAACTCATCGAACAGAATTACCACATGAGAGAAATTCCCGTCCTTCCCACAATAGACTCGACACAATGTGTCTAGAAGGTCCTGCGCAGACTCCATCCCTTCGACTGGGATTCTGCGTCCATTTGCCTCTTCGTAAATAACATCGATTTCAGAGTAGATTGATTCGTCATGCTCCTGAAGTCTCAGGCATATTTGGCTTGCATCGAGTTGTGGTAGTGCCTTTGCAAACCGTTCAGCTCGAATAGCATAATTCCGCTGAACAAATTGCTCTGCAATCTGAAAACGCGGTGATAAATCTTGAATCGCTTGAGTACTTACACCATGCATCTGAAGTTGCTGGACGGCGGACCTGCCTAAAGCATTTCCTAGGTGGAAATTAGCCATTCCATCAAGAGGGAGAACTAAAACCGGTTTCCCAATCATGCTCTGATAATTCGCAACAGAGCTAGCGATGTTGGGATCCGCTTTGGACAGCTGAGCCAGAATATTTGAAGCCGTTTCTGATAGGGGGTTAGCTAATAAAGAAGCGCTCGTAAGCGCCAAATGCGATTTCCCAGAACCGTAACCTGCCACCACTAACCAGTACGGATTTACATCGTTACCCTCATTACCCTTGACTATAGACTCCAGGAGATTGTCTACAAATGAAGCCGTATCCTTGAGTCGGTATCCGTACTCAACCACATCGTTATCAAGATTCGAACCGTGGTATTTTGGCCCATGAAAGACAAATGCAGACGCCGCTCGACTTGCTAGGTCTGGTCTTTTTTGCAACCAACCCAGCTGTACCGCGCCATCAAAAAAAAGATCATCGTGGAACTTGATTACATTACCGACTTTCAAGGCAATCCCCTCTTTCTTTACAGCAGTTCGCTATACATTCTAGAAATCACGAACTCCGTATCTTGGAGTCTTAAAACTAAAGCCTGTCCAGTCTGGCGATCTAATTGAACAAATCGCTCAGCAACAAGCCATGCAATCCACATTTCTAAATATTTTTGATCCCAATTTAAGATAGTATGGAACCGCGTTTGAGTTAAAAATTCTTCAAGAGAAATTTGATTCTGTCCTGAAAAAATCTCGTCCCAGAGCAAATAAAAATATACGGCATAGCAAGGAAAAAACGATCTATCAATTGGGGAGGGAACACGCACTATCACGCCTGCATCAATCTGACGAAATGCCTTCACCTGGCCCAGACACGTTTGTTCAGTAGTTGTACGCACAACTATGCCAGCCAAGCTCCTTAAATAGCCCTTCTCTCCATATTTTTCGACCATCAGGCCCACAAAATCATCCATGGAAAACTTAGATCCCAGCCGTGATGTCCAATCCCCATAAAAGGTAAACCATGCATCTGCGACTCCAACAGCAGGCTGGCTTGTTCCCGCCCTCCTGCTTAGCATGAAGTGAGCCAGCCATTGAGTAATCGGCTCATTCAAATATGGATCTTCCTGACGCATCAATTTTCCTAGCGGGCTTAGAGTCAGATTCCACAGTTTATTTTTCCATTCTGACCGAATCAGGCCCATTGCGGTCGCGTAGCCTATGATTGGCTCTACTTTCCCACTACTTTTTCCAGTAGGAATACCAGTCGCTTCTGAAATGGATAGTTTCGTTCCACTTGCACCATTCTCCGAAAAACTCATCAAACGGCTTAAATAATGTCGTTCAGGCAAAAAATCGTGGCAAAAATTAAGGGCTAAATTCTGCATTACATAAACCTGCTTTCAAGAGAGGTGACTGACACCAAAACAGGTTCTTCACGGAAGCTCCCCTCATTTCGCAAAACTGGACCTAAAGACCAACACTGGCCTTTCTCCAACTTTGCAAGTCGTGCCGTCCATTCTGCTTTTGTTATCCCATTTGTAGCTTTCGACAAAATTTGTGCAAAGCGATCAATTTCCGTAGTCGCCGGCTTAAAAAATAACTTATGGGCAGCTTGGAATAGCCTATCTCGTTGCTCGGCGTCAAATTGACTAGTCGTCTGTGTCGCCAACATCAAAGAAAGACCAAACTTACGTCCCTCTCGAAGCATTTTGTCAATTGGAGAATCGCTACTGTGATCAAGGTTCTGTATTTCATCCAATACTATTGGTATAGGGCGCTGCTTTGAACCATGGTTTTGGGCGTAGTCCCAAAGATCCCAAAGAGTAAATTCCGTCACCGCCTTTTGGATATCTCTTGACAAACCTTTGAGCTGGAGGACGTTGATCCAGTGCTCATCCGATGCCAGCATGTCCCGCCACGGCTGTGTATCAGCCTCTCGAAACGGATTCGCCTCCATGAATGGCTGCAGCTTATTCGCAAGTGTTTCACCACTATTTCCTTCCGCGCGAAGTCTATCCAATACTGCACCAAGAGTGAACGCAGAATCCTCTTCCAGACCGGATTGAATAGCTCGGATTAAAGAGGCTGTCTGCTGGCTCCCCAACTCAAAAACAGATGAGAATATGCTTTGGATTCGAGTAGCAACCTGATAGTTGTTTTCCTCAATCGGAGGTATTGAAGGATCAAGTATTTGAGACTGCCTACGCAATGGGCTAAGTGGCAACTTTTCAGTAACAACGAAATGGCTCTTCAGCCGACCACACTCCTTGAAAATTTCCTCAGTGTGGCCAGGTAAAAATCCGTCCGTATAGTCCACTACGAATGAGTGCAAAGACTGGTTCGCCATTTCTGCCAGCAAGCATTGAATCGCATAAGTTTTTCCTGACCCGGACGTTCCGAATAAAAGTAAATGGCGATTAGCCAACTGCGGATGCCCGTAATGCCAGTAAACTGGATCACCATTTGTCTTCTTTCCAATAAGAATTTTCTCAGGAACAGTACTAAAGCTTGAGTCCAGCGCTTTACCCAAAGGGGCGTTAGTAATAGAGCCCCCCTCCTCGAGGAATTCGGCTTGCTTACCATTCGCCGAGTCTGTTGATCCCACAGGAGAGGATGAATGAACAGCAACTTCACCTGGAAGCTCGAGTGAGCCATCTTTTGGCACAAAAGATGCCTTTCCATTGTCCTGAGAGCAATGACTTATCCCTATCTCCGTTGGAGACTCTCCTACAGCATTTAGCTTGGAGACCTTTTGCCTAGCATCCGAGCATAGACTTACGACGTCATGCTCCATTGGTATTTTCTTTGTACCGTCGGCACTGGAAAACAGTTCAATCAAATTATTGTGGCCATACTCAACATGGCGCACAGTAAAGTTGGGGGGAACAGAAAAAGGAGCCGATACTGTCCCCTTTTCGACAAATACAGGTGTAATCCTGGGTGCCTCAGATTCGGAATTGGTCCAGAAAGTAAAGATCATCCCTTGCCAGCGAATTTCATACTGCCCCTCCGTCAACTGCTCCAGAGCCAACTCAAGCGTCCGCCAATCCTTATCGCTTGCATTAACCGTAGCTCGAGAAGTTATTGCTCGATGCAACTGAGCCCACCAGTACCGCCTATCAAAGCCTACGCCATCCAAACCATTGCACGCCGGAGCCAGCAGTGCCGTGAGATGTTTTAGCCCTTCTTGAACTTGATCACATGCCTTGACCAATCGATCTGGATTTTTATTTGCAAGTTTGCATTCAATAACTGCAGCATGAACTAAAGGGATGTTGTTTTCTCTGACTTCAAATCCTAAACTCAATAAGTCTGGGCGCTGTGTCACTTCGCTCCCGACATACCAATGCAACAATGAGTCAATCGGTATCAATTGGGAAATCAGCAGGTTGCTCTTCTCTAGTGCCCGTCGAATAGCAGCAAAACCAATCACTTCTCGAATTTTTTCGTCTATACCAACGACTGCACGAAGAGATGCGAGACCAATCACCTCTTCGGATTCTTGAACGATCTTTTCTGAAATTTCGTCAAATGAATGGGAATGCTCATGAGGTAACAGCTTTGTTAGCTTCCCCCTCACAGCCTCAGCCAATTGCTTCAGAGTATCTTGCTCAGTGGATATGGTCACATTAAGCTCGCCATAGGCCCCAAGCCCCGAAGAAAAGCCCACAATCTTGCGAGCCGCCTCTGAACTATCACTCGATAATAAACCCTTATCAATAAAAGGATCTATACATGCAACCCAACGAGATTGCTTATGAAGAGAGTGAACAATAGGAGCCCATGGCTGATAATTTACTTCACCAAAAATCAGGTGATCTAGGGCGGCGCTTTGACTGTAAGCTAAACGCGCAGACAAGTCAGCATGACGAGTCTGTATTCGCAGTCGACGATTACTCAACAGGCTTTGCCTGCTATGTTTCTTTGCTAGACGAATCGGCCTAGGGTACTCTGCGATTGGAAACTGCAGACCATCCCATCCATTAAACTCAAACTCGAAAGGCAAGGCAGGATCTGCTCGCCCGGATAAGCTGTCACGTAGAAAATGAAAGAGGAAGGCAATGTCATAAAGCCGAGCCTCCTTGTGAAGCAGTTCATCAATTTTCTCAAAAGGAGCGTATCGATGCCCAACGGTTAGATTTATAGGCCTTACTGAGCTAAAGAGCATGCTCTCGACAATGTTCTCTCGCCATGTCTTTAGCTGCCCTTCGATTGCCATTGGGGAGGAAGAGCAAGAATAGACCATCACAGTGCAGTTGAATGGAGGCCATTCAGGAGAGCAATTTTTCAGATAGTTTTTTAAGAAATAATCAATTCCAGATATTATTTCTGATAGTTCTTTAACGTTTACAGCAAGAATGCGCACACCATCTTCAGCTGCCGGGTAAAGCTGCATATAGTCTTTTACTACTCGATCTACGAGTGACTGTTCCTCGCATGACCGAATGAAATCGCCCACATCTCCATCGTCATCACTTTCCTCTTCTCGCAATAATGCTTGAACAGCTAAGCTTTTTTCCGTGTTGGGTTCAGGGCCTAAATAATGTATGAGCCCAAACGACTTGACCGTGGCAGAAAGGCGCTGATCAGCGTTAGTTAGGAGCGCTGTAAGAGGCCGTTGTATCTTTCCTAAATCAACTAGCCTCGATAGCAACGCCTTGTTTGCTCTCTTGGCAACTAACTCACCTACAATCTCAGAAAATCCATCACATAGAAATCGAGTATTTGCTTGAGTTAGCTCCAGCATTGCAGGAGACAAGCCCCAAACAATAGCAGCAGGGAGATACGACCGATCAGGTTCAGCATGCTCATTTATAAGCAAATATGATTTATATAACCGAGGTAGTAACTCGGCACTCCCCAAGCAGCTCGAGTCCAGAGTTTTTTCTGCTAGATCTATGTAGTTCTTTAGCAAAGCGGGAGCATACATTTTCCCAGCTGTATAGAACCCCTCAGTCACAGCTGATACCAGCCATTTTTGATACGATTCTGCGAGCATCATCGTCTGATGCAACAGCTCCGGATCGATATGCTCCCTGTGTAAGGAGTGCAGTAAATCAACTACCTTGAGGTCGGTCATTGCGTGAGTAAGCAGCCGATTAGCCTCCTCCTCGTCCGCCGCAAAATATATGGCAGTCATCCTTACGGAGGATATCTGAAACGCAGGAAGACTCCGTGATAGATGAGGCTTATTTTTCCAGAAAGCTAAAACTTTCTTCGCACATTCGAATCGAACCCTTTCCGGCTGATTTGGACCCAACGCCCAATAAAATAGCTGTGTATACGTCTCACCGGTGACATCACTTACTGTCACTTTAAAACGAGCTCTTGGATGAGACCTGCTCACTGAATAATTTATTTTCTCAACATCAAATGAGAATTTAACAGGCACATGAGCGCTCCAAAGAGAGCGAGGGTCCCTAGCCTCTTGCGGATCGGCAGGCACTTTACACTCTACACACGAAAATAAATCGCCTAACCCGCCAAGGCAGCCCATAAGCAAGTCTTTAGCTAGTTGATCTGGCCCGCTCCCTGATTCGTCATCCGCAACTAAGTCGTGTTGAAACGTCTCGAGCTCGACATCAACCGAATTAATAGTTTCAGTAAGTGGCGGACTACTACCACTTATTGCCTGAGCAATAGATTGCCAAACCGCTTCTAGGGTCGCCTCTAGGCTCAAACTTTTTAGTGTAGGAATGGATTTAGATGGAGAGCTTTTCTTTTCCTTTTCTCGCAGCGCAACAAGAAGGGGCGAAACATCTGTGCCCAGCAGCCTGGATCTAGCGCTAGCGTTTGCCTCATAAATGAACTGATACAGAGTCTCCCTGTATTCATTCAAATCTCGATAGGCAGGGTGGCCTTCTATGACTGTCGGTACAGAAAAATCTTCCTCAGACATCCATTTTTCAATTTTTCTCCAGTCCTTGTCTTGCCCTGATCGAGTTTTGTATCTTTGATGAGAGATGAACTCATCAGCTGCTTTTATATCTCCTCCCCTATCTTTCTTCGAGCTGCTAGCAGATAGTATTGGAGGGATTCCCCAAAGAGGAAGACTTTGCAGAAAAAACTCGCTAATTTCTTGCAGGGAAATGAACTTTCCTTGAACGAGAACCTCTCTTTCAAAAAAAGCTCCCAACTGACTAAGCCTTCTTGGTCGCAGCGCAAATAGTTGCTGCATGGTAGAGTCTAGTCTTGTGAGTTCCGCATCAGAAGCATTTAGAGCTAATAGCTCGTTAAGGCGACGGAGCCAGGGCTCAAAAGTTTTCCCCATAGCTACCCAAATGCGGTTTTCATCCACTAGATGAAAGTCCTTCAAGCCGCCTTGATCAGTCGCGTGATTTAGCCCAACCAACACAACAATAAGGCCGTCACACTGTTCCGAAGCTGCTGTCCTACTTCGATACCACGTCAACCGATCTTCTTCATCAATCCATACGCGCTTTCCTTCGTCGGTAAGGCCACCGGCTGCAGCCATCTCCTCGTCCAACTTCTGGACAGACGAGCCTTTCTGCCACTCTACCCATAGCGCATTCGCTACCTTGAAGTAGCACCGAAAATTTCGCTTATTTATCGACTGAATTCGCTCATTTTCCAGCCTGGAAAAAAGATCAAATGTATTATCCGGAGCCAAGCTCTGCACAATAAATCGAGCTTCTTTCTTTCCATCAAAATTGGATCCCAGTTGATTCCAACTATTGATCAGATATTCTGCAAGTGATTCTGCGTATAAATTCATAACAATTACTTAGCTCGGATTGTGAACAATAGATACGGCATCTGACAGTTCAACCAACAACGCTCCTTGTCGAAGCGCCTCCTCTACCCAAGTGGTTTGTACTGCGACAGCGTAATCCGTCGATCGATAGTCGGCCCCATCCCATCGGAGAGCTTCTGCCTGCTGCGTACCACCGAGAGCGATTCCATAATGCGCAAATACCCGCCTATAAAATTCTGTAAGCCTAACTTTCTCATTCGGCTCTAACAAAGTAGCAACCAGTAATCGAAGCAGTTTCGGGGTCAATGCAAATCTTGCACCCTGCCCTGTTTTCGGAACAACGAGCTCAATCTCTTTCGCTATCTTTCGAAAAATTTGAAACCCATGTTTGTCTGCTTCCGAGAAATTGCTCTGCCCCGGATACTGCTGCGCCACAACACGAAGTACACGAAACAGCATCTCCTCGATGCCTGAGAGCGACTTTTGAGAGAGCATCCGTGTAGGGTCTGACTTTGGCGCATTTATATCCGACACCACCCAAGCATAATTACCACTAAAGCCTGTTGTTGTTCTATCAGACTGGTCATAACGCTTAGCCTGAAAACAGAGAGTCCGGAGAACATGCAGACAGCAGAGCTGCTTCATCAAATCTAGCTTTTCCAATGACCCGAGACTACTGCCAATAATATTGTCTATCTCGCACGCAAATAGAAACGCCTCTGGGGTAGATTCCGCAGGCACCCATCCCAGGCTGGCTGGCCTATCACTTCCGTCAAAATCGAACTCGTTTAAAGTTCTATCGATAAATCTAGAAAGAGCATCCAAAGCTGGAGCAGCTTTAATAAGCTCAGCCTTCAGACCATTCTCAATCCTCTCTCTAACAATCGGAATAGGTCGTCTAGTTAAATGTCTATATGTGGTCGAATCACACATAGGAGGTAAGGTGAACGGCTGAGAAAATAAATTACTTAATTGGAGAAACAGTAGCTCGCCGCCGCGAGCCATAAAATTATGTCTATCCGTTGAAAAATACGCAGCAGCTTCGGTCCAATTTGTGATATCTGATTTGATTGCCACAGAGTGCGCCCAATCAATCTCTCGACTGAGCAGCTCGGAAGACCCAGGAAGAAAACTATGTGTCACCCATGTTCGATTCTTCGAAACCCCAACAAACCCTGAAAACAAACTTTGGAGTAAGGTTACTGCGTCGTCACGGTCTGAATTAGAACCATCTACTCGATCTTTGAGGCGGTCGAGAGCTTCGATATAGGACTGGTGATGTATAGGATGACGAGTTTCTAGCTTAGATGTAGAAAAAAACGAAAACAACTTGAGTGGCAGACGGCCTTTCGGCCAATATCGCGCCGAACCCAATGGCACAGAGAAACTGTACTCATTCTGACCATCCTCACCCTTTGCTGAGCAAAAAACAAGGAGAAATTCGGCAAGATACTCCACAGGAGTTTGATCCTTGTGAAATCTTCTGCCATACAGTTTTATCGCGACATTATCGGGTTCTTTATTATTATCTAGCTCGCTTCCCGGATATTGAGCTATTTTTAATCCTATACGATCTTTCATTCTGTCACCCTAAGCATCCAGTTCCAATCTGCCACTCGTCTCGTCCAATAAGAGAACTCGTGTTCTAATCTGGCCATCGAGCATGGCACTAAGAAGCTCAATTTCCTCATCATCAAAAGTACTGTACTTAGCACCTAATAAATCCGATCGGAACCGATCGAGGCGTGCTTGATGAATAGGGGAAAGATCTGAACCAAGCTCGCCTTGTTCACGGCGCTGAATTAGATCAAGCAACGGTAACGTCAGAAGTAACTGCGCCCTGGACGGTCGATGTATCAATCGCGGAATACCATTGAGCAAGTCGACATCGAAGTCCCGAAAATCGAGCTTTCTAATCACTAGCTGAGTTGGCTGAATAACTGACTGATCAGGCCGACGTAAAGTGATGTATAGCTTGTCATTTTTTATAAACTGACCGGCACTAAAACCAGAATATATTTCTAGCAGAAACTTAAGACAAGATGATCGAAGCCTATTGCTGTGATGCTTAGTTAATGTCCTTTTTTTATCTTCCTGCCATAGGTCGAAATCACGCAAAGTGGGCGACTGTAGAAATCCATTGAGGAATGGGGCCGCTTGCTGAAGTTTGTCTTCTTTAATAGCACCAAAAATATAGATCATTCGACGTAAGGAATACCGCCAGCGCACAGCGCTAGCATCTGCAGCCCGCACTCTCCATTTGTTTTCTAAGTCCTCTAAAGCATCAGGCATACTAGCCCAGCCAAGGCCACTCGTTGTTGCGATCTGTTTTTCATAGTCGACACTGACAGGGCCACCAAACCGAGCCTTAGCAGCAGCCGCAACCGCCTCCAAAGCTAGAGCGTCAGTCCAAGGAGCGCCGTCCTTATGTCCGAAAAAAATTTCGCTAAATAGCACACTCTCAAGGCTTAAAGAGGCGATCTCAGAATCTGCTGTAGCTTCTTCTTGATTAGGACAAGCCATCCCACCCGTGATCCCCAATGCGAGCTGTGCCACCATTTGCCGAATCGTCAGCCGCTTCTCGTAAGCTCCGATCCTCCTATACATCCATCGCACACGCTCTTCTACCGTCTCCCTTGCCTGATACAATGCGTTACGATTCTGGTTAATGGGACATTTCGTAGCGCAGGGACACTCATCACAGGTAGCCCACCCCGAATGAGAAACAAGTTTCCCAAGAAGCTTGGCACCTAGCCCGGAATTATCAAGCCTTGTGAGATTGATTATCGTTAGCGGTTTCGAGAAGTGCTTGATAGTATGGCTTTCCAACGCCTCTAGTTCTACATCGGCATCTAAATAGTCAAGGATCACACTTTCATCTAGATAGCCTTCTTCGACCGTGTCACCATAATCTCTCAGGCTTTGTAGCAGTGGTCCGGTATTACTAACTATCAACCAACTACCCGCTTTCGAAAAAGCCTCGTTTAGCCACTCTTGTCTTTGTGCACTGCCAAGTTCGCTCATATCTTTCACGATATTTACATTGGCAGCGTCAATGCGCTCAAGTTCGCACAATGCTTGTGTCAGCGGCCTATCTAGCGGTAGCTTCCGGATGCTCTTCAGCACATCGAGTGCAATAGTTGACTTGCCATCGCCCGCATGCCCTGTGAGAACAACGACTCGATCCTTATCATCACAGAGCAATTTCACTATTTCCTGACTGACAGGCAAACGCTCATAGAGCTCAGAAAAATACGGGCTTAACGCCTGAGACTCTGCTAATGCATTAGAGCCGCTTGGGCTCAGGTTATGTAATGAATTGAGATAGGCAATAAAAGGGTTTTGCATATTGCGTCCATTGCTCCCCGTCTCCGGATAGCTTTACCAAATAGGGTTTAGCAGCACCGTCACCCGAACGCGGCATGCCCTCCGCCGACCGACACAAGGAAGGAGGACATATAGATCACTGCTAGCATGCTCAAACATAACACATTTAGTAAATAAATAACGCTATTCGTACGATCTATCCCGTTTTTCACCTAACTGGTAGAATTCTCCAGTTCAGCGAAAACTTTCCCTTCAGATGAGTACATTTACTTACAGTACAGGACGACCCCCCCACTTTTCTGGGCATGAAACCTTTCCATTGCGCCAAATGTGGCTCAAAAAAGCGATAGAGCAATCTCAAAATGGGGTGATTCCGAAATCCTGCTTCACCGACGAACAAGCAATTGCTCGGTTTGGTGTAGGTAAGAATATGGTGGCCTCTATCAAACATTGGGCGCTCGCATGCGATGTGATGAGAGATAACGGTGGCGACGCGTACGAAATCCCTCCACTAGCAAAAGCAATATTCCCCGACGGTGGCCTAGACCCTTACTCGGAACATCCAACTACTGCATGGTACGTGCATTGGTGGCTAGCAGGAAAGGGGCACCGTGCCACCACATGGTATTGGCTGTTCAACCATGTAACCGCGTCCACATTTACACGCCAAGATCTTGAGACACCACTAGCTGAGTTCGCAGGAAAACTGGAGACAAAGCGCAAGCTTTCTGCATCTACGTTATCGCGTGATCTTGAAACCTGCTTGCGCAGTTACGCACCTAGATCTGCTGGTGGGTCCCCGGAGGACTTTGCTGAACCTTTACTGGGAGAGCTTGGGTTATTGCAAGAACTACGTAAAGGCCAATATGCGTTTCGTCGCGGGTCAAAAACCACACTCACCGATGGAATGTTTGCTTTCGCTTTACTAGATTTCTGGGAAAGCACCGCACCTGGACTTAGTGCGCTTAGCTTCGAAACGATAGCGTATGGGGAAGGTTCGCCTGGCCGAGTATTTAAACTCGACGAAAATTCAATCGCAGATAGGTTAAGTGGTCTTAGCAGCCTCACCAATGGCTTCTTAGCATGGAATGAAACAGCGGGCCTGCGCCAACTCCACCGAAAATCACACATCCTCGACGGGATGGATATTCGAATGATTCAAAAAGCATATGAATAATCAAGAAGGGAAGCTACTTTCCGATATCGTCAGCATTTCTCGACAGTATCAACGCTCCATCCGCATTGATGCAGATCTTGGCCGCTTAGACGCTTTACATGGTTATGTTCGACACACCACGTCCACAAACGTACTGGCGAGCATGGCGACACAGCTTACCGCAAGCAACCAACGTAGTTTTACGTGGACGGGCCCCTTTGGTGGAGGGAAATCATCCCTAGCTATAGCTCTCGCTAGTGCATTACATAGTGACGCCGCAATACGGAAGGCGGCTCGTAAAGCACTCAATCTAAACGATATTCCAGACTTCGACAAAGCATTCCCCGTGCGCGACGGGTGGCTCATTGTGCCAACAGTCGGGCGTCGAGGTAGCGTCATTGACTCAATATGTGATGCATTGAACACGGCGCGATCTCAAACGGACAAGCGACCAAAGCCTTCAGCCGGTCAGCTTATTCAAGAACTCTGTTCTGCCGCAGCTGATAGGCCAAACGATGGTGTCATTATTTTCATTGACGAGATGGGAAAATTCCTTGAGGCGTCAGCCTTAGGGCAAGGTGACGACGTTTATTTTTTCCAAGAGTTGGCAGAGGCTGCCGCTCGCACAGCAGGCAACCTAGTAATCATTGGAATCCTGCACCAATCATTTTCCCAATACGCAACAAGACTAGGAATTGAAGCCCAAAATGATTGGGCTAAAGTTCAAGGTAGGTATTTAGATCTTCCTTTCGTTTCTGGTAATGATGAGGTTGCCGACCTAATCAGTAAAGCCATCCAAACAAGAAGTCGCCCACAATCGATTAGCAAGATCGCTCAAAGCATCGGGGAATCTGTTCGTGCTCGTCGACCCGTGGTGACTTCCAGCTTCGAGACCAGCTTGACGGAAGCCTGGCCTCTACATCCAGCAATGGTCACGTTACTGGGCCCAATATCAAGACGCCAGTTTGGACAAAATGAGCGGAGCACATTTGGATTTCTAACATCTGTTGAGCCCTATGGTTTCCAAGCTTACCTGAGCTCTACGTCCGCCAATGAAACGCACTGCTATCGGCCAGATAACTATTGGGACTATCTAAAAGCAAACCTGGAACCGGCGATCTTAGCATCACCCGATGGACACCGATGGGCACAAGCGGTAGAAGCCGTCGAGCGAACAACAAACAAAGCAGATGACCCTTTTCTTATCAAACTGATTAAGTGCATTTCCATCATAGATCTATTTCACGGAGGATCAGGACTCTGCGCAGACCTAGATGTTCTAAGCGCCATTTTTGATGAAAAAGATAAAACAGAGATTGAAGATGCACTGAATCAACTGGCAGCACTACGAGTCGCGCTTTACAAGAAGCACATCACCAGCTGGTCTGTCTTCGAAGGAAGCGATTTTGACATTGACGCAGCAGTAAAAGAGGCCCTTGCAGGCATAGCGGATGTCGACTTTAGCCGACTTGTAGAAATGATGGGCATCCACCCTGTAGTAGCCAAAAGGCACTACCATGAAACAGGCAACATGCGTTGGATGAACCTTACTCTCAGTCGACTTGATGATGTACAACGTCTCTCTACTAGTTACTCTCCAAACTCTGGAGAATTCGGGCTTTTTGTATTGGCGCTCCCAGCTAGAGGCATGACAAACTCACAGGCAAGCAAAAAAGCCCGTGAAAGCTCACAGCTAAAGCCATGGCCGATACTAGTGGGTATCCCTTCTAACCATAAGAAAATAGAAGAGTTTGGGCTTGGACTCATGGCTCTGGAGCATGTACAGACCCGCCATGAACTGACAGGCGATGCTGTAGCACGCCGCGAAATTAAAGCCCGCATCGCATTTGAGCATGCGCAACTTCAAGAGCAGCTACAACTTGCCCTGTCAAATGCAGAATGGTTTGATGGAGGACGAACATCGATAACGGTAAAAACACTCTCCTCCACTGCTTCCGATCTGGCTGAAGAGCTCTATTACGAATCACCTGCTGTTTGGAGCGAGCTCATCAATCGAGACAACCTTTCCAGCAGCAGTGTAAAAGCGCGCCGTGAACTTTTGCATCGCATGATCATGCAAGAGAATTACGAACAACTGGGCATAGAAGGATTTCCAGCGGAGCGGGGCTTGTATGAAACTCTCTTACGCGAAACAGGACTACACAAGGTAGATAACCAGGGGACCTGGAGGTTTGGGCAGCCAGTAGCACCCGGGTTAATAGAGCTATGGCGGCAAACTGACAAGCTATTTCAGAAAGCCAATAAGAGAGTACTAGCATCTGAAATTCACAAACTATGGTCGGCTCCACCATTTGGCGTAAAAACGGGAATCATGCCCGTCTTATTTACTGCATATTTGCTGGCGAACTCCGCTCACATTGCCGTGTACAAGGATGGTTTCTTTGTCTCTCGCCTGACCGATGTTGATATCGACGAGTACTTACAAGACCCAAGCAGATTTTCACTAAGATGG
>Ga0182735_1001371_pt1 | contig 16332 bp, 13 predicted proteins | sample eDN5th30CKraftMG_FD_128524 | JGI IMG/M metagenome (GOLD analysis project Ga0182735, IMG submission 128524) | Enriched Miracle-Growth compost microbial communities from Emeryville, California, USA - eDNA 5th pass 30_C Kraft MG (version 2) (version 2) ... | reverse complement strand
ATCGATCGAGATCGATGGCGCGCGGGCAAATGACGTCTCGTCGAGGCGAAGAAAATCGAGATCCGTTGTTGCATCGGCGATGGCGCTGCGGGCGGCATCCAGAACCTCCGGCGCATACGCCTGCAATTCTTCAATCAATTGCCGTGCTGGCAGGAGGAAGATTCCGCTGTTCCATAGATATCTGCCATCCGACAGATAGGCCTCGGCCGTCGCCGTGTCAGGCTTTTCGACAAATCCCGAGACTGCATGGATGTGGGAGTCCTTTGAGAACTCCTCGCCTGCGCGGATGTATCCGAACCCGGTCGCCGGATGGGTCGGGCGCATGCCGAACAGCACCAATTTGCCGGATTGCGCGGCTTGCAATCCCTGCTCGATCGCTTGGAGGAATGCTGCGCGATTGCCAATCCAGTGATCGACCGGCGTCGCCAGGATGATGGCGTCAGGGCTGCGTTCCATCGCGATCAACGCCGCGACAGCCACGGCTGGAGCGGTATTCCGTCCCAGCGGCTCAAGAATGATTTTGGCATCATCGATGCCCGCTTCGCGCAACTGCTCGCCAATGACAAAGCGATGTTCGGCATTGGCTACCACCATCGGGCTTGCGAACATGGTTTTATCGGCAGTTCGCATCGCCGTCTGTTGAAGCAGCGTCTTCTCGCCGCGAAGGGACAGAAGCTGCTTGGGATAGGCCTCCCGGGAAAGTGGCCACAACCGTGAGCCGGTGCCCCCGGACAGAAGTACAGGCACGATAAGTTTGTCTGTTGGCGTCATCATCCGCCCCCTCTTTGCTGGAACCGAGAATGTGAAAGGTTCGATCAGTAGCCGCTGCCGGAGATGAACTCGCGGCGCACCGTGCGCAGGATGATGGCGACATCCATGCGTAAGGACCATTTTTCGATGTATTCGAGGTCGTAATCGATCCGCGAAATCGCGTTGTTGGCTTCCGCCGTGCTGCCGCGGCAGCCGCTCACTTGCGCCAAACCGGTGATGCCGGGACGCGCGATATGCCGCTGGAAGTAATAAGGCACCAGATCCTCATAGAGAACATTGGCTGCCAGCATTCCCGGCACATGCGGGCGCGGGCCGACAAGCGACATGTCGCCCTTGATGACGTTGATGAGCTGCGGAATTTCATCGAGGCTGGTCTTGCGCAGGATGCGCCCGACCCGCGTCACGCGCGAATCGCCCTGCACGGTTTGCCGGACGCCGCTGCGATCGCCGGAATCGGTCCGCATCGAGCGGAACTTGTAGATCCTGAAGCGCCGGTTGCGGTAACCGTAGCGATATTGATGAAAAAGGACCGGGCCCGGCGAACTGACCTTGATCGCGATCGAAATCACGATCAGCATCGGCGCGAAGAACAACAGCGCAAGGCTCGCTGCTGCGATGTCGAAGGCGCGCTTCGAGAATGCTGCGGCAGGTTCCTTCCGTGAAAATCTTGCCGCGTATTTTTTCCTGTAGGCGCCATGGCCTGCATATTGGCCGACATATTCGACCGGCCGAGCGGAGATATGGCGTCGATTTTTCCACAACGAGGCGACATTGCTGTCCTGATCGTCGTAATGGGCCGCAGCGGTCGAGACCATCGCTCGGGTTCTCCATAACTCTTGATGAAATGCTCGCAGCTGCGAAGGTGCGGCAGCGCAAACAATTCGAAGCATCGATTTCGATTAAAAGTTTTCGTAACTTCTTGAGTAAATTACGGCGAGCGGCCTCATCTATCGTGACATCGTTGCGTCGCGACATTGGCAACATCGTGCACTGCGAAATTTTCGGTGTGAGGAGAGTGCGTTACGCCAAACGCGAAATCGTTCCGTTGCGAAATTGCAATGACGGTTATGCGCCCAGCGAGGCGCTGGAATGGTTTTAAAGGATCGGCACTGCGTGCAGCATCGTCATACGATCAAAGAGTATTTCGATAGCGAGCAGTCTCGTTCACCGAAAGCTAATACGCGACGATTAATCGTACGCCAGCGTGTCAAGCCCTTGTAAGCGGCATCAAAAACGATGACTGGACTCCCAAAAGAGAAAGAAGCGGACCGATCGCTTTCATTCCCATCGACAATGCGAGAGCCTGCGATGCTTTCTCACAAGATGGATGGACCGCCTTCGAACGACGAGCGGGGCCGAAAACTGCGCAATCAACTGCTCCTGGCCAATATCGCGGCCTGGATTGCGATTATTATTGCCGTTCGCTATTTCTTTTTCTGACGATCCTTTGATACGGTGCACGATCTTCCTTTTTATTCGTGCCATTGGAACTCGTCAGTGATTCGTCAGCACGAGCTGGTCGAGCCCAGATTTTCAAACCCTGCCGGTCCACCCGAGACCCGGATTTATGCCGTCGGAGATATCCACGGCCGCGCAGATCTCCTGCACGATATGATTGAGCGGATCGAGGACGATCTTGCCCGGCGTCCGATCGCGCGTGCTGTCGAGGTTTATATCGGCGATTATATCGATCGCGGGCCTCAATCGAAAAACGTGATCGAAATGCTCGCATGGCGAGTGGCTCACGGGCGCGCAGTGTGCCTGCGCGGAAATCATGAGGCGCTGCTGGAAGTCTTTCTTGCCGATCCTGCCGGTCTTCATCCATGGTTGTACGTCGGGGCCCGCTCGACGCTCGAATCCTATGGATTATCGGATGCCGATCTGGATGCGTCGGAGTTCAGTATCCATCGGCGTTTGCGCGAGGTTTTCCCCGCACCGCATCGCCTCTTTCTCGGTGGACTTCAAAACAGTTTTTCCTGCGGTGATTTCCTGTTTGTTCATGCGGGAATTCGCCCCGGCGTTGCGCTGGCGCAGCAATCCCCGCATGACCTTCTCTGGATTCGTGACGAGTTCCTGCACTTCCAACAGAGTCACGGTCCTGTTGTCGTGCATGGACACACGCCCGTGCGTCATCCGGAATTGTTGCCGAACAGAATCAACATCGATACCGGCGCGTGGATGTCTGGCGTGCTCACCTGCATTGCCATCGAAGGCACGACCATCACGGTGCTGTAGCGGAACCGCACATTACATGGTTTCGCCAAAATTCGTCCGGTAACGTGTCGCCGATCATTTTCCCAATGCTTCGGAGACGGATTATGAAGTTCCACGTTTCGCTGCTGCGAATGACGTTGCTCGTTTTCGCAGCGCTAACTCTTTCTCTCCCTGCGTCGAATGATATCGTGAAGGCGGAGCCGGCGTTCACCCCATCGGGTCCTTATCTTCTTGGTCCGAATGACAAGGTCCGTGTCAAGGTTTATGGCGAACCGGATATCACCGGAGAATATGAAGTCGACAGCAACGGCAGCGTGTCGATTCCATTGGCAGGCCGTGTTCGCGCCGCAGGAAAAACAACCAAACAGCTCGAAGGCGCCATTCGTTCCGCCCTCGCCAAGGGCATCGTGCGCGATCCGCGCGTCAATGTGGACGTTGCAACCTACCGTCCCTACTATATCTTGGGTGAGGTCAAGAATAGCGGTGAGTATCCTTACAAGGTCGGCCTGACCATTATGGATGCAGTCGCTGCTGCAGGTGGATTCACCTATCGCGCCAACGAACATAAAGTCTATCTGCGCCGCGCAGGCGTCGGCATTGAAGAAGAATATACACTCAACGCACCCGTTCTTGTTTACCCCGGCGACAATATTCGTATCCCGGAACGATATTTTTAACGCCTCCATTCCCATCGCGCGTATTGCCATGCGAGTTTCGCCGTGCGGCCATACTCTCGTCCCTTTGCCGTAATCTTCTTCCGTACCGCGAAAGCTTTCTCCGGCGTGGTGCGTTGGAAACCGGATTGTCAACGAGAGGATCATTCTCATGACAAAAGGGGCGTCTGACACAAGCACTTCAGCAGTCACTGCATGATGGCGTAACGCCGTCCATAGTCATGGACGGCGATGTGTAGCGTGTTTCCCGCAAGGGATGAGTTATGAAATGTATCCGGGCGGGTTCAGGTTCGAATGCTCTTGGTGTCGGCGCATTGTTGGCGATCTCGAATGGTCGCATCGTCTGCTGTATTGCGACGACGACGGCACTCTTCCTGCTGTTCGTGTCGCATGCGCATGCTCAGGCCGTTCCGCTCAACTTCGACGATGTGGCGCCGCCATGGAACGCGCTTCAGGTTTTTGAATCATCACCACTGCCGGATTTTCGCGATCCGGATAGCAAAGACCCTGTTCCGCCGGAGGATATGCCGGTGAAGAAAAGACAGCAGCCAGGCTACGAGCCTGTCGGTATCCGTTATGGTTCATGGATGTTCAATCCGGCGCTTACCGGCGGCGGATTCTTCGACAGCAACGTGTTTTCCTCGAACACGACCAGGAATTCGGATTTCGCCGCCGTCGTTCAGCCGACATTGCGTGCCCATACGTTGTGGGAACGGCACGGCATCGATCTGAAGCTCGATGCGCAATCGATGGTCTACAGCCAGTTCTCGAGTCTGAACCAGAACAACATCAGTTTGAAAGGCAACGGGTGGTACGATGTCGCCCGCGACCTGAAGGTGCTGGGCAGCTTTCAGATCGCTCATCTGAACGAAGGGGTCGGAACGCTCAGTTCGCCCGTCAATGCCGTCGCGCCGACGCCGTATAATCTTCTTTCGGGCGACGTGGCGGTTCGTAAGGAATTCAACCGGCTGGCGGCATCCATCGGCATGGGCGTCAAATCCTACGACTATCAATCGACGCGTGCGCAGGACGGCAGCATCATCAATCAGGACGGGCGTGACGGACAGATCTACACCGTTCACGGCCGACTCGATTACGCCTTCTCGCCTTTCCTCGGCTGGTTCGCCGCGCTGGAGGGCAACGAGCGCCAGATTCGCGGCACGCCCGGCCATACGCTCGACTCTGACGGCTATCGTGCTCTTTCCGGTCTCACCTTCGGGCGTCCGAATCTGCTGAGTGGCGAAATTGGCGGCGGCTATGTCAGCCAGCGGTTCGACGATCCCACGATCGGCACGATTTCAGGACCGTCCTACCACGCAAGCCTGCTGTGGCGCCCGACCCGCCTGCTCGACATTCACGCCAAGGCCGAACAGCTCGTGACGGAAACCTCCGACACCAGTTCCAACGGTGTGCTTGCCAACGCTTTTCAGGTCGGCGCGGATTACGAGTTGCTGCGGAATGTCGTGATCTCATTAGCCGGCGGATATGAGAACGACAAGTTCTTCGGGCAGACGCGGAGCGACAAGGTCACCTCGACCGACGCGCGCGTGAAATACATGCTCAATCGCTTCGCCTCGGTCTCGATCTATCACCGTTACACGGATCGCAAGAGCGATATTCCGACATTCAGCTACGAAAAACATCTGGTGGGGATCAATGTTACAGCGCAATTCTGAAGAGATCGCGACTCCCCGGATGGAGCAGATCGGCATGGCCGTCGAGGATACGGCGAGTCCTGCCGTCGATCTTCGCGAGATCGGCCGCATTCTCCGCCGGCGCTGGCGCGTCATCGGTTATGTCGCGGCGTCGGTTATCGGCGTCGCCCTGCTCTATATCATGCTGGCGACCACGCGTTACACCGCGACGTCGACGGTCGTCATCGATCCGCGGCATGCGAATGTCACGGACACGACGCAGCCTGTGCTTTCGAGCTACGGGACCGACGATGCAACCATCGAGAGTCAGGCGTTGCTCATCCAATCGGTCGCGACGCTCCAGCGCGTGGTCGACAGATTGAAGCTGACGCAAGATGCGGAATTCTCTCCCGAGCCGGGTCTTCTTGATCCGATCAAACGCATCATCGGTAGCCTGTTCAGTGGCGGCAGCGAGGAGGCCTCGCCGGGCAATGCCGCGCAGACCCGGTCCGTCGATATTCTGCAAAAACGACTCAAGGTCGTGCGGCAGGGTACGACCTTCCTGGTCGACATCAATGTCAGCTCGAAATCGCCGCGCAAGGCGGCGATGATCGCCAATGCCATCGCCGACGCCTATCTGGAGGAGCAGATCCGCGCGAAGTTCGACGTCACCCGCACTGCGGCGACATGGCTGAACGGGCAATTGAATTCGTTGAAGGCGCGCGTTGTCGCGTCCGACAAGGCGGTCGAGGATTTCCGTGCCGCCAACAATCTTGCCGTGTCACAGGGCGTCACCCTCAACGATCAACAGATCACTGATCTGAACAACAAGCTCATTGCGGCCCGCTCCGAGACGGCTGAGGCGCGAGCGAAATTCGAGCAAGTGCAGCAGCTGTCCAAATCCGGCGGCGATCCCGGCGGCATCAATGCCGCGATCTCGTCCGACATCATCACCAAGCTGCGCACGCAATATGCCGACATTGCCAAGAACGAAGCGGATTTGACCAGCAAATACGGCCCTCGCCATCCGCTGGTGGCGAGCGTGCATGCCCAGCTCAAGGACACCCAGCATCTGATCGATCAGGAGATCAAGCGCATCGTGCAAAGCACGGCGCATGATTACGACGTGGCGAAATCGCGCGAAAAATCGCTGCAGGACAGCCTCGACCAGCTGCAGAACGTCTCGAGCGAATCCGGACAGGCTCAGGTCCGCCTTCGCGAGCTGCAACGCGAGGCCGAAGCCAACCGCACGCTTTATGAGTCCTATCTGGCGCGCGCCAAGGAAACGTCTTCTCAGGAAAGCCTGGAGATGCCGGATTCGCGCATCGTCACCAAGGCGTCCGTTCCGCTCAAGCCCTCTTCGCCCAAGACGCTGTTGATTCTGGGACTCGCCATCGTTCTCGGCGGCGGTGCGGGCCTGGTTCTGGCGCTGCTGCTCGATTATCTCGACAGCCGCATCAAGACGCTGGAGCAGGCCGAGGCGGTGTCCGGGGTGCCGGCGCTGGCGGCGCTGCCGCGGATCGGTGCGCGCGAGCTCGCGAGCCGCGCCAAGCGCGGGCGTTTCGACCTCAAGGGGTACGATCCGAATATCATGCGGCTGCTGCCGCCATCCCTGCAGCCGCCCTTGATGCGCTATGCCATCGAGGAGCCGGGCACGTTCTTCGCCGAGGCCATCCGCGCCGCGCGGCTCTCGATCCAGCGCGTGTTGCGAACACAATCCGCGAAAGTCATTCTCGTGACCTCCGCGCTCGACAGCGAGGGCAAGACGACGTTTGCCTCGAACCTCGCGCTGTCGTTCGCATCGCTTGGCGTCAAAACGCTCCTGATCGATGGCGACCTGCGCAATCCCGGATTGACGCGTGCCGTCAGCCCGCGTGCGAATGCTGGCCTGATGCAGGTCGCGACCGGCGAAATCCCGCTCGAGCGAGCGATCCTGTTCGATCGCAGTTCGGGCCTGTCGATTTTGCCTGCCACCGTTTGCGACAATGACAATATCATCACCGAACTGATGTTTTCCGAGGAGATCGCCACCGTTCTCGACCGGCTGCGCGTTCACTATGAACTCATCATTATCGACTCGCCGCCGCTGATCCCGCTGGTCGACGGCCGCGCTCTTGCGGAGCTGGCCGATCGCATCGTGCTGGCGCTGGCATGGGATCAGACTCCCAAGGAAATTCTCACTCACATGATGGAGTTGCTCGAGCCGGTCTCCGACCGGATTCTTGGAACGGTTCTCACCCAGGTCGATCTCGGCCGCCTGCGATTCTACGATTACTATCGAAGCTCGGCCTATCTGAAGCCCTATGCGGCTTCCGTGGCAGCCGCCGGAGGAGCGGCCCATTGAAGCCGCGCGTCACGGCATATGCACGGCCGGGTCATGCGAGGACGATTGCCCTCCCACCGCGCGCTGGCCTGCGCCAACCCGCGACCGATCCCTCGTCCACGGTTCACGCGCTGATCGATGCCGCAATCGTCGGGCTGATGGTGCTTGCCGTGGCGGCCCTGCTCTGTCTGTCGTCGTCGATGCTGACCAATCTGAAGGTGCATTACGTCACCAGCGGCGGCATTTTTCTCGAGAAGGTTCATGTCGCGAGTTACTGCGTTTTTGCAGCCTTCAGTCTGTGCCTGATCCGCCATGGCAATCCGATCGGCGATCTGTTATCGAGCCTTGCGAGTGCCCGGCTGACGCTTGTTCTGTTCCTGTGCTGGGTTGCGCTGTTCTTCCAGATCGTCGCGCTCAAGCGGCCGTTTACGACCATCATCGATTCCTTTCTGCTGCCGCCGATGATCTGCCTCGTGGTCTGGCAACTGACGCCGCGGCAACGCCGGGTGCTCGCCTGGACGTTTCATGCCTGCATTCTGCTCAATGTCGTACTCGGATATTACGAATATTTTTCCGGTCACCGGCTGATCCCGCTGACGGTCGGCAACATTCTCGTGCTGGGTGAGTGGCGTTCGGCCGCCCTGCTCGGCCATCCGTTGATCGCATCCGGGCTGATCGCGGCTTACGTCATGGCGCTGCTGGTGCGTCCGGTGATCCTTCCCGCCATGATCAGGCTGCCGGTGATGGCGTTCTGCTTCGTGTCGTTGATGGTGTTCGGCGGCCGGACGGCCCTCATGACGACACTTGTCGTGATGGGATGTCTCGCCGGATGGAAAGCCCTTCGCCTTGTGTTTGGCGGCCGGATATCGCTGCCCGGCATCATCATGACGATGTGTCTCGCATCACTGCTTGCGGGCGCCGCGTTCGCGGCTTTCGATTCCGGAATCTTCGACAAAATGCTGCTGCGGTTTTCCTCAGACAACGGCAGCGCCATGGCGCGGTTTGCGACGCTTAATTTGCTGTCTTACCTCGATTGGACGGAACTCGTTATCGGCGCCGATCCGAACCGGATCACGTCGCTGCAGTCGCAGCTTGGATTGAACTATGGCATCGAGAATTTCTGGGTGTCGTGCATCGCCCAGTTCGGACTGGTCCACACCGTTCTGATGTCAATTGGACTATTCTGCTTTTTCGTCGATCTGACGCGCAGGTCGGATCGCGGCGTGTGGGCGATCTATGTCCTGATGTTGATGATCGCGGCAAGTTCCGTCAGCTTTTCATCGAAGAACATTCAATTGGCTCAATTCATCGTTCTCATCACGCTGCTTCTGCCAAGGGGGCGGTTGCCGATCGAGAGCCGAAAGTTTCAGAGAAATCGAATGCCGCCGCGCTTTGCGCTGGCGCATGGAACGCGATGAGGTGTGAAATGACCATCTATGTCGATCACACCCATCTGGGGCGGCACGTCACCGGCCTCGAGCGGATCACGCTCGAATTGTTTTCGAAGGCTGCCCTTGCCCCCTTGCCTGTCGTTCCGGTAACCGCGCAGGGAACGCGGCAGATGATCGTCCGGCAGACGTTTGGTCTCCCAGTGAGGCTTGCGGCATCGAATGCGGTGATGTTGTGTCCGGGCTTTCCGCCAAGCCCGCTGCTGCGGCCGTTCGCGTCGCGCGTACTGCCCTATTTTCACGATGATTTTCTCATCTCGCGCCGTAGCGATCTCAATCGCCGCGCGCGGCTCTATATGGCCGGACCGTTCAAGCTCGCCTTGCAAAATTATCCGCGCTTTCTGACCAACTCGGAGACGACGCGCGCGCGGTTGAGACGATATAGCCGTGCGGATGCTGAGATCATGCTTTATCGTCCGTCGGTGCGAAACGTGTTCAACGTCTCGGACGGCACGCGTGCGCAGCGTGCTTCGGATGTCCCAATCCTTCGCCTGATTGCGCTCGGCACCGTCGAGCCGCGGAAGGATTTCGTTGCGGCAGGCCGCATCCTGATCGCGCTGCGCGCCCAGGGCTTCACCGGCGCGACGCTGGACATCATCGGCCGGCGCGGCTGGGGGACGGATTGGGAGCAGCTCGAGCAGATTCCCGGCGTGACGCTTCACGGATATCAATCAACGTCCGCTGCGGCCGATCTTCTCGACAAGGCGGATGTCTTTATCTGCACGTCCCGCGACGAGGGACTGGGACTCCCCTTGCTCGAAGCCCAATATAGCGGGCTGCCGATTGTGGCACCGGATGCCGACGTATTTCGAGAGGTTCTGGGATGCTCGGGATTGTTCATCGATCCTGCTGATCCGAACGCAGCCGCCGCAAGCATCGCGCGCCTTGCCGCGACAAGGGACTGGAGACGGATTCACGTCCAGAAGGCGCGCGATAATCTTGCACGATGGAACGGTCTCGCGGCGTCCGATCGTGGCGCCGTGCTCGATCTGATCGCGCGTATGGCGCGGAAACGCTTGCCAGATGTGGAATCGACCGAAAACCGCTCGATGGCCGTACGTTGAGCGTTTGGAGAATTCCGGCAGATGCAAATGACGGCCGCGACAAGCGATTCCGCAAGATGGGTTGACGGCGCGGCGGCACCCGCCGCGAAGACGCGCGATGTCACGATCGACAGCATGCGTGGCCTCGCGATCCTGATGGTGATCGGCATTCACTCCCTGCCCCAACCGCTGACCTCGGGATGGAGCCTCGCGCTCGATGCAGCGTTGCGCCCGTGCGTTCCGATTTTTCTTTTCGTATCCGGCGTGATGTCCGCAGGCCGAAGCGAGATTCCGTTGGGGCGCCGGCTGACGGTAGCACTCGTGCCCTACGCGATCGCCTTCGTTGCCGCCTATGCCTATATGGCGTTTCACAATGCGGATATGGATCACCGGCCATATGTCGCGCTTGCGCGGTTCGGGCTGGCCTATGTGTTCGTCTATTATTATGTGTTCGTCTATGTCGGCTGCACCGTGGCTCTCTGGCTGCTTCTCAAGTTCGTCGAGGGATCGGGCGGCAGCCAGGATATTCTTGTGGCTTCCCTGATCGCGGCCATCGGACTTGGCCTTCTGACAGGGGCCTATTTCGATCCGCTGCTCGCAAAACTGGATATCTCCCCTTCCCTGATTGAAGAAGTGCGGATGCGGGATATTCCGTTCTGGTTTGCCTTTCTCGCGGTCGGGCTGTTGGCCGGAACCTTCCGTCTGAACGAAATTCTGCGCGAACGGAAGGCGGCGCTGTTGATCGCCGTCGCGATTTCCTACGCGATCTATGCCGCTGTTCGTCTGTGGCAGATCGGCGATGCCGCCGATTACGATTCGCTCGCATTCTTTGCATATGCCTCCCTTGCTGCATTGACGCTATTCACGCTGCGGCTTGCATGGCCCGCGCTTGCCGTGCTCGGCTCTGGCAGTTATTTCATCTACCTCTGGCACATTTTCATCGTCATGGCGCTGCGCGATCATGGCGTTTTCGATCGGTTCGGTCCGCTTGCCGGATTTCTGGCGACGTTCACGCTGACCGCCGTCGCGATCGTTCTCGCGCTGATCTGCATTCGACGCCTGGCACCTAGCAAGATGCTGCGCTGGATCGGAGCCTGACGATGCTGCTGAGGCACACCCTTCTTTATCTGCCGGCCCAGGTGATCGGTCCGCTGTTCCAGCTTCTGGCGATGATCGTCTGGACGCATGTCGTCAACGATCATACCCTTGGCATCATCACACTGATCACCGCCTCGCACGAGTTGTTGCAGATCGGGTTTCTGTCTTGGTGGTCGCAATATGCGCTCCGGTTTTTCGGCCGATATGAGAATGCGGGCGAAGAACAGCGATTCTATGCGACGGAAAGCTTCGTCATTCTGGTATCTGTGATTCTGCAGAGCTTCGCGATTGTCGGCGTGGTGCTGGTCGTCATCGCGCCCGATGCAAGTCCGTTTCTTCTTGCGGCGAGCATCGGTTATGTCATCTCCCGGACGCTGAACCTCTACATCGCCGAACGCGCCCGCGCCCGTCACCAAATCGGCATCTATTCCATCCAGCAGATCGTGGGTCCGTCGGCAGGGCTTCTGCTCGGCCTTTTCCTTATCCATCTGTTCGGCCCGATGCCGGAATGGCCGCTGGCGGGATATTGCGCGATGCAGTTTCTCGCCGCGCTGGTGGTATTGCCTTTCATCGGATACAGCAGCCGTCTGTGGCCGATCGATCGCGAAATCTTCCGGCATGCGCTGCATTATGGCGTGCCCATCGTCATCGGCGGCGGATTGGGTTGGGTCGGCCTGAATGCATCGCGTTTCATCCTCAACGACATGCAAGGCGTCGCCGCGGCCGGTCTGTTTGCCGTCGGCTATGGGCTCGGCCAGCGCGCCGCCGCAGTCGCCGCCATGCTTGTGACGGCGGCTGCCTTCCCGCTCGCGGTGAAGCACATGGAGCAAGGCGGCAGCGAAGCCGCGATGAATCAGCTTGTCGACAACAGCGCGCTTCTGTTTGCAATCCTCGTTCCGAGCATCGCCGGGATTTACGCTCTCCGTGCGGAAATCGTTCACCTGATGATCGCGATTCCCTTTCAGGCGGCGACATTGGCGATCCTGCCGCTGTCCGCGCTGGCGGGCGCCGTCCGCAATCTGCGCGCCCATTTTGGCGATCAGGTGTTCCTGCTGCACAACCGGACACGGTTGATCGTGGTGGTGGCGTCGATCGACGCGGCCGTTACTGTTGTCCTGAGTGTTGTTTTCATCCATCGCTGGGGATTGGTCGGCGCTGCCGCGGCAACGGTTGCTTCGGCTTTCGCTGCCGCCACGGTCAGTTTCGCCATCGGCTTTACGAAATTCGGCCTGACGCTGCCGGTCTCGCATCTGCTGCGATCCGGGATCGCGACCGTCCTGATGATGGTGGTGTTACACCGGCTACCGGAGGCGACGAATTTCGCGGGCCTTGCATTTCACATCGCGATCGGCGCGGGCGTCTATGCGGCGGCGCTCGTCGTTTTCTATGCGCGGAGCCTGTTTCAGTTGTGGATGGTTCGCGCGCATCAACCCCTTCGGAGCTGACTATGCTCTGCGCGCGTTGGCGAATGCCCGTTGCATCGCGAACCAGAGCGGCTTCTTCTGCAGGTTTGCATCGTAAGGCAGCGGGCGCGGCAATCGCGCGGCCGACGGATTCTTCTTCTTGGCGAGGTCGGTATAGAACGAATAATTGTCGGCGAGTTCCCAGGCGATCACGGCCTTGACCGCGGGGATTTTGAGAACATTGTCGAGGAATGCCTCCGCTGTCTTCGCCACCATCGCGTCGCGCGCGGCGATGTCGTCCGAAAAGGTATCGTCGCGGACATCAAATTCCGTGATGTAGATATCGACGCCGAGTTCGCTGAGCTGGTGGACGAAGTCCGAAAACCGCGCGGGATCGTGCGGATATTTCGGTTGCAAATGACCCTGCAGGCCGACGACGTCGAGACGCACACCGGAATCCTTCAATTTCCTGACAAGATCGAGCAGTCCTGCGCGGACCGCAAGCCCCAGCGCGTCGTCACGTTCCGTTTGCGCTTCGTTGAGAACAAATTTTGTTGTCTTGTCGACGGAACCTGCGCGCTCAAAGGCGCGCCGGATGTAATCCGTTCCGAAAGCATCGTACCATGGGCCCAGGCGATACCCGCCGGGGGCCTTGTGTCCCGGCCAGAACGGCTCGTTCACGATGTCCCATGACTGCAACTTTCCGACATATCGTCCAACGACATCTTCGATGTAGCTGTCAAAAAACGAACGCCGTTCGGCGATTGTCATATTGCGGACCCATTGCGGAACCCACTCGTTCCAGATGACACAGTGACCGCGCATGGGAATTCGATTCGTCGTGCAGAATTGCAGCAACCTGTCCGCCGCGTCGAAACGCTTCGCACCCGGCTGCGGCGCGATACTGCCCATTTTCATGGCAGTATCCGTTGTCACGATACGTGTCTGGGACGTGTAGAGATCGCGGTATCCGATATCGTGATCGATCGCCGCACTCGCGGCGGCGCCGAACATCACGTTCCTGCTTGCGGCAGCATCACCGAGACTATCGATATGATCGGCACGCGATTGCGTTCCAGACAACATCGCAATCATTGTTCCGCAGAGTGTTGCAATTGTATCGCGTCGCGTGATGTGTTGCATGAATGCGTCTCCGACATGACGATAGATTTTTTTCGAGCGCTACGAACTCGACGCCACGCTTGCGTCGCATTGGTCCATTTTGATGACGCTCGAACGTCGGCGTGAGTCATCGATGTTGGTTCACGCAATGCGCGACATGTCTGTGCGCGAGTATCGGCAAATTGTCATCAGGGGAACGGTATGTTGGACACGTCTTTGACGCGCTCGCGTCATAATCTTGAAGTCGACGGCGTTGCCATTAACGTTCCATCGATGCCGGAGGCGATCTCGTCAGTGATCGAGGCCGCGCGACGCGGAGAAAATTTTTCCGTCTGTACGCTCAATCTCGATCACGTCGTGCAACTTCGCCGGCGCGTCGATTTTCGCAACGCCTATCGCCGCGCGAAATTCGTGACGGCGGATGGATTTCCGATCGTCATTTTGAGCAGGCTTTTGGGAACGCATATTCAGCGCACAACCGGCGCCGATCTGGTCGAGCCGCTTTGCGCGGAAGCGCAGAAACGCGATCTGCCGATCTTTCTGCTGGGCTCGAACAACACCACGCTTGCCGAAACCGCAAAAGCCCTGTTGCAGCGCTATAAGGGCATTCGTTTCGCAGGCTTTTTCTCTCCCGGACCGGATTTCGATCCCTATTCGCCGGAAGCTGACCTTGCCATCGAAAGCATTCGCCGCTCGGGCGCGCGATTGTGCTTTCTGGCGCTCGGCGCGCCCAAGCAGGAGGTGTTTGCCGCGCGTTGTCTCGACCGGCTGGAAAGCACGGGCTTTCTTTGTATCGGCGCGGGCCTCGACTTCATCGCGGGGACGCAAAAGCGTGCGCCGACAATCACCCGAAAGATCGGTCTCGAATGGGCCTGGCGGATGGTGAAAAACCCCAGGCGTCTTGGGCCGCGCTACGTCAAATGCATGGTCATGGCGCCAAGACTGTTCTTGAAGACGCTTCCCCAAATTATCAGTGCCCGGATAAGGACAACTGCATGACCTCGAATGTGACCCTCGCCCAACGCGCGCGCAACATGCACCGCCGTTATCAGATCTGCCTGATCCATCCGTTCGATCCGCGCGGTCAGAAAGTCGGAGGACTGGAAACCTATATTCGTGATTTCATCACCTTTCATCCGACGGATACCGACCTTCTGTTTATTGGCGTCGATTCGATCGGCGATCTCGAAATCGGGCAAATTCGTCGCCTCTCCTTCCGTGGCCGCCAGTTCGATTTCATGCCGATCCTGCGCTATTCGGATGATCAGGCACGCGAGGCCGCCAAGACTATCCGTTCGTCGCTGACAGGTCAGTTCTTCATGGCGCTGCTGCGGAATTTCAGCCCCATCGCGCGTCTGATCCGCGCGCGAAAATGCAGCATCGATCTGCGGCGCGTGGAGTTCTCGTGGCTGCCGGTGGTTCTGCGCCTTCCTTTCGTGCAAATGTTGCATGGAGAAGGCGCGCCGAAGCTGAAGATGGACTCGCTGCTGCGCAAATACTCCTTCGTGCACAATGCGGGCGAACGGTTTGCGGTTGCCACCAGCGAGAAATTTCTGTGCGTCAATCCATTCATCACGGAGCGGCTGCAGAAAACCTATCCGAGCCAGAAAGAAAAGATCGACACGCTGTGGACGTGGGTGAATACGGATATCTTCCGTCCGCAGCCCTTCCCGTCGATGGATCAGCCGTTCCGCGTAATCTTCGCCGGCCGCCTCGATGAGTTCAAGGAGCCGCCTCTGATGTTCAAGACCATCGCGCGGCTGCGCGATCGGCTCGACGGCAAACTGGAATTTCATTATGTCGGCACCAGCGACCCGACCCGCTTTGCCGAGTTTGAGGACATCGCGGATATCACCATTCGTCACGGGTTCAAGGACGCGGCGGGCATGGCGGCGACCATCGGATCGGCCCATGCCGGTATCCTGACGTCGGAATTCGAAGGCATGCCGCGTTGCGTGCTGGAGACGCTCGCCATCGGCCGCCCGGTCGTCGCGATGCATCTGCCGCAACTGGAGTCCGTCATTCACGATGGCGTCAGCGGCTATCTGGTGCCGCGGCAAGGCTCGTTGGACGATAGGGTGGAGATGCTGGCGGCGCGCTTTCTCTCCGTCCGGGATCATATCGCCGACGCTCGGATGCAGCCCGACACCGTCGCTGCATCGATCGAGAATTTCACGCCAAGCACCCAGCTGGCGCGAGTGTTTCACTACCACCAGGAAATCCAGAATGCGCGCCGCCCTCTCGTCGTGGCGTAACGTCACGAAGGATTTGCCGTGAAAATTTTACTGCTGACCAGTGAGTTCACGCCGGCGAATGGCGGCATCGGCACCTATGCGCGCGGGATCGCGACCGCGGCCTCCGAGCTTGGCGCCGAGGTCACGCTCGTCGCGCCGGATTACGGCGCAGGAATGGATGACAGCGAGTTTCCGTTCAAGGTCTCGCGCTTCCGCGGCGGACTGCATTCCATGCGCGATCTGCCGGCCAAGATCAGACTGGTTCGCGGCGAAACCGCCAAGGCGTATTACGACATCGTGCATGCCGCCGACTGGCCGTTCTTCATTCCCGTGGCGATGTCGCGCCACCAGATCGACGGCCGGCTGAT
>Ga0182735_1001370_pt1 | contig 16332 bp, 12 predicted proteins | sample eDN5th30CKraftMG_FD_128524 | JGI IMG/M metagenome (GOLD analysis project Ga0182735, IMG submission 128524) | Enriched Miracle-Growth compost microbial communities from Emeryville, California, USA - eDNA 5th pass 30_C Kraft MG (version 2) (version 2) ... | reverse complement strand
TCGTAGGTGCGCGCCGCGATCTCCGCATCGAAATGATCGCCGGGAAGGGGATACGGCAGATGGCGGTCCGCCTTGTACTGGTCGAAATGTCGGTCGTAGGGCAAAAGATCGAAAAGATAGACTTTCACGGCGGGTTCCTGAGGTAGTCGCGGATTTCGCGGGCCATCTGCGCGTGGATGCGCGGAAGTGTCAATCGCATGGAACTGGGGCCCGCCATGCGCGCCGTTATCCGCGAAGCCGATTTCCGGGTGGGATTCTCTTCGCTTGCGGTGCCGGAAGGCCGCGGATATATAACCGCCCACCAGCGAAAGTCGGAGCGTGGCTCAGCCTGGTAGAGCACCTCGTTCGGGACGAGGGGGTCGCAGGTTCAAATCCTGCCGCTCCGACCATTTGTCTTCTTGTCTTCCGGGTTTGTTTTCTCTTCCCGGTTTGCTTTCCCGGCCTGACCTCTTCCCGCAATTTTGATCCAGGCGGCGGCTTTCGTGTTTGGGCACGGCGCCGCTTCCCCGCTATGGCTTCGCCGCGCCCGGCAGTCGGGCGGAGGGCGACTTTCCATGAAACTGTTTCGACATCTGGCTGTGCTCGCGACCCTGCTTGCGTCTATCGGCCTTGCTCCGGACGCTTCCGCGCAGGACGCGGCGAACCCGATCACGCGCGACGCCGTGCTGCGCGATCCGGAAATCCCCGCGATGGGCAACCCGCAGGGCGATGTCACCGTCGTCGAGTGGTTCGATTACCAGTGTCCCTACTGCAAGAAGACCGCGCCGGTGCTGGCGCGCATCGCGCGGGAGGACGGCAAGGTCCGGCTCGTCCACAAGGACTGGCCGATCTTCGGCGAGGTGTCGTTCTATGCGGCGCGGATGGTGCTCGCCGCCAAGTATCAGGGGAAATACGCCGCTGCCCACGATGCGGTGATCGCGGCACCCCATAAGCTGAGCGAGGATGCGGTCCGCCAACTGCTGGCCGAAGCCGGGGTGGACGTCGTCCGTGCCTCCACGGACCTCGAGGCGAACCGTAAGGCCATCGAGGCGCTGCTGGAGCGCAACAACCAGCAGGCGGAAGCGCTCGGGTTCAACGGCACGCCGTCGTTCATTATCGGTACCTTCCGGGTGCCGGGCGTCCTGCAGGAGGCCGGCTTCCGCCAGGCGATTGCCGACGCCCGCAGGGCCGCGGCGCCCGGTAGCGGAAAATAATACCTCGACTTAGTCAATTTCCCCGATGATTCCGGCCGGTGCGGGTGATCTGGCCCCGGTCTTGCCTGTTTTGGGCAGAATTTGCCGCGTCGCTGCGCCGCAGCAAAACCGGTTGCGATGCAGATCGGGACCCGTATTCTGCCGGAGATGAAGGAATGTTCAGAAATGGATTCGCCTGACTTCTCGCATCGCCTCCTCCCCCTTTTCGCCGCCGGTCTGTTCGCCCTCGCCGCCCTTTCGGGCTGCGATGAGGCCCCCGCCGAGGTGCAGGCGGCGGCAGCACCCCCGGAGGTTGCGGTCGTCACGCTTCAGCAGTCGGCCCAACCCTATGTCCGGGAGCTTCCGGGCCGGCTCGCGCCCACCCGGATCGCCCAGGTCCGCGCCCGCGTCTCGGGCATCGTCGTTGCGCGCCCGTTCAGCCAGGGCAGCGACGTGAAGGCGGGCGACGTACTCTATCAGATCGATCCGCAGCCCTTTCAGGTCGAGCTGAAGGCGGCCGAGGCGGCGCTGGCGAAAGCCGAATCCGTGCTCGAGCACGCGACCCAGCAGGCCCGCCGCATGCAGACGCTGGTCGGCGAGAAGGCGGTCTCGCAGGTCCAGTACGAGACCGCGCAGGCGGCCATGCGCCAGGCCAGCGCCGACGTCGAGGCGCGCCGCGCCGACGTCGAGCGCGCGCGGCTCAATCTCGACTATGCCACCGTCCGCTCGCCGATCGCCGGCCGCGTCGGACGTGCCCTGGTGACGGAAGGCGCGCTGGTCGGGCAGGGCGAGGCGACGCATCTCGTCACCGTGCAGCAGATCGACAGGATCTATGCCGACTTCACCCAGTCGGTGAACGAGCTGATGCAACTGCGCCGGGATTTCGAGAGCGGCGTGCTCGAACGCGTTTCGCCGGATGCGGTGAAGGTTCACCTCGTGCTCGACGACGGCACCGTCTACCCGCATTCCGGCCGGCTCCTGTTCTCGGAAGCGACGGTCGATCCGAGCACCGGGCAGGTGACGCTGCGCGGCGAGTTCCCCAACCCGAAGAACGAACTGCTGCCGGGCATGTACGTGCGCGTGCGCATCGAGCAGGGCATCGACGGCGACGCGCTGTCGGTGCCGCAGCAGGCGGTCCAGCGCAACAGCGCGGGCGGCAGCGAGGTCTATGTCGTGCGCGACAACCGTGTCGTGCTCCAGCCGATCCGTACCGGGCACATGGTCGACGACAAGTGGGTCGTCACCGACGGTCTCAAGGCGGGCGACCGCGTGGTGGTCGAGGGCTTCCAGAAGATCGGCGTCGGCATGACGGTCAATCCGGTGCCGTGGCAGAAGCCGAAGATGCGCTCGGCGCAGGCGGAGGACGTGGGCGGCGACGGCCAAATCCTGGCGCGCTGACGAAGGACATTCATGCCGTCGTTTTTCATCGACCGGCCGATCTTCGCCTGGGTCGTCGCGCTGTTCGTCTGCCTCGGCGGGCTGCTCGCGATTCCGCAGATGCCGGTCGCGCAGTATCCGATCATCGCGCCCCCCTCGATCGCGATCGGCACCGCCTATCCGGGCGCGGCCACGGAAGACCTTTATAACGTCACGCGGCTGATCGAGCAGGAGCTCAACGGCGCGAACGGCATCCTCAACTTCGAATCCACGAGCGACTCGCTCGGCCAGATCGAGATCACCGCGAACTTCGTTCCCGGCACCGATACCGATCTCGCTTCGGTCGACGTGCAGAACCGCATCAAGCGCATCGAATCGCGCCTGCCGCGCGCGGTGATCCAGCAGGGCATCCTGGTCGAGGAAGCCTCGAGCGCGGTGCTGCAGATCATCACGCTGCAATCGACCGACGGCAGCCTCGACGAGGTTGGCCTCGGCGATTTCATGATCCGCAACGTGCTCGGCGAGATCCGGCGCATTCCCGGCGTCGGCCGCGCCACGCTGTATTCGACCGAGCGGTCGCTGCGCATCTGGATCAATACCGACAAGCTCGTCGGCTACAATCTCACCTCCGACGACGTGAACAAGGCGATCGCGGCGCAGAACGCGCAGGTCGCCTCGGGCACGCTGGGCGCGGAGCCGAGCACGCGCGGCCAGCAGATTTCCGCCATGGTGCTGGTGCGCGGCCAGCTCACGACGCCCGACGAGTTCGGCGCCATCGTGCTGCGCGCCAATCCCGACGGCTCGACCGTGCGCCTGCGCGATGTCGCCCGCATCGAGGTCGGCGGCATGGGCTACCAGTTCACCACGCGCCTCAACGGCAAGCCGGCGGCGGGGCTTTCCGTGCTGCTCTCGCCCAAGGGCAACGCGCTCGCGACGGCGACCGCGGTGAAGGACAAGATGGCGGAACTGTCGAAGTTCTTCCCCGAGAACATCAAGTACCAGATCCCCTACGACATCACCCCGGTGGTCGAGGCCTCGATCCAGAAGGTGCTGATGACGCTCGCCGAGGCGGTGGCTCTCGTCTTCCTGGTGATGTTCCTGTTTCTCCAGAACATCCGCTACACGCTGATCCCGATCATCGTCGTGCCGGTCGCGCTGCTCGGCACCTGCGCGGTGCTGTTCATGCTCGGCCTTTCGATCAACATGCTGACGCTGTTCGGCATGGTGCTCGCGATCGGCATCCTGGTGGACGATGCCATCGTCGTGGTCGAGAACGTCGAACGCATCATGTCGGAGGAAGGGCTGCCGCCGCGCGAGGCGACGCGCAAGGCGATGTCCCAGATCACCGGCGCCATCGTCGGCATCACGCTGGTGCTGATGGCGGTGTTCGTGCCGATGGCGTTCTTTCCCGGCTCGGTCGGCATCATCTATCAGCAGTTCTCCGCGACGGTGGTCGCCGCCATCGCCTTCTCCGCGCTGATGGCGCTGTCGCTCACGCCGGCCCTTTGCGCGAGCATCCTCAAGCCGGTCGCCAAGGGCCATTCCCATGCCAAGGGCGGCGTGTTCGGCTGGTTCAACCGCCGCATCGACGGAACCCGGGACCGCTATCGCGGCCTGGTCGCCTGGTCGCTGCCGCGCGCGGGCCGCTACATGCTGATCTATCTGGCGCTGCTCGCCGGGCTCGGCTGGGCTTTCGTGCGGCTTCCCGCCGGCTTCCTGCCGGTCGACGATCAGGGCTTCATCACGACGGACGTGCTGACGCCGGCGGAGTCGTCGTTCCCGCGCACCTTCGCGGCGGTGAAGGAGGTCGAGGACTATCTGCTCAAGCGTTCCGGCGTCGAGTCGGTCACCTTCCTCACCGGCTTCAGCTTCCTGGGGCAGGGCGTGAACACGGCGCAAGCCTTCGTCACGCTCAAGGACTGGTCGGAGCGCGGCCCGAACGATTCCGCGGCGGCCATCGTCGCCGACGTCAACAAGGCGATGGCGAACCTGAAGGACGCGCGCGTCAACGCGCTGGAGCCGCCGCCGATCGACAACCTCGGGAACTCGAGCGGCTTCAGCTTCCGCCTGCAGGACCGCGGCCAGCGCGGCTACGAGGCGCTGGTGCGCGCCGGGGATCAGCTCGTCGCCGCGGCGAAGCGCAGCCCGATCCTGCGCGACGTCTATGTCGAAGGACTGCCGCCGGCGGCGCAGACCGAGCTCGTCATCGACCGCGAGAAGGCCGCGGCTCTCGGCGTCACCTTCGAGGAGATCAACAATACGATCTCGACCAATCTCGGCTCGGCCTACGTCAACGATTTTCCCAACCGCGGCCGCCTGCAGCGCGTCATCGTGCAGGCGGAGGACGCCCAGCGCATGCGGCCCGACCAGGTGCTGAACTATCAGGTCCGCAACAAGGACGGAAAGCTCGTGCCGCTGTCCTCGTTCGCCTCGACGCGCTGGCTGGTCGGGCCGACGCAGATCGTCGGCTTCAACTATTATCCGGCCATTCGCATCAGCGGCGCCGCCGCGCCGGGCTACACGTCGGGCGACGCCATCGCCGAGATGGAGCGGCTCGCGGACGAGCTGCCGCGCGGCTTCGGCTACGAATGGACCGGGCAGTCGCTGCAGGAAAAGGCGGCCGGCTCGCAGGCGCCGTTCCTGCTCGCGCTTTCCGCGCTGGTGGTGTTCCTCTGTCTCGCCGCGCTCTACGAAAGCTGGTCGATCCCGCTCGCGGTGCTGCTGACCGTTCCACTCGGCATGGTCGGCGCGGTCGCGGCGGCGACCGGCCGGGACTTGCCGAACGACGTCTATTTCACCGTCGGCCTCATCACCATCATCGGCCTTGCGGCGAAGGACGCGATCCTCATCATCGAGTTCGCCAAGGACCTGCGCAAGCAGGGCCGGACGGTGAAGGAGGCCACGCTCGAAGCCTGCCACCTGCGCTTCCGTCCCATCGTCATGACCGGCATGGCCTTCGTGTTCGGCGTCGCGCCGATGGTGGTCGCGCATGGTGCCGGCGGCAGGAGCCAGCAGGCGCTCGGCACCAGCGTCATGGGCGGCATGATCGCGGTGGTCGTGCTGGCGCTGCTGATGGTGCCGGTGTTCTTCGTCGTGGTCGAACGGCTTTTCACGCGCGCTCCGCGCGAGAAAACCCGCTCCTGGAAGGACTGGCTGCGGTTCCGCCGCCGGCGTATGCAGCAAAAGTCCGCGCCGGCCGAATAGCACGTCTTCGCGCAAAGCGGATACCGGTTCGCGTGAAGAAAGCGCGACCGGACGAAAAGCCGGAGCCCCGGCTTTGATTCCATCCAAGCCGGAACGGCTCTGGCGCGGGCTCGCGCCGCCGCCTTGCCCTGCGCGTGCGCAGGCCGTAACACGGCAGCATCCGCCGCTCGCAGGGAATCGTGCAAATGGCCGTATCGACCGCTTCGGATGCGCCGCAGCTCCTGCGGGGCAAGACCGTCATCCTCACCGGCGGCGCGGGAGGCATCGGCCGCGCCACCGCGCGCGTGTTCGCCGCCGCCGGCGCGCGGATCGCCGTGTTCGACGTCGCGCCGAACACGGCGTCGTTCGCATCCGAACTGGGCGAGGGACATCTCGGCCTCACCGTCGATGTGGGCGAGGAGGCCGCCTGCGTCGCCGCGGTGAACGAAGCCGCCGGCAGGCTCGGCGGGCTCGACGTGCTGGTGACGATGGCGGGGATCGTCAACCCGGGCGGGATCACCTCGGTCGCGCACGACGAATACGGGCGCACCATGCGCTCGCATGCCGACGGCACCTTCAACATGAGCCGCGCGGCGATCCCGCATCTGCGGGCGCGCGGCGGCGGCTCCATCGTCTGCATGTCGTCGATCGCCGCCCAGCGCGGCGGCGGGCTGCGCGGCGGCGTCCACTACGCGGCGGCAAAGGCGGCGATCCTCGGGCTGACCAAGGCGATGGCGCGCGAGCTCGGCCCGGAGAACATCCGCGTCAACGCGGTGTGCCCGGGCGCGATCCACACCGGCAAGCGCGTGCTGGCCGACATGAACGCGATGTTCGGCTCGACGATCCCGATGGGTCGCGTCGGCATGGCCGACGAGGTGGCCAACGTGTTCCTGTTCCTGGCGTCGGACCTGTCGTCCTACGTCACCGGCGCGACCATCGACGTCAACGGCGGCATGCACATCCACTGAGCGCCCACATCCACTGAGCGCCACGCGGGGCGCGCCGCTCAGGTTGCCTTGCGCCCCGCCAGGCCCATCGCGATCAGCGCGAAGCCGCCGAACAGCATGTCGATGCCGACGAGGAGGCCGAGCGTCCAGGCCGCGGAGCCCGGCAGGCCGCCGATGATGATCGCGGCGAGCAGCAGCGTGACGATGCCGCTCGCCAGCATGAGGCCCCACCGGCCCGCCAGTTCGCGACGATATTCGATGGCATACATCACCGTGGCGATGCCCTGGAGCAGGAACAGGGCGATGACCACGAACGTCAGCGAGAGCGCGCCGGGAACGGGCGCGGCGATCAGGATCACGCCGGCGACGATCGCGACGACGTCCGAGGCGACGCCCCACCAGAAGCCGGGCGCGCCGCGCGCCATGAAGCTCGCGACGAGACCGAGCACGCCGCTCACCAGGAACAGCCAGCCCAGGAAGATGGTCACGGCGAGCGTGGCGATCACCGGCACCGCAATGGCGAGCACGCCGAGGACCGCGAGCACGATTCCCTCGACGAGGAGCAGGGTGGACAGCTTGCGCAGGGGCGAGCCGGCGGGTTGGGCAGAGACGGGGTTTGTCATGGCGGGACTCCTTGGCAGGGCGCGCGGACGGATTTTCGGCATGCCGGCGGTTCAACGTCGCCGCCGGCGGCCGGTTCCATGCTACCGGACCGGTTGTAACCTGTCTGCGGTTCAGTACGCTTGTCTGGAGCGATTATAGAAAGTCCCATGCCCCGGAAGAATCCCCAGGAGCTTCGCAGTCACCGCTGGCTCGGCGCCGCCGACCTGCGCTCGTTCGGCCATCGTTCGCGGCTGCGCCAGTTCGGCTATGACACCGCCGACTGGGCCGGCAAGCCGGTGATCGGCATCGTCAACACCTGGAGCGAGATCAACGCCTGCCACGGCCATCTGCGCGAGCGCGCGCAGGACGTGAAGCGCGGCGTGTGGGAGGCGGGCGGCTTTCCGGTCGAACTGCCGGCGATGTCGCTCGCCGAGCCGTTCGTGAAGCCCTCGACCATGCTCTACCGCAATTTCCTCGCGATGGAGACGGAGGAAATCCTGCGCAGCCATCCGATCGACGGGGCGGTGCTGATGGGCGGCTGCGACAAGACCACGCCCGCGCTCATCATGGGCGCGATCAGCATGGGTATCCCGGCGATCTACATTCCCGCCGGTCCGCAATTGCGCGGCAACTGGCGCGGGCAATATCTCGGCGCCGGCTCGGACGCCTGGAAGTACTGGGACGAGAAGCGCGCCGGCAACATCAGCGAGCAGGAGTGGAGCGAGGTCGAGGGCGGCGTGTCGCGCTCGTTCGGCACCTGTCAGGTCATGGGCACGGCGGCGACCATGATGGCGATTGCCGAGGCGCTCGGCCTGTCGCTGCCCGGCGCATCGTCGATCCCTGCGGTGGATTCCAGCCATCCGCGCATGTGCTCGAACACCGGCAGGCGCATCGTCGACATGGTGTGGGAGGATCTGACGCCGCAGAAAATCCTCAGCGCCGCCGCGTTCGACAACGCCATCAAGGTCCATATGGCGATGGGCGGTTCGACCAATGCGATCATCCATGTGGTGGCGATGGCGCGGCGCGCCGGCATCGCGCTCGACATGCGGCGCTTCGACGAGCTGGCGCGGCAGGTGCCGGTGATCGCCAACGTGCGGCCTTCCGGCAAATACCTGATGGAGGATTTCTACTACGCCGGCGGCCTGCGCGGGATGATGGCGCAGATGCAGCATCTGCTCGATCTCTCGTGCCTGACCGTCACGGGCCGGACGCTCGGCGACAACATCGCGGGCGCGAAGGTGCACCTGCCGGACGTGATCCACCCGCTCAGCGATCCGGTTTCGGGCGAGGGCGCGACGGTGGTGCTGACCGGCAATATCGCGCCGAACGGCTGCGTGATGAAGCCTTCGGCGGCGCCGAAGCATCTGTTGAAACATCGCGGCAGGGTGATCGCCTTCGAGAACTACGATGAGATGGCCCGCGAGGTGGAACGCGACGATCTCGACGTCACGCCCGACCATATCCTCGTGCTCAAGAACGCCGGCCCGAAGGGCGGCCCCGGCATGCCGGAGTGGGGCATGCTGCCGATCCCGAGGAAATTGCTGAAGCAGGGCGTGCGCGACATGGTGCGCATTTCCGATGCGCGCATGAGCGGCACGAGCTATGGCGCCTGCATCCTGCATGTCGCGCCGGAAGCCTATGTCGGCGGGCCGCTCGCTTTCGTGCGGACCGGCGACGAGATCGAGATCGACGTGGCGGCGCGGCGCATTCACCTGTGCGTCAGCGAGGAGGAACTCGCGCGCCGCAAGGCGGCATGGAAGCCGCCCGCGCCGCATTACCTGCGCGGCTACGGCGCAATGTTCTCCGAGCACATCGGCCAGGCCGACGAGGGCTGCGACTTCGATTTCCTCAAGGCGGGCCCGGCGATCGCCGAGCCGGAAATCCATTGAGCTGGAAATCGCTGTTGCGGGGGAGGCGGGCCGGATCGCGCTTCGCGGCGCCGCGCGCTACGCGTCATCGCCGGGCTCGTCCCGGCGATCCCGTTGAGGAGGGGAGAGCGCGCCCATGAATCGGGATGGCGAATCGGGATGGCCGGGACGAGCCCGGCCATGACGACTGTGGAAAGTTGGCGCGAGCCAGATCAACTCTCCAGCTTCACGTCCAGCGTGATCTTCGCATTGAACAGCTTCGACACCGGACACCCGGCCTTCGCCTTGTTGGCGAGTTCCTCGAACTTCGCCTGATCGGCGCCCGGCACCTTGCCCTTGAGCGAGAGGTGGACCGAGGTGATGGCGAAGCCGTTGTCGACCTTGTCGAGCGTGACTTCCGCGGTCGTCTCCATCTTCTCCGCGGTGAGCTTGGCCTCGCCGAGGATCAGCGACAGCGCCATGGTGAAGCAGGCGGCGTGGGCGGCGCCGATGAGTTCCTCGGGGTTGCTGCCGGGCTTGCCCTCGAAGCGGCTGGAAAAGCCGTAGGGGTAATCCTTGAGCGCGCCGCTCTTGGTCGAGATCGCGCCCTTGCCGTCCTTGATGCCGCCCTGCCAGACGGCCGATCCGGTTGTTTTCGTCACCTGCGCCTCCATTGCTGTCGATTGCCGTGCCGCCAGGGCACCTTATCCATGTAGGCGGCGCCTTCCCGAGAAAAAGGCCCGCACACGCGGGCAGGGCGGCGCTCCAAAACCGGCATTTGCCGTTTGCAATCGCAGGCGCGGGCGCTTAACTCGCGTCGGCAAGGATCAAGGTGCAGCGTGACCGAAGCAGTCCAGGACATTCCGTTCGACAAGACGTTCGACCTCGCTCCCGGCGTCGCGCAGGAGTGCGGTGCCGGCGTGCGGCGCGTCCTGTGCGACAATCCCTCGCCGTTCACCTTCAAGGGCACCGTCAGCTATATCCTCGGCCGCGGCCGGGTCGCGATCGTCGATCCCGGCCCCGACGATCCGGCGCATCTCGCGGCCCTGCTGGAAGCCGTGCGCGGTGAGACCGTCACCCACATTTTCGTCACCCATACCCATCGCGATCACTCGCCGAACACGCCGGCGCTGAAAGCCGCGACCGGCGCGCTCGTGCTCGCCGAAGGTCCGCACCGTCACGCGCGGCCGCTGAACATCGGCGAGCACAGGCCGCTCGATGCTTCCGGCGATGTCAATTTCATGCCGGACCGTCGCCTGAAGGACGGCGAGATCGTCGAGGGCGACGGCTGGGCGGTCGAGGCCATCGCGACGCCGGGCCATTGCGCCAACCACATGGCCTACGCGGTGCGCGGGACCGGGCAGCTTTTCGTCGGCGACCATGTGATGGCCTGGGCGACTTCCATCGTCGCGCCGCCCGACGGCGCCATGAGCGATTACATGGCCTCGCTGGAGAAGCTGGCCGGGCGCGGGGAGCAGATCTATTTCCCCGGTCACGGCCGCGAAATCCGCGATGCGCCGAAGTTCGTCGATTCCTACATCCGTCACCGGCAGGCGCGCGAAGCCTCCATCCTGCACCGGCTGGCGAAGGGCGAGACCGACATCCCGACCCTGGTGCGCGCGATCTATATCGGTATCGATCCGCGGCTCGTCGGCGCCGCCGGTCTGTCGACGCTCGCGCATCTCGAGGACCTGGTGGCGCGCGGCGCGGTCGTCACCGAAGGCCCGCCCTCCATCGCCGGCAGCTATCGCCTCGCCGGCTGAGCGGGCGGCTTCTCCGGCGCTTTCGGCTGCACGCGCCGCGCCGCGTCGCGCCGTGCCGCGCGCTCGATCTTGTCGGGCGAGGCGGCATCGTCGATCTCGTCGAGCAGGTCGACGATGCGCTTGGCGTTGGAGCCCAGGTCGTGAAAGCCGTAGCGGGAGGACGAGCGCATATCGATGCGCGCGTTCGTCGGGCCGACCGCGCGGATGCGGATCACCACGTCGTCGCGCAGGCCCATGACCGGACTGTAGGCGATCGCCTCGATGCGGCCTTCGCGCCGGCCCGCCTGCGGCTCGCGCGCGTCGATGATCGACCACTTGCGCTTGGCGACGAGCGCGAGCGCGGAATCGTAGGCCGCCTTCGCGCTGATGTTCACCTCCAGCGGCTCGACATCGGGATAGGCGGCGTGCTGCAGCGCATAGACGGAGAGCCCGCCATAGGCCGCCGGATTGGATTCGCGCGTACGCAGCCGCGCCACCGCCTCGAACCGGGGCGGATCGTAGGGATCGGTGGTGATGTCGTGGATGGCCGGCAGCTTGTAGGCCTTGTAGCCGAGATAGGCTGGGTAGCCGAGGATGACCACACCCATCGCCAGCGCGGCGAATGCGCGGCCGGCGCCCTCGTGGCCGGTGAACCAGATGCGGATCAGCGCGGCGAGGCCGAGCAGCATGCCCAGGCCGGCGAGTCCCAGCGCGGCGGCCAAGGTCGCCATGACCGGCGTGATCTCGAAGATGCCGGTACGCTCGACGATGATCGCGAGCAGCGCGACCGGCAGCGCGAACATCACGAGGCGACGTGCCCAGACGGCGAGCCGCGATCGGGGCTGAGCGGAGAAGCGGCGCGGGGACATCGGTCGTCCGTGGTGGCCCGGGGTTTTCGCGCCAGACCGATAGAGGTTTATGCGCGGTGCGGCAAGCGGGCCCGCTATCGGACGCCGGCGCGGCGGATGCCGCATGCCTTAAGCGAAGCGCGACAGCCGGAACCGGGAGATGTCGTGGCGCGGCGTTTCTCCGGTCGCGAGATCGGCGAGGATTTCACCGATCGCCGGCGCGAACTTGAATCCGTGGCCGGAACACGCCGAAGCGACGATCACGTCGAGATCATTCGGCACGCGGTCGAGGATGAAGTCGCCGTCGGACGTCATCGTGTAGAGGCAGGTCTTCGCCCGCGCCGGTGTCCGGTCGAGCGCCGGCAGGTGATCGGCCAGAAACGCGCGGATGGCGGCGGTGTCGCGCGGCGAGACCGTGCGCTCGATTGCCGCCGGGGTCGTATCTTCGTCGAGATGGAAATGCTTGCATACTTTCACTCCGTGCGGGCCGGCGGGAAAGCCGTAATGGATGCCGTGGCCGGTCTGCGCGAGAAAGACCGGAAACTGCCGGCCTTCGAAGCCGCCGGTGTCGCCGGGCGCGAACCACGCCATCACCTGCCGCGTCACCCGCAGCGGCAGACGGAGTTCCGGCATCAGGTGGGGAAGCCACGCGCCGGCGGCGACGATCGCCTTGCCCGCATCGATCGTGCCGTCGCTGGTCGCCAGCCGGATGCCGCGCGGCCCGCGCGCGATCTTCAGCACCGTGCAGCCGATCTTGATGTCCGCGCCGGCCGACATCGCGCTGCCGATCTGCGCGGCGAGCGCCATCTCGGCGGCGAGCACGCCGGCGTCGGGCTGGAACACCGCGATGCAATCCGGCGGCAGCCGCAGCGCCGGAAAGCGTTCCATGGCTGCACGCGCATCCATGACTTCGTGCGGCAGCCGGTGCAGGCGCGACGAGGCGAGGGTGCCGGCGATCAGTTCGCTGTCGGGCGAGCCGAATTCGACGATCCCGGTGGTGGTGAGCAGCGCCTTGCCGGTCTCCGCTTCCAGCGCACGCCACAGCGACAGCGCCTCGCGGACCAGCGGAACGTAGGAAGGGTGCTCGTAATAGCCCAGCCGGATGATGCGGCTTTCGCCGTGGGAAGATCCGAATTCGTGGGCTGGCGGATAGCGGTCGATGCCGAGGACGCGGCGCCCGCGTTTCGCGAGGCTGCGCAACGCCGCGCTGCCGGTCACGCCCAGTCCGATCACGACGGCATCGAAATAAACCATAGTGCCCGGCCGCATTAAGGTTGAGATACGGTTATTCGCGATCGCGGTGTTTTAGGAAGTTAAAAAGACCGGCAAGCGACTGCGAGTTGGCCGGTTAACGTATGCGGATTTTCCTCATCGTCATAGCGCTGGTGGCTGCGGCCATGCTCTGCGCGCAGGATGCGCTCGCGCGTCCGGCCGCGCCTGCCGTGCTGTCGTCGGTGCCTTTGCCGCGGGTGCGCCCCGCCGATGCGCCGCTGCGCGCGTCGCGTCCCTCTCCTGTTTCCGTGCGACGGCAGATCGACGTGCCGCTGCCGCGCGCGCGCAGGGTGGTGCTGTCGGCTGAGCGCGTAGCCGTGCCGCCGAAGCAGGCGGCGCGCGAGCCTGCGGCGGAAACGCCGACGTTGCCCGCCGTTCCGCCGCCATCCGTCGCCGCTCCGGCGCAGCCCGGCGACACGGTTGCCGCGAAACCGGAAGCGTCGCCGCCGGCATCGCCGGTGGCGGCCGGGGATCCTCCGGCCACGAGCGCGTCGCGGGTTGTCGATTCGCTCAAGCGTTTCGCGGTCTCGTTCCTTCCCTCGCTGGGCGGGAAGCCTGCCGCGCCGCCCGTGTCCGCGCCCGTGTCCGCGCCCACGGCGGCGCCTGTGGACGATGCGCCTGAAAGGGACGCCGGGCCGCCCCCCGTCCCCCGTGCGCCAAACGAGCGGCCGGATGCAGAAGCCCCGGCCGAAGCCGCGCCTGCGGCTACCGCCACCGACCTTGAACCCGTGACGGTTGCCGCCGCGGAGCCGCCTCGCGCCGATCCCGCGCCGCCGGCGGTCGAACCGGCCCCGGCGCAGGATACCGACTCGCGTCCCGATCCGTTCCCGATCGTGCCGGCGCTTCCCGAGCCCTCCGCCGATCACGCTGCCGATCCTTCGCCTGCGCCCCCGGCCGGAACGGACGAAACCGCGCCCGCGTCAGATGCCACGCCGACGGTCCTCGCGAGCCTCGGCCCGCCGCAGGCGCTGCCGACCCAGCCGCCGCTTCCGGCCGCGACGCCGCTATTCAAGAAAATACCGTGGCCGCGCCGCCGGCCGCTCACCGCTTGGCCGCGTCCCGACGATCCCGTGATCCGCGACGTTACCGGGAATACGCCGGAAGCCGAATGCGACGCCGCGCTCAATTCGGGGATTCTCGTTGCCGAGCGGATGGCGCGGCTCGGGCATCGCGGCGCCTGCTACGTGCCTTACGCGGTGAAGGTGCGCGCCATCATGGTGCGCCATCAGCGCGTGGACATCGTGCCGCCGGCGATGCTGCGCTGCGGTTTCGCGCTCGCGGTCGCCAACTGGGTCCGCGCCGACCTCGCGCCCGCGACGGAGGCGCTCGGGGCGAAGTTCGTCGGCCTGCGGCAGCTCGATTCCTATAACTGCCGTCACATGAGCAGCAGCCGGGTCAAGATGAGCGAACACTCGTCGGGCAATGCGCTCGACGTCGCCGAGATCCTGTTCGCGAACCACCGGCCCGCGCATCTGACGGACCGCAATACCCAGAAGGGCCTGCGTGCCCGGCTGCGGCAGACCGCCTGCAAGCGCTTCAAGACCGTGCTGGGACCCGGCGTGCCGGCGCACAACGACCATATCCACATCGATCTGCGCAAGCACTTCGGGTCGGGCGGCATCTGCCACTGGAACGTGCTGTAGCGCCTCGCAACGTGCTGCAGCGCCTCACATGGCCTGCGGCGAAACCCGTCTCATCAGCTATGCGGTTGAGCGGATCGCCGGTGCCTTGTTTTGGGCGCAGCCGCCGTGTTGATGGTTGCTCTCGCTCACATGGGCCGGGGTGCGCATGCGGTTGGCCGTGATTGGGATGCTTTGTGTCGCGAGCGCCGCCGCGCTGGCGCAGGATGCGGCGCGCCGCTCGCCCGTCACGACGGCTTCCCCCGGCGCGAAGCCGCCGCGCGCGGGCATCATCCTGGTCGGTCCGGCCGCCTATAGCGGCAGGCCGCCGGCGCGCAAGCTGACCGCAGCCGTGCCCTTCGCCGATGGCGAGGTCCCGCTGCCGCGCCCGCGCCCGCCCGAGGCCGGGAAGGGCGCGCCGGAAGCCCCACCTGCCGCGACTGAAACGGACGCGCCGGCAAAGGCCGAAGCGCCCGCCGCGCCGCCGCCGCCGTCGGCCTGCTTCGTGGCGCTGAGCACCGGCTTCGGCGTGGTGACGCAACTGCCGCCGATCAATCTGCCGAACGGCTGCGAGGCGCCGGACGTGGTACAGCTCGAGGCGGTCGTGGTGTCGCCGTCACGACGGATCACCATCGATCCGCCGGCGGTGCTGCGCTGCCCGATGGCGACGGAGATCGTCAATTGGGTGCGGGAGGATCTCGTGCCGCTGACGGACGCGGCGAAGCTCGACCTCACGGGAATCGAAAACTACGATTCGTTCGAATGCCGCGGGCGCAACCGCGTCGTCGGCGCGAAGACCAGCGAGCATGGCCGCGCCAACGCGCTCGACGTGCGGGCGCTGCTGCTCGCCGGCAGGAAGCGCGTGACGCTGACCGATCCGGAAGCCGATCATGCGCTCCGCGACAGGCTCAAGGCCGATGTGTGCTCGCGGTTCTCCACCGTGCTCGGGCCGGGATCGGACGGCTATCACGAGGAGCACGTCCACCTCGATCTGATCGAGCGGCGCAACAACTACAAGATCTGCCAATGGGACGTGCGTGATCCGACGATCCCGCTGCCGCCCGAGCGTCCGGCGGAAGCGCCGCCGCGCGAGCAGGCGTCGCAGCAGCCGCCGCCGGCGAGGGCGCAGGAGCAGGCGAAGTAAATTCCCGTTGCCGGCGGGGGGCGCAAGTGCGCATGTGCCGCGTAACCGGGTTCCATAAGGTTCCGACCATGCCAAGCAACATCGCCGCCCGCGACATCGAAACGCTGATCCATCCCTATACGCAGCTCGAACGCTTCCGCGAGACCGGGCCGCTGGTGATCGAGCGCGGGCAGGGCATCTATGTCTACGATGCCGACGGCAAGGCCTACATCGAAGGGCTCGCGGGCCTGTGGTGCACCTCGCTCGGCTTCGCCAACGAGGAACTGATCGAAGCCGCGACCGTCCAGATGCGAAAGCTTCCGTTTGCGCATCTGTTCGGCGGCCGCAGCCACGATCCGGCCATCGAGCTTGCCGAGCGCCTCAAGGACATGGCGCCGGTGCCGGTCTCGAAGGTGTTCTTCTGCAATTCGGGATCGGAGGCGAACGACACCCAGATCAAGCTCGTCTGGTACATGAACAATGCGCTCGGCCGTCCGCGCAAGAAGAAGATCGTCAGCCGCGACAAGGGCTACCATGGCGTCACCATCGCCTCGGCCTCGCTGACCGGCCTGCCGGCGAACCAGCGCGACTTCGAC
>Ga0182735_1001369_pt1 | contig 16336 bp, 14 predicted proteins | sample eDN5th30CKraftMG_FD_128524 | JGI IMG/M metagenome (GOLD analysis project Ga0182735, IMG submission 128524) | Enriched Miracle-Growth compost microbial communities from Emeryville, California, USA - eDNA 5th pass 30_C Kraft MG (version 2) (version 2) ... | reverse complement strand
CTCGGAGGAGATCGCCGAGATCACCGGGCAGACCCCGGAGGAGATCCGGGGCATCGTCACCCAGGCCCTCGCCGCCGACCCGGGCAGCCGGTTCGCGTACCTGAAGCGGGGCCTGTCGACCGAGAAGTACCGCGCGCTCGCGGCGCTCCAGGCGCCGTTCCTCACCTTCGTGTCGCAGGCGTCGCGCACGTACCCGGACGGCGCGGTCGCCGGCAACCTCGTGGGCTTCGTCGGCTCGGACGGGACGCCGCTCGGCGGGCTGGAGGACTCGCAGGACGCCTGCCTCGAGCCCTCGGACGGCGTCCTCTCCTATCAGCGGGGCAAGGACGGCGTCGTCATCCCCGGCACGGAGACGGAGACGCCCGCCGTCGACGGCGGCACCCTGACCCTCACGATCAACCGCGACCTGCAGTGGTACCTGCAGCAGCTGATCGCGGAGCAGGTGCAGAACCAGGGAGCGCAGCGCGGCACCATCACGGTCGTCGAGGTCAAGACGGGGAAGATCCGCGCCGCGGCCGAGTACCCCTCGGTCGACCCCAACGACGTCGACGCCTCCGCCCCGGAGGACCGCGCGAGCCGGATCTTCACGGGCACGTTCGAGCCGGGGTCGACGTTCAAGGCCATCACCGCCTCGGCGCTCCTGGACTCGGGCATCGCGACGCCCCTCTCGACCGTCACGGCGGCGGCCGTCGAGAACTTCCCGGACGGCGCGCGCGTGAGGGACTCCGACTACCATCCGACGAACAACTACACGCTGACGGGCGTCCTGATCGACTCCTCGAACGTCGGCATCTCGAAGTTCGCCGAGCAGATCCCGAAGCAGACGCGCTACGACTACCTGAAGCGGTTCGGGATCGGGGACGGGAGCGCGGTCGGCTTCATCGGCGAGGAGCACGGCACGATCCATCCCGTCGACCAGTGGGACACGCAGACCTACTACAACACCTCCTTCGGCCAGGGCCTGACGACGACGGTCCCCGAGCTCGTGGGCGCGTACGACGCGATCGCGAACGGCGGCGTCAAGATGCCGCTGTCCCTCGTGGAGTCGTGCACGCACGCGGACGGCACGGTCGAGACGCCGCAGCTGCCGGAGCCCGCGCGCGTCGTGAGCGAGCAGACGGCGTCCCAGGTGCGCGACATGCTGGAGAACGTCGCGCTGCAGGGCGTCAACAAGAACGACGTCGTGATCCCCGGCTACCGCGTGGGCATCAAGACGGGGACGGCGGAGAAGTACGACCCGGCGACCGGCGGATACAAGCAGGGCGCCTTCTTCACGACCATGATCGGCATGGCCCCGATGGACGACCCGCAGTACATCGTCGCGATCACCCTCGACGAGCCGACTGCGGTAACCTCTTCGAGGGCGACCGCTCCGGGCTTCCAGAAGGCCATGACCCAGGTGCTCAAGACCTTCCGGGTCATGCCGTCCACGTCGGAGCCGAACATCCTGCCCCGGCTCGGCTGAGCCGGCGTCGTCCCCCCCGCGCATGATCTCCCTCACACTCGACCACATCGCCCGCGTCCTCGGCGGCGAGCTCCGTCTCGCCGGGACGGACACCCCGTCGACCCCGGTCGGCGGCGCCGTGGAGACCGACTCCCGCCTCGTGGAGCCCGGCGGCGTCTTCGTCGCCAAGCCCGGCGAGACCACCGACGGGCACCTGTTCGTGCCCGCCGCCGTCGCCGCGGGCGCCGCGCTCGCGATCGTCGAGCGGCCCGTCGACGTCGACGTCAGCCAGATCGTCGTGGCGGACGCCGTGACGGCGCTCGCCGACCTCGCCCGCGAGGTGGTCGCGCTCGTGCGCGCCGGCGGCGGCCTGCGGATCGTCGGCATCACGGGGTCCAACGGGAAGACCACGACGAAGAACCTCCTCGCGCGGATCCTCTCGGACGAGGGCGAGACGGTGGCGCCGCGCGCCTCCTTCAACAACGCCGTCGGCGCGCCGCACACGATGCTCCGCGTCACGCGCGGCACGCGGTTCCTCGTGAGCGAGTTCGGCGCGAGCGGCCCGGGCGAGATCGCCCGGATGGCGGGACTCGTGCAGCCCGACGTCTCCGTCGTGCTCATGGTGGGGATGGCGCATGCCGGCGGCTTCGGTGGCGTGGAGGAGACCCAGCGGGCCAAGTCCGAGCTCGTGCAGGCCGTCCGCCCCGGCGGCGTCGCGATCCTCAACGCCGACGACGCGCGCGTCGCGGCGATGGAGCCGCTCGCGCGCGAGCGGGGCGCCGCCGTGCGCTGGTTCGGCCGGACGGCGCGCGCCGACGTCCGCGCGAGCGCGGTCGAGGTCACGGCCACCGGCACGCGCTGCGTCGTGACCGTCGACGGCGTCGAGCTCCCGCTCCGCCTGCGCGTGCTCGGCGCGCATCACGTCATGAACGCGCTCGCCGCGATCGCCGCCGCGACGGCCCTCGGGGTCTCGCCCGCGGACTGCGTCGCGCGGCTGGAGACGGTCGAGCTGGCGGAGCGCTGGCGCATGCAGCCGATGGGCTCGGAGCGCGTCCGGATCATCAACGACGCGTACAACGCGAGCCCCGACTCCATGGCGGCGGCCCTCCGCACGCTCGCGCAGATCACGGCCCCCGGCGAGCGCATGGTCGCCGTCCTCGGCGCGATGAGCGAGCTCGGCGAGTACGCGGGGGAGGAGCACGACCGCATCGGCCTGCTGGCCGTGCGCCTCGGAATCCAGCGCATCGTCGTGGTCGGCGCCGACGCGCGACGCCTCTTCCTCGCCGCCGTCGGCGAGGGCTCCTGGGACGGGGAGGCCGTGTTCTTCGCCACCGCCGACGAGGCGTTCGACTACCTCTCCGGCGAGCTCCGCGACGGCGACCGCGTGCTCGTGAAGTCGTCCAACTCCGCCGGGCTCCGGTTCCTGGGGGATCGTCTGGGAGAATCGTTCGCGTGAGATCCCTTCTGACCGCGGCCGCGATCTCACTCGCCTTCACGCTGTTCCTCACGCCCGTGTTCCTGCCGCTGTTCCGGCGGTGGGGCTGGGGCCAGGTCATCCGCACGCCGGAGAACATCCACAACCCGCAGCACGGCGCGAAGCGCGGGACGCCGACGATGGGCGGCGTCATCTTCATCGCGGGCACGGTCGTCGGCTACCTCGTCGGTGGGTTCGTCGGGAACAACCCGCCGACCATCTCCGGCATCCTCGTGCTCTGGATGATGATCGGCTTCGGCGCCGTCGGCTTCATCGACGACTACATGAAGGTCCGCCAGCAGAAGAGCCTCGGGCTCAGCGGCTGGCGCAAGATCGTCGGCCAGATCCTCGTCGTGATCCCCTTCGCGGTCGTCTCGCTCATGCTGCCGAACGCCGCGAACCTCACGCCGGGCAGCCCGTACGTCTCGCTCTTCCGCGACATCCCCGTGCTCTCCTTCATGGCGCTCGGCATGGTCGCGGGCTGGATCCTCTACATCGTGTGGATCGCGATCATCGGCGTCGCGAGCTCCAACAGCGTCAACGTGACGGACGGCCTCGACGGGCTCGCGGCCGGCGCGGGCGTCTTCGTCGTCGGGGCGCTCAGCCTCATGTCGTTCTGGCAGCTCAAGCAGCTGTGCGCGCGCGTCGACCTGGAGCCGCTCAACCAGCCGGGATGCTACGACGTGCGCGACCCGTTCGACCTCACGATCGTCTCCGCGGCGTTCGTCGGCGCCCTCATCGGGTTCCTGTGGTGGAACGCGCCCAAGGCGCAGCTGTTCATGGGCGACGTCGGGTCGATGGCGATCGGCGGCGTCATCGCGGCGCTCGGCATCCTGATGCACGTCGAGCTGCTGCTCATCCTCATCGCGGGCGTGTACGTGCTCGCCTCGGGCTCGGTCATCCTGCAACGGCTGTACTTCAAGGTCACCCGGGGGAGACGCCTGTTCCTGATGAGCCCGCTGCACCACCATCTCGAGATGCGCGGCTGGCCGGAGATCACGATCGTCGTGCGGATGTGGATCATCGCCGGCCTCCTCGCCTTCTCCGGCGTCGGGCTGTTCTACGTCGAATGGCTCTCCCGCACGTGAACGCCCGGCTGGACTCGCTGACGAGCTGGCGCGCCGACTGGTCGGGCCTGCGCGTCCTCGTCCTGGGCCTCGGCGTGACGGGGTTCTCCGTCGCGGACACGCTCGCGGAGCTCCGCGCCGAGGTGCTCGTGGCGGCCGAGGGCGCCGAGGAGGAGTACGCGCGCCTGCTGCCGGTCGTCGGCGCGGGGCTGTGGACGGGGTCGCTCGCGTCGGTCCCCGAGGAGATCGTCGCGTTCGCCCCGGAGCTCGTGATCGCCTCGCCGGGCTTCCCTCCGGACCATCCGCTCGTCGTCTGGGCGCGCGAGGCCGGGATCGCCCTGTGGGGCGACCTCGAGCTCGCGTGGCGCGTGCGCGACAAGACCTCGCGCCTCGACGGGACGCCCGCGGACTGGGTGCTCGTGACGGGCACGAACGGCAAGACCACGACGACGCGCCTCGCCGCGACCATGATGGTCGCCGGGGGGCTGCGGGCCGCGCCCTGCGGCAACATCGGCGTGCCGGTGCTCGACGCCGTCCGCGACCCGGCGGGGTTCGACGTCCTCGTCGTCGAGGCGTCGAGCCATCAGCTTTGGTACGTGGGCCTGAGCGACGGCCCCGGCGCGATCTCGCCGCACGCGAGCGTGTGCCTCAACCTCGCCGACGACCACCTCGAGTGGCACGGCTCGTTCGCCGCCTACCGCGACGCGAAGGCGGTCGTCTACCGCGGCACGCGGGTCGCGTGCGTCTACAACAAGGCGGACGAGGCGACGCGCGTCATGGTCGAGGAGGCCGAGGTCGTGGAGGGCGCGCGCGCCATCGGCTTCGACCTCGGGGTCCCCGGTCCCAGCGACCTCGGCGTCGTGGACGGGATCCTCGTCGACCGCGCCTTCCTCGCGGAGCGCCGCACCAGCGCCCTCGAGCTGACGACCGTCGCCGACCTCGCGGCGCGCGGGCTCGCGGCGCCGCACGTCGTCTCCAACATCCTCGCGGCGAGCGCGCTCGCGCGATCCCTCGACGTGCCGCCCGCGGCCATCCGCGACGCGCTCGCCGAGTTCGGCCTCGATCCGCATCGCATCGAGGTCGTCGCCACCGCCGACGGCGTCACGTGGGTGGACGACTCGAAGGCGACCAACCCGCACGCCGCGGCGTCCTCGCTCGCGGCCTACCCCGGCGCGGTCTGGGTCGTCGGCGGCCTCCTCAAGGGGGTCGACATCGCCGGGCTCGTCGCGTCGCGCGGCGCCGGCGTGCGCGCCGCGATCGTCATCGGGGTGGATCGCTCCGCGATCACGGAGGCGTTCGGGCGACACGCGCCCGCGGTCCCCGTCTACGAGGTCGCTCACGACGAGACTGAGGACGTCATGGCGCGAGTCGTCGAGCTGGCGGCAGGGATCGTGCGTGACGGGGACGTGGTTCTCCTCGCCCCCGCCGCGGCGTCCTTCGACCAGTTCTCGTCCTACGCCGACCGGGGTCGACGGTTCGCCGAGGCCGTCCGCGAGCGAATCGGGAGGGATGCCGGTGACGAGCACCGCGACCCCTCCGCCGGCGCACCCGGCTGAGCCGCCGCCCCAACGCGGGCTCGCGGCCCGCGTGCGCCTCGGCGCCGTGTTCGCGCCGGTGCCGAGCGAGTTCCTCCTCATCCTCTCGACCGCGCTGCTGCTCACGGGCTTCGGGCTCGTCATGATCCTCTCCGCCACCTCCGCGACGGCGACCGCCGCCGGGGAGGCGCCCTACGAGGCGGTCATCAAGCAGGGCGTGTTCGCCGTCATCGGCATCCCGCTCATGCTCGTCGCCTCACGCCTCCCGCTGCGCTTCTGGAAGAGGACGGCGTGGCCCGCGCTCATCGGCGCGACGGCGTTCCAGCTCCTCGTCTTCACGCCGCTCGGCGTCGAGAACGCCGGGAACCGCAACTGGATCATGATCGCCGGCGTCCAGGCGCAGCCGGCCGAGTTCCTCAAGCTCGCCCTCGCGCTGTGGCTCGGCTACGTCCTGTACCGCAAGCAGACGCTGCTCGGGCTGTGGCGGCACGTCTTCATCCCCCTCGTCCCCGTGACGGCGGCCGTCATCGCGACGGTCCTCGCCGGGCACGACCTCGGCACGGCGATCATCCTCTTCCTCGTCGCCCTCGGGGCGCTCTTCTTCTCCGGCGTGAAGCTGCGGATCTTCATCATCCCGCTCATCCTGTCGGCGGCGGCCGTCGCGGTCCTCGCCGTCACGAACAGCAACCGGATGGACCGGATCCTGAGCTTCCTCAACCCGGACACCGCGGACTGCTACTACGACGCCTGCTACCAGTCGCTGCACGGCATCTGGGGGCTCGCCGGCGGAGGCGTCTTCGGCCTGGGCCTCGGCAACTCGAAGGAGAAGTACGACTGGCTGCCCGCCGCCGCGAACGACTACATCTTCGCGATCGTGGGGGAGGAGCTGGGGCTCATCGGATGCCTCGTCGTGCTGGCGCTGTTCACGCTCTTCGCGATCGGCGCGTTCCACGTCATCCGCCGCACCGACGACCCGTTCGTGCGGATCGTCTCGGGCTCCATCACGGTCTGGATCGTGGGCCAGGCGCTCATCAACATCGGCGTCGTGCTCCGCGTCTTCCCCGTCCTGGGGTGCCGCTCCCGTTCATGTCGCAGGGCGGCACGTCGCTCCTGTCGGTGCTGGTCGCGAGCGGCGTGCTCCTGTCGTTCGCCCGCACGCTGCCGCCGAAGCCCCGCCCTGCCGTGGCGTAGGGCCCGCTCGCGTAGGGTCGGAGGGGTGACGACGTACCTCCTGGCCGGCGGCGGGACCGCGGGCCACGTCAACCCCCTGCTCGCCGTCGCCGACGCGCTGCGCGCGCGGGAGCCCGAGGCCGAGGTGCTCGTGCTCGGCACGCGGGAGGGGCTCGAGGCGCGGCTCGTGCCGGCGCGCGGGTACGAGCTGCTGCTCGTCGACAAGGTGCCCTTCCCCCGGCGGCCGGACCGGGCCGCGGCGGCCTTCCCGGCCCGCTTCCGGCGCGCCGTGCGGCAGGTGCGGGATCACCTCCGCGCGCGCGACGTCGACGTCGTCGTGGGCTTCGGCGGGTACGCCTCGGCCCCCGCCTACGTCGCGGCCCGGCGACGCACGCCCCTCGTCGTGCACGAGGCCAACGCCCGGCCGGGGCTGGCGAACGTCCTCGGCGCGCGCTGGACGGACCAGGTCGGGGTCGTGTTCCCCGGCACGCGGATCCGCGGCGCGCGGGTCGTCGGCATGCCGCTGCGGCGCGAGATCGTCGACCTCGACCGCACCGCCGCCCGCGCGGAGGCCGCCGCGCACTTCGGGCTCGACCCCGAGCGCCCGACCCTCCTCGTGTTCGGGGGATCGCTCGGCGCGCAGCGGCTGAACGACGCGCTCGCCGGCGCGTGGCGCGACGTCCTGGACGCGGGATGGCAGCTCCTGCACGTGACGGGGGAGCGCTCCGACCTCGCCGACCCCGGCGCGCCCGCGTACGCGCTGCGCCGCTACGTCGACCGCATGGACCTCGCGTACGCGCTCGCCGACCTCGTCGTGTCGCGGGCGGGCTCGGCCACGGTGAGCGAGGTGAGCGCCCTCGGCATCCCGGCCGTGTACGTCCCGTACGCCGTCGGCAACGGGGAGCAGCGCCTCAACGCCGCGTCCGCGGTGGACGCGGGGGCGGCCCGGATCGTCCCCGACGCGGAGCTCACGCCGGAGCGCGTGCGGTCCGAGATCGTGCCGCTCCTGCGCGACGAGCCGCGCCTCGCGGCGATGCGCGAGGCCGCGGCCTCCGTCGGCACCCGCCGCGGCACGGAGAACGTCGTCGCCCAGATCGACGAGGCCCTCTCCGGGCGAGGGAGGCCAGCGCGGCGCGGCCGGCGTCCAGGAACCCGAACCTAGGATCGAAGGGTCATGATCAGACCCGACCTGAGTCTCCCGATCCCCGAGCGGATCGAGGCCGCGCACTTCATCGGCATCGGCGGCTCCGGGATGTCGGGGCTCGCGCGGATGTTCCTCGCGCGCGGCATCCGCGTCTCCGGCTCCGACCGCTCCGACAGCGCCGCGCTGCGGCGGCTCGAGGCGCTCGGCGCGCGCGTCGCGGTCGGGCACGACGCGGCGAACCTCGGCGACGCCGACACCGTGATCCACACGGGCGCGATCTGGCCCGAGAACCCCGAGTACGCGACCGCCAAGGAGCGCCGGATGCCGGTCATCCACCGTTCGCAGGCGCTGCACTGGCTCGTCGGCGGGCACCGCCTCGTCTCGGTCGCGGGCGCGCACGGCAAGACCACCTCGACGGGCATGATCGTGACCGCGCTGCGCGCGCTCGGCGCCGACCCGAGCTTCGTGAACGGCGGCGTCGTCGCCGACCTCGGCGCGTCGAGCGGACCGGGCACGGACGACCTGTTCGTCGTCGAGGCGGACGAGTCGGACGGCACGTTCCTCCTCTACGACACCTCGATCGCGCTCGTCACGAACGTCGACGCCGACCACCTCGACCACTACGCGACGGCGGAGGCGTTCGACGACGCGTTCGTGCGGTTCGCGTCCGGCGCGCGGGAGGCGGTCGTCATCTCCGCCGACGACCCCGGCGCCCGCCGCGTGCGCGCGCTCGTCCGGCACCCCCGGGTCCTCACGTTCGGGACGGACGCGTCCTCCGACGTCCGGGTCTCCGGCATCCGCACGGACGGGCCGGTCTCCTTCAGGCTCCACCACGGCGGCGTCGCGGTCGACGCGCGGCTGCGCATCCCCGGCGTGCACAACGCGGTCAACGCGGCCGGCGCCGTCGCCGTGCTGCTGACCCTCGGGTACGGCCTGGAGCCCGCCGCCCGCGCCGTCGAGGGCTTCGGCGGCACGATCCGCCGCTTCGAGCTGCACGGCGTCGAGCGCGGCGTCAGCGTCTACGACGACTACGCGCACCACCCCACCGAGGTCGCGGCGGCCCTCGCCGCGGCGCGCACCGTGGTGGGCGAGGGGCGGATCATCGCGGTGCACCAGCCCCACACGTACTCGCGCACGCGGGCCATGGCGGGGGAGTTCGCGCGGGTCCTGGAGGAGCACGCCGACCAGACGGTCGTGCTCGACGTCTACGGCGCGCGGGAGGATCCCGTCCCCGGCGTCACGGGGGCGCTCGTGAGCGACGCGTTCGCCGACCCCGGGCGCGTCCGCTTCGTCCCCGACTGGCAGGAGGCCGCGGACTACGCCGCGTCCCTCGCGCGCCCCGGCGACTACGTCATCACGCTCGGCTGCGGCGACGTGCACCGTATCGTGCCGCAGCTGCTCGGCGCGCTCGCCCGCACGGGGGGCTGAGGGGATGCGCCGGCCCACGCCGCTGCCGCCGCCTCCCGGCGCGCCCGAGCCGGACGCCGCGCGCACGACGCCCGGGAACCCGCGCGCGGATCCCGGGGACCCGCGCACGGATCCCGAGACCGCGCGCCCCGCGCCGCGGGTCCCGCTCCCGCGCGCGCTCCGCGCGGAGGCTCGGCCCACGGAGCCCGTGCCGCCGCTCCTCGCGTTCCCGGCGGACGCGGCCGAGCCCCAGGCCCCGGAGGAGCCGCCGTCGCGGGCAGCGCCGCCCCCCGGGGAGTCCGAGGGCACGCCGCCCGTGGCCGCGCCGGCGGGGCCGGACGCCGAGCCCGGCGCGCCCGATCCGGAGCCGGGCCCGGTGGGCTGGCGGGAGGTGTGGCGCGCGAGCCGTGCGCGGCGCCGGGCCATCCGCGCCGAGGTGCGGCGGTTCACGCTCCGGCAGCGCCGGCGCCGCGCCGTCTGGCTCGGCGTGACGGCGGCCCTCCTCCTGCTCGTGGCGGGAAGCTTCGCCGCCGCCTACAGCCCCCTGTTCGCGGTGGAGGAGGTCACCGTGGCCGGCACCGAGCAGCTCGACCCCGCGGCCGTCTCCGGCGCGCTCGCGCCGATCCTCGGCACGCCTCTCCCGCTCGTGGACGAGAGCCGGGTCAAGGCGGCGCTCGTGGGCTTCCCGCTCGTGGAGTCCTACACGCTGGAGGCGCGCCCCCCGCACGAGCTCGTCGTCCGCATCGTCGAGCGCACGCCGGTCGGCGTCATCGCGTCCCCCGCGGGCTACACGCTCGTGGACGCCGCCGGGGTCGCGCTCGCCACGACCCCGGATCCGCCGCCGGACCACCCGGCGCTCACGATCCAGGGCGGTCTCGGCTCGGACGCGTTCGCGGCGGCGGGCCAGGTGCTGCGCGCCCTGCCGGACGAGCTGCGCGCCCAGGTCGGCGAGGTGACGGCGTCCTCGCCCGACGACGTGGCCTTCACGCTCCGGGACGCCGGCACGCGCATCGTGTGGGGGAGCGCGGACGACTCCGCGCTCAAGTCCCTCGTGCTGCAGACCGCGATGGCCGCGCGTCCCGGCGCCGCGACCTACGACGTGTCGTCGCCGGACGCCGTCGTCGTGGGCTGACCCCGGGCCTCGCCGCGTCGCGGGATCAGGGGATCCGGCCGGATCAGGATGATCCGGGCCGAGATTTTCCTGACTGCGCCGAATCGCCTGATCCGGCGCGCGGTGGTTCGGGTCGGCCGCCGACGAGCTGCTGGTGCGCGAGGCGTCGGAGGGCCAGCATGACCGGCTCGTACAGCGCCGTCCCCAGCACGGCGTAGCGGATCGCCTCCGCTCGCGTCATCCCCGCGATCGGCGCGATCTCCTCGGCCGCGACGGCGCGCATGGCCGTGCCGTAGCGCGCGACGGTCGCGGCGTCCCACTCCAGCCCCGCCTCCTCGACGCCGCGGATGGCGGCCTCCAGCTGCGCGACGGCCGTGAAGCGCGGGTCGTAGAGGAGCCCGAGCGCCTCGATCGCGGCCCGTGCCCGGGTGTGGTCGCCGTCGTCCTCGACGTACGGCGGCAGCGCGCCGATCGCGCGGCCCATCGTCTCGACGGCGTCGTCGGCGGGCGCGTCGACGAGCGCGAGGATCTCCCGCACGCGCGACAGGGGCAGACGGCGGACGTCGGCCAGCGCGTGGATGAGCCGCAGCCGCGCCTCGTGCTCGGGGCCGTACTCGGCGCGTGTCGCCCCGGTGGCCTCGCCCCGGGGCAGCATCCCCTCGCGGATGTAGTACTTCACGGTGGGGATCGGCACGCCGGTGCGCTCCGCCAGCTCGGACACTCGCATTCGGATAGTGTAAGTATCCAGTATTGGATACCTAAACTCTCCAAGGAGGAGCGATGGACCCCGTCCTCGCGATCGTCGCCGGCGCGACGATCCTCACCGTCATCGGCATCGTCTCCGGCGGCGCGTTCCTGCTGCGCGTCGCGACGCGCGGGATGCCGTTCTCCCCGCTGCAGAAGACGTTCTTCCGCGCCGGCCACGCCCACGCGGGCGTCCTCGTCCTCCTCGGCCTCGTGATCCTGCTGCTGGAGTCCGCCACGGGCGTCGGCGGGGGATGGCAGTGGGCGGGCGTCGGCGTCCTGGCGTCGGCGCTGCTCGTGCCCGGCGGCTTCTTCCTGTCCGTCCTCGGTCGCGACGTGCAGCGGCCGGGCCGTGCGATCGGCCTCCTGTGGGCGGGCGTCGCGGTGCTCGTCGTCTCGCTCGCCGTGAGCGGCGTCGCGGTGATCGTCGCCGGGATCGCCCGGCTCTGAGGCCGGGATGCGCGACACGCCCTCCGGGGTCCCGCGTGCGGAGGCGAGCGACCTTACTTTCGATCCAGGAAATGCATACCGGGCAATTCTTTAACCTTCTACATGAGGGTGAAGGTTGAGACGGGTGAGGCTCGAGACGATCACGGAGGCCGGGATGAGCCAGAACCAGAACTACCTCGCGGTCATCAAGGTCGTCGGCGTCGGCGGCGGCGGTGTCAACGCGGTGAACCGCATGATCGAGCTCGGCCTGCGCGGGGTCGAGTTCATCGCCGTCAACACGGACGCCCAGGCGCTCCTGATGAGCGACGCCGACGTCAAGCTCGACGTCGGCCGCGAGCTCACTCGCGGGCTCGGCGCGGGCGCCGATCCCGAGGTCGGGCGGCGCGCCGCCGAGGACCACGCGGAGGAGATCGAGGAGGCCCTCAACGGCGCCGACATGGTCTTCGTCACGGCGGGCGAGGGCGGCGGCACGGGCACGGGCGGCGCGCCCGTCGTCGCGCGGATCGCGAAGTCGATAGGAGCCCTCACGATCGGCGTCGTCACGAAGCCGTTCTCGTTCGAGGGCCGCCGTCGCCAGAGCCAGGCGGAGGAGGGCGTCGCGCGCCTCAAGGAGGAGGTCGACACGCTCATCGTCGTGCCGAACGACCGCCTCCTCGAGATCAGCGACCGCGGCATCTCCATGATCGAGGCGTTCGCGACGGCCGACCAGGTGCTCCTCGCCGGCGTCCAGGGCATCACCGACCTCATCACGACGCCCGGCCTCATCAACCTCGACTTCGCCGACGTCAAGTCGGTCATGCAGGGCGCGGGCTCCGCGCTCATGGGCATCGGCTCGGCGCGAGGCGCGGACCGCGCCATCAAGGCGGCGGAGCTCGCGGTCGAGTCGCCGCTGCTCGAGGCGTCGATCGAGGGCGCGCACGGCGTGCTGCTGTCGATCCAGGGCGGCTCCAACCTCGGCATCTACGAGATCAGCGACGCGGCGCAGCTCGTCAAGGAGGCCGCGCACCCCGAGGCGAACATCATCTTCGGCACCGTCATCGACGACACGCTCGGCGACGAGGTGCGCGTCACGGTCATCGCCGCGGGCTTCGACGGCGGCGAGCCGATCCCGCGCCAGGAGATCCCCGTCGCGCGTCCCGCGACGCCGTTCGCGGGCCTCGCCCCCGCCGCGACCGAGGACGCCGCGGCATCCGCGCCGGAGCCCGTCGAGAGCGTCTCCGTGACGGCGGGGGTCTCGGAGGCCGCGTCGTACGACTCCGTCTTCGGCGACGACGACCTCGACATCCCCGACTTCCTGAAGTGACGCCGGACGCGGCACTCCGCGCGCGGCTCGCCGAGGTCGACGCCCGCATCGCGGAGGCCGCGACGGCGGCCGGGCGGGATGCCGCGGCCATCGCGCGGATCGTCGTCACGAAGTTCCACCCGGCCGCGCTCGTGCGCGAGCTCGCGGCGCTCGGCGTGCGCGAGGTCGGCGAGAACCGCCAGCAGGAGCTGACCGCCAAGCAGGGAGAGCTCGCGGACCTCCCCGAGCTCCGCTGGCACTTCATCGGGCAGGCGCAGACGAACAAGGCGCGGGCGATCCGCGCGGCGGCGTCCGTCGTCCACTCCGTCGACCGCGACCGCCTCGCCGACGCGCTCGACCGCGCGGGGGAGGAGGACGGATCCCCGCCGCTCGACATCCTGCTGCAGATCAACCTCACCGACGACCCGGGGCGCGGCGGCGTCGCCCCTGCGGGCGTCGCGGCGCTCGCCGAGCACGCCGCCGGCCGCACCACCCTCCGCGTGCGCGGAGTCATGGCCGTCGCCCCGCTCGACGAGGACCCGGCGTCCGCCTTCGCCCGTCTCCGCGCCTGCTCCGAGACGCTCCGCACGGTCGTGCCGGGGGCGGACTGGATCTCCGCGGGCATGACCGGCGACTTCGTCGAGGCGATCGCCGCCGGCGCGACACACCTTCGGATCGGCTCGGCAATCACGGGACCGCGCCCCACCGGCGGTTAATCTCGGATCAGACGAGCAAAACGGAGGATGCGATGTCGAACCCGCTCAAGAAGACCATGGTCTACCTGGGCCTCGCCGACGAGGAAGAGGTCGTCGAGGAGCAGCCCGTGGCCCCCGTGGTCGGCAGCCGGAAGGCCGCACCAGAGAAGACCGCGCCCGTGACGCCGATCCACCGCCCCACGGTCGTCCGCCAGCCGGCGCCGACCGCGGTCAGCGAGATCGTCACGGTGCATCCCAAGCAGTACCGCGACGCGCAGACGATCGCCGAGAGCTTCCGCGAGGGCGTGCCCGTCATCATCAACCTCTCGCAGATGACCGATGCCGACGCGCGTCGCCTCATCGACTTCGCGAGCGGGCTCTCGCTCGGCCTCTACGGCCGCATCGAGCGCGTCACGAGCAAGGTGTTCCTCCTCTCGCCGGAGAACATCGCGGTGTCGGGCGACGGGAACCTCGCGCACGCGGACCCCGAGTCGTCGCCGTTCGCCGCGCAGCAGTAGCCGGCCGTGTCGGTGGTCAGCGTCGTCGCGACGATCGCCAACATCCTGCTCCTGATCTACGTCTTCGTCCTGTTCGCGCGGCTGATCCTCGACTACGTCCCGATATTCAACCGCGACTGGCGGCCCCGCGGCGCCGGTCTCGTCGCCGCGGAGCTCGTCTACACCGTCACCGATCCGCCCATCAAGCTGCTGCGGCGGTTCATCCCTCCGTTGCGCATCGGACCCGTCGCCATCGACTTCGCGTTCGCGCTCACGCTGCTCGTCTGCTTCATCCTCCTCAGCGTGACCCGCTCTCTCGCGAGCTGATTCGGCGGCTACTATGCTCATCTGAGAATCTCCCCAAGGAAATCGGCCTTAGACCTCGGACAGCCGACAAAGCCCCGAAAGAGGAAAGCACCATGCCGCTGAGCCCGGATGACGTCGTCACCAAGCAGTTCCAGCACGTCCGGTTCAAGGAGGGCTTCGACCCGGACGAGGTCGACGACTTCCTCGACGAGATCGTCGTCGAGTGGCGCAAGACGCTGGCGGAGAACGAGGAGCTCAAGGCCAAGCTCGCGGCGTACGAGGCCGGCGGCGCCCCCGAGGCCGCCGCCCCGGCCGTGACGCCCCCCACGCCGGCCCCCGCGCCCGCCCCCTCCGAGGACTCCACGGCCGCCATGGCGGGCATCATCGAGCTCGCTCAGCGCGTCCACGACGAGCACGTCGCCGAGGGCGTCGCGCAGCGCGACAAGCTCATCTCCGAGGCCCAGTCGCAGGCGGCGTCGATCGTCGCCGAGGCCGAGGGGCGCGCGCGCGAGGAGGTCACGCGCCTCGAGCAGGAGCGCGCGACGCTCGAGAACCGTCTCACGGAGCTCCGTCAGTTCGAGCGCGACTACCGCAGCCAGCTGCGCACGTACTTCGAGTCGAAGCTCCGCGAGCTCGACGTGAACGGGTCGTCCGCTCCGGCCGCCACGCTCTAGGCCCGTCCTTTGACGCGTCGCGCCCCGCTGCGCATCGCGGTGGCGGCCGCGCTGCTCGCGGTCTTCGCCGTGGTCGTGCTGGCCGTCGACCAGATCGCGAAGCTCCTCGTCGTCCAGAACCTGCCGTTCGAGCGGCCCGTCCGCGTCGTCGGCGATGCGCTGGTCTTCTACTACACGCGCAACGCCGGCGCCGCGTTCTCGCTCGGCGAGGGCGTGACGTGGATCTTCACGCTGGCCCTCGCCGCCGTCGCGGTGGCGATCGTCGTGATGGTCGCGACGGGACGCGTGCGGTCGCGGGCGTGGATCGTCGTGCTCGGCCTGCTGCTCGGCGGCGTGCTCGGCAACCTGACCGATCGCCTGTTCCAGGAGCCCGGATTCGGGATGGGCCATGTCATCGACTTCATCTCGACGCCGTGGCTGATCCCCGCGATCTACAACGTCGCCGACTCGTTCATCGTCACGATGATGATCGGCGTCGCGCTGCTCGTGCTCCTCGGCGTCCGCCTGGACGGGACGCGCGAGCGCCGCGGGAGGGTCCAGGACGAGGAGCCGCCCGCGGACGATCCGGAGCACTGATGGAGTCGCGCACGCTGCCGGTGCCGGACGGGCTCGAGGGCGCGCGCGTCGACGCGGCGCTCGCGAAGATGCTCGGCTTCTCCCGCACGTTCGCGGCGGAGGTCGCGGACGCCGGGGGGGTCTCGCTCGACGGCCGCACGCTCGGGAAGTCGGACCGCCTGCACGCGGGCGGACTCCTCGAGGTGTCGTGGACGCCGCGCCGCGACCCCGAGGTCGTGCCGATCGCGGTGCCCGACCTCGGCATCGCGTACGACGACGACGACATCGTCGTGGTCGACAAGCCCGCCGGGGTCGCCGCGCATCCGTCGATCGGCTGGGAGGGCCCGACCGTGCTCGGCGCGCTCTCGGCCGCCGGCTTCCGCATCGCGACGACCGGCGCCGCGGAGCGGCAGGGGATCGTGCACCGCCTCGACGTCGGCACGAGCGGGCTCATGGTGGTCGCGAAGACCGAGCGCGCCTACGCGGTGCTGAAGGCGGCGTTCAAGGAGCGCGAGGTCGAGAAGGTCTACCACGCCGTCGTGCAGGGGCATCCCGATCCGCTGGCGGGCACGATCGACGCGCCGATCGGCCGGCATCCCTCGCACTCGTGGAGGTTCGCCGTGATGCCGGACGGGAAGCCGAGCGTCACGCACTACGAGACGCTCGAGGCGTTCCCCGGCGCGTCGCTGCTGGAGATCCATCTCGAGACGGGTCGCACGCACCAGATCCGCGTGCACCTGGCCGCCCACCGGCACCCCTGCGTGGGCGACCCGCTGTACGG
>Ga0182735_1001364_pt1 | contig 16364 bp, 14 predicted proteins | sample eDN5th30CKraftMG_FD_128524 | JGI IMG/M metagenome (GOLD analysis project Ga0182735, IMG submission 128524) | Enriched Miracle-Growth compost microbial communities from Emeryville, California, USA - eDNA 5th pass 30_C Kraft MG (version 2) (version 2) ... | reverse complement strand
TCGTCCAGCTTGCCGTCGATGACCTCCTGCGCGGCCTTGACGATGACCTCGCCGAGCTTCGGATCGAGCTTGCCGAGCGACATGTTGGTCTCGGCCGAGGCGCGCTTCACGATGCCGAGGGCCCGGATGATCGGTTGCGGCTGCTTCTCCCAGCCAATCTTGAAGTTGCCGAGCGAACGCTGCGCCTGCGCGCCCCAATAGCGTGTGGCATCCACCTCGATTGGGCCGAATGTATCGGTCTCGGTGCGCGTCTTGCCGGTGCTCATGAAGGCGTCCTGGGTGTTCAAATGGCCATTTCGCTCGGATTAACCCCCGCTCACGCCAAGTGCAAGCCGATGCGCGGGTGCGGGAAACCACAGTTCTCAGTATATCATCACGAATGGGGCGAGCGAGAACCGGGATCGACATTGCGACGCGGATATCACCACGGCAACCTGAAGGAGGCGCTGATCGAGGCGGCTCTTTCCTTGATATCGGCCAAAGGGCCGGGCGGCTTCACCTTTGCCGAGGCCGCGCGCCAGGCGGGCGTCAGCCCAGCAGCGCCCTATCGGCATTTCCGGGACCGCGATGCGCTGATGGCGGAGGTCGCCCGCCGTGGTTACATCCAATTCGAGAATGCGCTTGCGGATGCCTGGGATAACGGCCGTCCGGAGCCAACGCGGGCCCTGATCTCGGTCGGGCAGGCGTTTCTTGCTTTCGCTCGCAACGAGCCGGCGAGCTACGCAGCGATGTTCGAGCCCGGGGTTCCCATCTCATCCGATCCGAGCCTGCATGCCGCGGCCGAACGCGCCTACGGTGTGCTACGCGATGCGGTGGCCGTCGTCGTCACGACGCTTCCCGAGGCGGAACGGCCGCCCGTCACGATGATGGCCCTTCATATGTGGTCTCAAGCACATGGGATTGCGAGCCTTTTCGGCCGCGCTGATGCCGCCCGCCGCGCCATTCCAATGAGTCCCGAGGATTTGCTGGAGGCGGCCACGCTCATCTATTTGCGAGGGGTCGGCAAAAGCTCCTGACATACCCATATGCACGGCGAGAGGCTTCTTTCTCGCGGGCGGAACATGCTGCCATTGCTCTCGCCGTACATTTTTCCAGCATGAGCGCGATCGAATAGAGATGGCAGGAGATCCATTGAAACTTTCGATTGCGACCGCTTGACACGATGTAAATGTTACTTACATTCACATCGGCGGCAAATGAAACCGCCTTCGGCAACGAGCACGTCGGGAGCAGGCGATGACGGAAATGGTGGAAAGGATCGACGACTACGGCAGGCCGGCTTGGATCGCCCTGATGGTGGTCGGCTTCATCCTGTTCTGGCCGGTCGGACTTGCGGTCCTGGCCTTTCTATTATGGAGCGGTCGTATGGGATGTGGACGAGGCTGGGCGAGCGGCGCCGATCGGCGCGAGCGTTTCGAGCGGAAAATGCAGCGTATGCGCGAGAAGTTCGAGACGTGGGGCGGCAACTACCAAGACCGCGGATTTCCGCCCACCGGCAATCGCGCGTTCGATGAGTATCGCACCGAGACGTTGAGGCGCCTGGAGGAAGAGGCCAAGGATTTCCGCTCGTTCCTCGACCGCCTGCGCATGGCCAAGGACAAGGCCGAGTTCGACCAGTTCATGGCCGATCGCCGGTCGCGGGGCGATGCCGACACGCAGAATAACGCGAATAATCAGCCGCCTGGCGGCATGTGACGGGTAATTGCGACGGCATAACACGGGGCGTATGAGTACAGCTCATACGCCCCAATTTTTTAGGTGGACCTATGCGGGCGCTCGTTCTCGAGCACAAAAGGCGAGGCCAGCGTGGTGTTGCTCAAGCGTAGCGATGCCGCTGATCATGTCCGCGGCGTATCCTGAGCTAACAGCCGTGACGCCACAGACAGCGGCGAAATCCCGGTCCACCCCAACCCCAGCGGTAAGCGCACCTCTGGCGCCATGCGTGGCAGCGCCCGCCCCGATAGTGGTGCCAATGACGCCAATGCCGGTGGTGATGATGCCAATGGCGCCTGTGATGGTGATGTCGGTGCCATTGGACGTTTTGCAGAAGCCCCTGATTTGAGCTTATACCCTGCGCGCTTTGCTGCGGAGATAGAGCGGCAGCCTGGCCGCTCGCTGGCACGATTGCGAATGCGAGAGCGCAACCGATCGCGGCGATGCCCATAAATTTCATGATTGATCTCTCCGACTCTTACTGAAAGGCCGAGATCACACATCGACCGGCACGAAGTATCGTCGTCGCAGATGCAACGCCCCCTGAATGCGCTGTTCATTTGGAATTCATGAGGGCGGCCCATCGAGCAGCCCGAGATCGCCGGCAGCGATCGCCAACGCAATTGCACAAATCGGATCGCGAGCCCGTCAGGGCTGTTTCGGCATCGCCAGCGTATCGGTGTGCCCGACCACGGCACCCGTCCGCAGCAGTGCCGACCACGAGGCGAGCACCGAGGCGTCCATCCGGCCGGTCTCGGCAACGGCGCTTGCGAATCCGTCGGCGAGATCCGCGATGAGTTGCCGATCCGTCTCCCCCAATCGCCAGGGACTATCGCCTTCCTGAACGATATAGCCCGCGACCTCGAAAGCGGCACGAAGAGCCGATGCTGCCTGCGGACCGGCTGACGCACCGAAGCCTTTGTCGCTTGTCTGATGCGCACAGAAAGCCGCAAGCATCTGGATGTCGGCAGGATGCGTCGGGGACCACGTCTGCTCGCCATTGTACGTCAGCACCGTAAAGAACAGCGCGCGGCGCTGAGCGACAGCCACAGCAAACCGATTGATGAAGTGGACAGAGCAAAGGTCGAAGAATGCCGATGCCGTCACGACATCGGGACTAGGGCCGAGCGCCTCATCGAGGTCCGCGTTGAGATCCGCCTGCCGGAAGCGGATGTGCATTGACTTGCCATCCTTGCGCACTCTCAGGTCTTCGCCGATGCCTTCGCTCGCATCAGCCCAAGACGATATGGCATTGCGGGCGGCCGTGAGAAGTCGCGGATCATAGTCGACGAGTGTCCAATGCTGCTCATCGGGGAGCAGCCCGAATGTTCCGCGCAAGTTCGAGCCCGTGCCGCATCCGAGATCGACCACGCCAATGCTTTCCCGATCCGCAAAGTATTTTCTCAACCGTTCGGCGACGCCGGCGTCGCGGGAACGATGATCGACCGGCTCGCGCAGGGCCAGCCACTCCGACGAGAAACCGCTCATGTTGAAGCCTTTCGGATGACGTCGGCAATGATCCGCGTAGTGTCCTCCCATTTCGGAAGAGCGCGGCCCGCACGCCAGGACGCATTCGCCATCTGCGCTCGCAATGCAGAGTCCCGAAGGATCGTGCGCAGCGCCTCGGCAAAGGCGCTCACGTCGCCCGGGGGGACTTTGATCGCGGCCGCGTCAGGAACTGTTTCGGCTGCGGCGCCACCCGTCGTGGAAACGATGGGCAAGCCGCGCGCCATAGCCTCGGCGAGCACCATGCCGTATCCCTCGAAGAGCGACGACATAACGAAAAGGTCGGCCTTCGCGTAGAGTTCCGCCAAGCGCTCATCAGAAACCGCACCGTTAAGCGTTACGCGTTGCGCAAGTCCCAATGCCGATATGAGATCGCGCAGTTCCGCCGCCGTTCGCGGAGAGCGGTCATCTGCGCCGGCGATATTCAGGTGCCAGTCCTGGCTATGGGTCTTTTCGAGTGCGCGCACGAGTACGTCATAGCCCTTTCGCGGCACGATTGAACCGACGGCGAGAAGTTGGAACGGCGAGCCGCTACCGCGTGCTCGCGGCGCTGGATCGGTTCCCGGCGGCGCTACAGTGATTCGGTTGGGCTCAACGCCAAAGTCCTGGATCAGGATGGCGGACGTTGCTGGACTGGTGACGATCACCTCCCGTGCAAACGCCAGCGCCGCGATCTCGCTCGCCTTCAATTCCGCCGATCGCTCGAGCGACAGACCTGCTTCCATCGCGAGCGGGTGATGGCAGAGCGCGACGATGGGCCGATCAAACTCTCGAATAAGCTCGGCCGGCATCGCACCATAGGCGAGACCATCGATGAGGAGCACGGCTTCCCGCGGCAAAGCACCGACGATCTCCGCAGTTTCTACGAGATCGGCATCTGTCGGGTTCGGGAAAGACGCGGACAGCTCGACGTGCGCGACGTCCACGTCCCTGGCCGAAAGCATGCCCAGAATCCGGCGATCGTAGGCGTAGCCGCCCGTCGGCAAGCTCAAATCGCCGGGGATGAGGAACGACGCTCGCGTCATCGGGCACAGTCCGCACTTTCGTATCAGCCGACGGGTCCCTCGAACCAGGCACGTGCCAGATCTGTTTCATGCAGGGTTACACGAATCTTCGACAAGCCTTTACCGTCGGCGCCCAGCCCCCCAGTCCTGGCGGCCTCCGCCACGCGATCGAAGATGTGCTTGGCGAGAAATTCGGTCGTGGTGAGCTTGCCGTTGAATTCCGCGATCTCATCCAGGTTCTTATAGGCTAGCGGTTTCAACGTTTTCGACAGAACGTCGAGCGCGGCGCCGATGTCGACGACGACATTCTGCGCCGTCAGCTTCTCGCGATAGAAGGCGACATCCACGACGAAGGTCGCGCCGTGCATCCCCTGCGCGGGACCGAAGAACGGATCGGGTAGCGAATGCGCGATCATGATCCGATCGCGAACCTCAACGGCGAACATGGCAAGCTCCTTCACGTGGATGGCCGATTGCACGATCCGACGGCGCAGCGGCGCAATTGGATTGCGTATACGTCACGCTGCAAGAACGGCATAGACGTCGCCCGAGTTCGTTGCATGCGGCAGTTGGGCGATGTGGTTGACCATCTCCCCCGCCTCGATCCAATGCTCGAACGTGAGCTTCTGCGTTTCGCCAACGGCGACATCGAAGCGATAGGGCCCAAGCTCTGCTAGTCGCGCAATACACCGGTCAGCGACGTCGCGCTGGATGGTGGTGAACTCGAAAGAGAGGGCCTTGATGGGCCGGGTGAGGCCCGCAAGCACGTGCGCCTCGAACCCCTCCACGTCGATCTTGGCAAAGTCGGGCATGCCATATTTTGCGATCAACTGGTCGAAGGTGGTGACCGGCACCTCGATGGCGCGATCCCAGACCTGGCCTTCCCATCCGCCCGCGCCATCTGCCGCCTGGACGAACTCTGGCGACGCGGTGGTCACCGTGGGATTTGCCGAGTTGATGTGCAAGTTCAGGGTGCCTGGGCTCGGTCCGCAGGCCGCCTCGACCAGCGTCACGCCTGCGTCGGCCGCGTAGATGGTTCTTATGCAATGCGCGCATTCGGGCTGCGGCTCGAGCGCGACGACGCTCGCTCCCAGACGGCGGAATGCGCCGATGCGATCGCCGACGTGGCTGCCGATGTCGAAGGCGAGATCGCCCGGGCTGACGAAGCGGGCGTAGAGGCGATCCATCGCCGCGTCGCGTTCGCGATCGCCGTAGTAGACGTCCAGCGATCGCCTCAGCGCAGCGAGTGTCGGGTCGGCCTTGAGGGCCTCGATTGGGCTGGGCATGGCGATGCGTCTTCCGCGGAGTTAAGTATCGGGGCGGCTGCTCGGACCGGGTTCAGTGCATGCGTGCCCGAGCATTACGCCAATGCACCCCGACAGTTGAATGCAATGTGAATGTAACACCCGCTCGATGCGGCCAAAGTTCGGCCGTGTCCAGTCTCTCGGAGCCGTGCACGCATGAGCCGCGGCGATAGGGATCGCCGCGGCTCATGTGCGTCAGCTCTAGCATAAGCTCCGCGGTCACATTCCGTCCTGCACGGCCTTCACTTCCGGCGGCGTTTCGAAATCCTCGGGGATTCCGGCAATGCCGTTCCGCTGCATCCAGCCGCCGAGCGCGGGCGAAGCAGTGACAACGGCGAACGGAATAGCGAGCAGATAGCCGGCAGTCAGAGGAAGGCTCCACCAGAACGCAGCGGGCGAAATAGCATAGAGAAGACCGCACAGAGCGGTACCGAAGATCGTCTGCGGCCAAAGATTCTCAGTCGCAGTCGCCCAGGAAATGCCGTAGGCGTCGCGAGACTGACCACCCCAGACCACCGACTTGCCGAACGCGAGGCCGATCATGAAAATCGTCGTGCGGAAGCTTGAGATGGCGCCCTGCAGGAACGAGAACACGATTTCCAGTGCCGCCGAGACGGCAAAGCGGATAGGCCCGCCGAAGGTCGCCACGCCGCCCTTCGTCAACACGGCATCGACGAGACCGGCAATCTTCGGCGACAGGTACATCGCGAAAAACACGATGTAGAGGCCAATCGCCAAACCGGTCGGATAACCGGCGATTCCCTGTGCCTCCCACGCAGCGATGGGCAGCGAGGCGATCATGAACGTCCACGCCGGCAGGCCGAGGAACATCAGCACCGCCCAGACGAGCTGGAAGCGGCTCATCGGCTTCAGTCCCGGCAGATCCAGAAGCTTCACGTACTGCATGTTGCCTTGGCACCAGCGCACGTCGCGCTTGGCGAAGTCGAGCATGGTCGGGGGATTTTCCTCCCACGAGCCGCCCTCGAACGGGAGAACACGGACCTCGTAACCGGCGCGGCGCATCAAGGTTGCCTCGACTTGGTCGTGGCTCAGCACACGACCACCGAGCGGCGGATTGCCGGGAAGGATCGGCAGTTCGCATTCCTCGACGAAGGGCTTGATGCGCACGACTGCATTATGTCCCCAGAACGGGCCGCAATCACCCGTCCACCACGCCTGACCCATAGTGTAGGAACGCATGCCGTGGCGCATACCGAACTGGAAGATGCGTGCAAATGCCGACGATGAGGGCATTCCGACGACGAGGGTCTGAATGAGACCGAGCTTCGGATGAGCCTGCATCATGCGCACGATCTTCACGATCGTTTCGCCCGACATCACGCTGTCGGCGTCGAGCGGTACCATCAGCTCGAAGCCGCTTCCCCAGCGCTCGCAGAACTCACGTACGTTGCCAGCCTTGAATCCCGCGTTGTCCGTACGGCGACGATAGACAATGCGATCGCCATCCGGATCTTTCGCCTGCCAAGCCGCAACGGCCGTTTCCTCGGCTTCGGCAACATCCGCAAGGTTGGTATCCGACAGGATGAAATAGCTGAATGCATCGCCTTGGTCGGTTGCGTCGACCGAAGCCTTGATGGTCTTCATCCGCAGGATGGCGCGCGCCGGGTCCTCGTTGCGGACCGTCATGAAGATCGCGGTCTTCGTGGTCACCGGCGTCGGCTGATCGCCTGCGGCGGCGAAGGGTGCCACTTCTGCGACCGGATCCTTGTGGACATGCAGCAGCCAAAGGCCGATCACGGCGTTCCAGAAGCCGAGCACCGTCCAAGGCGTGCCGATAGCGAAGCATGCGAACAGCGCCACGTCGAGTACCGACCAGCCGCCGGCGCCGAGAATCCACGCCGCAGCCAGCATCATCGCCAGCCACGTTATGACGTTGACGATCAATACGAGCCACCGGCGCCGAGACAGCTCGGTGTTTGCCTGAAGGCCGCTCGGTGGGCTAAGGCTGCGGGGAGCGAGTTGAACATGCCCGGGAAGCGGGCGGACACTATCAACACTATCGGTCATGGGCACTGGCCGTTGGTTGCTGCTCAGGATCGGTGCAAGTTTTCTTCTCTCGATAGGCGCGCTCTTCCACCACATGCCCGCTGAACGACCCATGAACGAAAAATCAAACCCAACGCCACGACGCTCGACGGGAATACGGCGCATTGCGCGCTCGATCTGGTATGTGCGTGAGGGCGTGGCAGAAATACGGACTACGTCGCTTTCGATTCCACCCGAGGGCTTCGCATTGGTGCGAAGCGTATTCACCGGAATCAGCCGCGGTACGGAACGGTTGGTCCTGGCAGGCAAGGTGCCAGAGGCCGAAAGAGTCCGTATGCGTGCGCCTTTACAGGAGGGCGTCTTTCCCTTTCCGGTGAAGTACGGATATTGCGCCGTAGGCGTCGTAGAGGCTGGTCCGGCCGAGATGATTGGTCGCACCGTTTTCTGTCTGCATCCGCATCAGGACTGGTTTCTCGCACCTCTCGATATGCTCGTGCCCGTTCCCGAGGACGTTCCTTCTCGGCGGGCGACACTCGCCGCCAACATGGAGACGGCCTTGAATGCGGTCTGGGACTCAGGAGCGGGACCTGCCGATCGAATCGTTATCGTCGGCGCGGGTATCGTCGGGTTGATGGTGACGGCGCTCGCCGTCCGCATTCCCGGTGCAGACGTTACGGTCATCGATATCGCGGAGGATCGCCGGAGACTGGTCGAGAGCTTCGGGGCCAGGTTCGCGACCGCGCCGTCCAGTGATTCGGCGGGCGCCGACGTCGTGTTTCACACGAGTGTCTCGGCTGCGGGTCTCAACGCAGCCATCGCCTCGGCCGGACTAGAGGGCACGGTCGTCGAAATGTCCTGGTACGGTGATCGGGAGGTGCCTGCGCTGCTCGGCGGCGCTTTTCACAGCCAACGGCTCAAGCTTGTTTCATCGCAGGTGGGCCAGGTCTCCGCGACCCACCGTCCGCGGTGGACGTACCGCCGCCGCATGGAGGCTGCGCTGCGTCTCCTCGCAGACGAGCGCCTGGATGCTCTCGTTGCGGATGAGATCTCTTTCGCAGACGCGCCGACGGCGTTGCCGCGTATTCTCGGCCCGGAAGCGAGCGGGCTGGCGCCGGTGATCAGGTACTGAGGTCAGTCCGTTCTGTCTTCACGCAATGCGCGACGCCGCCAATGGCCAAGACGACGTCCGTGGTGGCTTACGGCGACGATTACAATTGCTTCGCCAGAAAAGCGATAGATCAGGGCGTAGGGGAAGCGTCGGACGATATAGCGACGGTAGCCCAAAAGCGTTCCAGATCCTATTCCAGGAAAGTGCTTTAGTCGCTCAAGCGCCGCTTTTGCTTCGTCGAGCAGCTCATCACCAAGACCGTCACGGCGATCCTCGTACTATCGCGCCGCTGCAAGAAGCTCCTGCTTGCCTCCCGCAAGAAAGACGACTCTCACCTGGAGGAGCGGGCGCTGAGCGCCGCTCGGATATGGGAGATTACCGCTTCGGCCTCCTCACCTGAATCATTCCCGTGCTCGAAGGCGGCCCATAGACGCTCGAGTTCCGGAATAAGAGCAGCATCTGGATCAGTTTCGCGAATGTCGAGGGGCGCGACCACCTCTTCGGCGAGCGCAAGTTGCTCGTCAGGCGGAAGCGTACGCACTTCATCGAGGATCATGCGAGCTTTCGTGTTCATGATTTACCCTAGCATGAATCTCGCGTGTTTCACCATCGCCCTCCGACGGAAATCGCATATCTGAAGACGTCCATAAATTTGGCGCACGCTATCGCCGCAAGCGAACTGGCGCCGGCCGTCATGCTTTGATACCGGCGCCCAGCCCTCCAATGCGATCAACCCTTCTTCGGGGACCAGTTGTAGGCCTTGGCGCAGGCGCCGCCCATCAGCATGGCGCGCTCGCTGTCGCTGAGGCGCTTCGTCTTCAGGAACGGCTCGACCGCCTGCTCGTAGTTGACGACGGCGAAGGCGCGTGTCCAGTCCGTCCCCCAGAGGCAGCGATCGAAGCCCCACGCATCGAACACGCGTGCGAGCGGGTCCCAGATGTCGTCGAACGGATAGGGCTGCTTCGACAGCGTGCAAGCGCCGCTCACCTTGATCACCGCGTTCTTGCGCTTCGCGAGCTCGAGCACCTTCGGCAGGTCGGCCCAGGGCTCCGCCGGCGCCGGTGGCTCATGCGGCTGCTCGATTGCGAGATGATCGATGATGAAACGCGTGTCCGGATGCCGATCGACGAGCGCGGTGCCGGCATCGACATTGCCCCAGCAGAGCATGTTCAGAGGCAGATCGTACTTCACGGCTGCCCGGCAAATGCGGTCTAGGCCCGGATCGTCCGGTGAGCGTCCACCCTCCTTGCGCATCATGATGCGGATGCCGACCGTGCCCGGCGTCTTCTTCCACTCGGCGATGACGTCAGCGACGGCAGGATCATCGGGATTGACCGGCTTGATGATACCGAACCGATCGGGATGCTTCTGCTGGACCTCGACGGCATAGCTCGCATCATACTGATAGAGCGAGAAGGCGGAGATGAAGATCGCGCCATCGACGCCGACCTTGTCCATGGCCGCAACCATCTCGTCGCCCGTCACGTGCGGCGGCCAGTTCGGCACGCTGTGCCAGGGACGCTTCGGCGTGTTCGCCTCGTAGGCGTGGACCTGTGAATCGATGATCATCGGCAATGCTCCTGTTGCGCCGGGTCGAGTGCACCCTATCGCAGCAGGTTGGGGAGGTGGTGTCTAGGTGTGGGGGCTGATTGGGCAAAGTCGCGAACGACCCGCATCTGTCATCGCGGGACTTGTCCCCGCGATCCATCAGGCAATGGGGGCAGAGGCTTGTGGTCGGAACGATGCGGTGCCACGCGCGAAATCGCGGGCGTCGAGCGTGCGATGAATGGGTCGCGGCGACAAGCGCCGGGATGAAATCGGTGGGTGGCGCGGCGCTTCTAACCCGAAGCGGACCACCTTGCGGTTCCCCTACCCAATCTCCGCCAGCAAACACTTCAACACGCCATAACTGTATTGTCCGTCCAACGCCGCGTGGGCGGGGCCGAGCCTGCCGCTGTCGATGGTTCCGCAGCGTTCGAAGGCGTCCAGAATCTCGTCGATCTCGGCCTCTTCCAGCCCGACCACGTCGCGCGCCTCGACCAGACCCGCCTCGATTGCCTCGGCGAAATGGCCGTGGACAGTCGACGGCTCAATGCCGCGCCGTTCGGCAATCGCCTCTGCATCGAGCCCTTCGAGATGCAGGGAAAGTGTCTGGTTGACGGTCGCGGACAACCCGTTCTCCAGCATCGGATGCCGCTTGAAGCGTGCGATCACCTCCAGCAGCGCCGCTCCGTAACGCGCGATCTTGCGCGCGCCGAGGCCGATGATATCGCCCAGCGCGGCCTCGGAACCCGGGCGCTTCTGAGCCAACTCGACCAAGGTGCGATCATGGCAGATGACGTATGGTGGGAGATTCCCCTCGGTCGCCAGGCGCATCCGGAGTGCCTTGAGCGCCTGATAGAGCGGCTCGTCGGCAGGCGCGACGCGTATGGCCGCATCGCCCGCGATCCGGCCTGTCCGAGATGGCTTGCGCTCCGACGGCGTGACCGCCTGCCTGCGCATGCGGAACGTCTCCTCGCCGCGCAGCAACGGCCGTGCCCGCTCGGTGAGCACCAGCGTCCCATGGCCCTCCTCGTCTGTGGTGAGGTGACCGGCCGCCACAAGCTGCCGGAACAGCAAGCGCCATTCGGAAGCGCCGACATCTTTTCCCAAGCCCCAGACCGATAGCCTGTCGTGACCGTTGCGGGCGATGCGCTCGTCGCCCTTTGCGGTCAGAACGTCGGTGACGTAGCCGACGCCGAAGCGCTGCCCCGTGCGGTAGACGGCCGAGAGTGCCTTTCGTGCCATCTCGGTCGCATCGACGGTGGCTGGCGGATTGAGGCAGTTGTCGCAGTTGCCGCAAGGCTCGCTTCGGGTCTCGCCGAAATACGCAAGTAGCGCCTGCCGCCGGCATCCGGCCATTTCGGAAAGGCCAATCAGCGCATCGAGCTTCTGGCGCTGAACGGCTTTATGTGCCTCGCTCGCCTCCGATTGCGCCAGCCATTGCCGCTGGGTGACGATGTCTTGCAGGCCGTACGCCATCCAGGCGTTGGCCGGCTCGCCATCACGGCCTGCACGACCCGTTTCCTGATAGTAAGCCTCGACCGATTTCGGCAGGTTGAGGTGCGCGACGAAGCGGACATCGGGCTTGTCGATGCCCATGCCGAAGGCGATCGTCGCCACGACGATGAGACCGTCCTCCTTCAGAAACCGCTGCTGCGCCAAGCGACGTTCCTCGGCTGCCATGCCGCCGTGATAAGCGACCGCCTGACGTCCTTTGCGCATCAGCCATTGGGCCGTTTCCTCGACGCTCTTTCGCGTCAGGCAGTAGACCACGCCGGCATCGTTCGGGTGCTCGCCGGAGATAAACTGCCAAAGCCGCTCGCGCGCGCCCATCGAGCCCATTTCGGCGATCGTGTAGCGAATGTTCGGCCGGTCGAAGCTCGCGACGAAGCGGCGTGCGTTCTCCAGGCGCAGCTCTGTGGCGATCTCCTCGCGCGTGCGCTGGTCGGCCGTGGCGGTGAGCGCGATGCGCGGCACGTTCGGAAAGCGCTCCGCGAGCACCCCCAGACGGCGATATTCGGGCCGGAAATCGTGCCCCCACTGCGAAACGCAGTGCGCTTCGTCGATCGCGAAGAGGGAGATCGAGGCGCGCGCCAGAAGATCGAGCGTGCGGTCCTGGACGAGCCGTTCGGGCGCGACGTAAAGAAGATCGAGCGTGCCTGCGGCGAGCGCCGTCTCCACCTCACGCTGTGCCGACCATTCCAGCGACGAGTTGAGGAACGCGGCCCGCACGCCAAGCTCGTTCAAGGCATCGACCTGGTCCTGCATCAGGGCGATCAAGGGCGATACGACGATGCCGATGCCGGTCCTGACCAGCGCCGGGATCTGATAGCAGAGTGACTTTCCACCCCCCGTCGGCATCAGCACGAGCGCATCCGATCCGCCGACCAGCGTCTCGATAATGGCTCCCTGCTCCAGCCGGAAACTCTTGTAGCCAAAGACGGTTTCGAGGATCCGCTGCGCTTCGTCCATCGACGGCAGATCGGTGCCAAACTGGGGCTTTGCTAGGGCGAGCGCGCTGCGGTTGGCCATGGGCTCTCGTCGGCGACTTTCTATTTGTCGGATGGAGCCATCACCCTAGGATGATTCGCCGTCCTCGCGGCATGGCGCCACGTCGCGGTGAGGATCATTCGCAACTGCATCGTGCTGCGCCGGCCACCCTGAGAGGCGAAGCGTTCTGGCAACCGGGCGCGGGCTCGCGTAGAAGGCGCTGGCTGGCGATTTGCGTGTGCCGGCCGTGACAGTCTCCGGTGAGATGAAAATGCGACGCTTTCTGATATTCGTGATCGTTCTCGTCCTCGCACTGGTTGGGTTCTACGTCGCATGGCCCGGGTGGACGGGATACCAGATCCGGCAAGCGATCGAGACGAACGATCCGGCTGCCCTCGAACGGAGGATCGATTTCGACCAAGTGCGGGCGCATGCGAAGGGGCTTGTTGCGGATCGGGTGCAGCAGTCGCTCGACCAGATTCAGAAACAGGCTGGACCGCTTGGGACGGCGCTCGCCGAGAAGCTGAAGGGCAGTCTGGGAGACAAACTCGCCGACGTTGCCATCAACGCGGCACTCACGCCCGAAAACGTCATCAGGCTGGCGCGCGAGGGCAAGGATATCGGCCGCGTCCTGAAGGATGCCGGAGGATCCCGCCGCGCGGGCGATGGTGCAGAAGCACCGACCGGTGCTTCGCCGTCATCCGCAAATGGGCCCGGTCCCGGCACGGACACGCCGCAGCCGCAAGCAATTCCCGGCAAGGCGCGACATCAGCTCACGCTCCGGAATATCAAGAGCTATCGCATAACCGGACCTCTCGAGATCGAAGTTGGGGTTGCGCACGACCCCGCGGTGGCGACGCCCGATATCGTGGTCGAGCTGGCCTTCGACGGCGGCGGCTGGAAGGTGGTGGGCATCGTGCCGCAGTTCTGAGGCACTCCAGGCTGGCGGAAACGGGGTACCTTTCACCTTAAGTTATTGACATAGGTAAGCCCGTCCGACATTTTGCGCGCGATCATCTGGATCTCAGAGACCAGAGCAACCGCCACGGGGGGACGGCTCGTCCGTTTCGCTGTCGTGGTCAACGTCCGCCAGCGAAGGTTCGCTCGCGGATGCGTTTTGCTTTGGAATTCATAGTGTTCCAGTTGAAGGCCGGCCGCGTGCCGCGTCTGCCACAATCCTACGTTCTAGTTTTGCGCAGGTGCGGCTTAATCGAGGACTCGGAATGCTCAGGGTGTGGGGACGAAACACGTCGATCAACGTGCAAAAGGTGATGTTTGCCGTTGGGGAGCTTGGTCTCGCTCACGAGCGATATGACGTCGGCGGGCCGTTCGGCAAGCTCGATACGCCCGAGTACGGCATGCTCAATCCGAACAGGCTGGTACCGACGATCGACGACGGCGGGTTCGTTCTGTGGGAATCGAATACGATTGTCCGACACCTCGCCCAGCGCTATGGGCGGGGCACCTTGTCGCCGGCCGACGAGATGACGTTCGCGAAAGCAGACTCCTGGATGGACTGGTCGCTGACCACCCTCTATCACGACATCATCACGACGTGCTTTCTCCAACTCGTGCGCACCCCCGCCCGGTCGCGCGACAACGCCGCCGTCGAGGTTGCGGCTCGGCGGATCGGCCAGAAGCTCGACATCCTGAACCGGCAGCTTTCGGGCCGGGCGTTTATCGTCGCGGAGCACCCGACGATCGCGGACGTCGCCGTTGGCACGTTGATGTACCGGTATTTCAATCTGGCGTTGCCGCGCCCATCTTTGCCGAACGTGGAAGGCTGGTACGAGCGCCTTGTCGCCCGTCCGGCCTATCGCCAGCACGTAATGATCGATTTCAAGCCGATGCTGGTGGACGGCGCTTAGACCCCATTCCCGAGCTGCCGAGCGCGCTCCATGCGCCGCGCGGCTGCAACCGGAACTCCGGAGCAGGAACAGATGGCCGAACTTTTCCAATCCCTGTCGAGCCGCCTTTCGGGGGTTCTGGACCGCCTGACCGGGCGCGGCTCGCTGTCCGAGGACGACGTTGCGGAGGCCATGCGCGAGGTGCGCCGTGCACTGCTCGAAGCGGATGTCGCGCTGGATGTGGTGCGCTCGTTTACGGACAAGGTGAAGGCGAAGGCGGTCGGCGCAGCGGTGCTGCGTTCCATCAAGCCCGGGCAGATGGTGGTGAAGATCGTCAACGACGAGCTCGTCGCCATGCTCGGCTCGGATGCGCAGCCGATCGACCTGATGGCCGCCCCGCCCGTCGGCATCCTGATGGTCGGCCTGCAAGGCTCGGGCAAGACGACGACGACGGCCAAGATCGCCTACCGGCTGAAGACGCGCGACAGGAAAAAGGTGCTGATGGCGTCGCTGGATACGCGGCGACCGGCAGCCCAGGAGCAGCTTCGCGTGCTCGGTACCCAGGTCGAAGTCGAGACCCTTCCCATCGTCGCCGGCCAGACGCCGCTGCAGATCGCGCGGCGGGCCGAGGATGCGGCCCGGCTCGGCGGCTACGATGTCGTGATCTTCGACACGGCCGGTCGGACGACGGTTGATGAAGAGCTGATGGCGGAGGTCGCCCAGGTCAAACAGCAAGTCGAGCCGCACGAGGTGCTGCTGGTCGCCGACGCGCTGACGGGCCAGGACGCCGTCAACACCGCCAAGGCGTTCGAAGCGCGGGTCGGTGTCACGGGCATCGTGCTGACGCGGGTCGACGGCGATGGACGCGGTGGCGCGGCGCTGTCGATGCGGGCGGTCACCGGCAAGCCGATCAAGCTGATGGGCGTCGGCGAGAGGTGGGATGCGCTCGAGGACTTCCATCCGAGCCGGGTCGCGTCGCGCATTCTCGGCATGGGCGACGTGGTCAGCCTCGTGGAGAAGGCGGCGGAGAATCTCGACGTCGAGAAGGCGCAGGAAATTGCGCGGAAGATGCGCAAAGGCGCGTTCGACCTCGAGGACCTCGCCGAACAGCTCAAGCAGATGCAGAAGCTCGGCGGCATGGGCGGCGTGATGGGCATGCTGCCCGGCATGGGCAAGATCAAGGACCAGATGAAGTCCGCCAACCTCGACGACCGGGTGATCAAGCGGCAGGTGGCGATCATCTCGTCGATGACGCCATTCGAGCGGCGCAATCCGAAGGCGCTCGACGGCAAGCGCAAGCGGCGCATTGCGGCCGGTTCCGGGACCCGTGCGGAGGACGTCAACCGTCTTATCAAGATGCACCGCCAGATGGCGGACATGATGAAGATGATGGGCAACAACCGAGGCATGATGCAGCGCATGGCCGGCGCGCTCGGCCTTGGACCAGGCGGCGGGGCGCCGAGCGCTGCCGAGATCGAACGCATGCAGGCCGAGCTCCAACGCATGGACCCGAAGGCGCTAGAACAGCTTCCACCGGAAGTGCGTGAAATGTTGCCGGGTGCGGGTAGAGGCAAGTCCGGCAAGCCCGCACTTCCTGCCAAGGGGCCACTTCCCGGGCTTGGCGGCGCCGGCGGATTGCGCATGCCGGGTTTGCCCGGACTCGGCGGCGGTCCAGTGCCTCGCCTTCCGGGGCTTCCGGGCAAAAAGCGATGAGAGCGAGCGTCGGCGCGACGGCTGGCGGCACAACGACTCTGGGCGGGACTTGGTGGCGATCCATCGTCTCCGGCACCCCGCAAATTTGAACACTGCAGACTGAACACTCGAGACCCAAACAGGAGACTAT
>Ga0182735_1001363_pt1 | contig 16368 bp, 13 predicted proteins | sample eDN5th30CKraftMG_FD_128524 | JGI IMG/M metagenome (GOLD analysis project Ga0182735, IMG submission 128524) | Enriched Miracle-Growth compost microbial communities from Emeryville, California, USA - eDNA 5th pass 30_C Kraft MG (version 2) (version 2) ... | reverse complement strand
TCGGATACGTCCGGCGGCCGTGCACAAGCCGTTCACGCGCATTCCCGCCGACATGCTGCGCGCGAAACTCGTGGCCAATTTCACCGATGTTCCGCCGACGCCGCCGAACCAGTTGCGCTGGGATCCGCTGCCGATGCCCGCCGCGCCGACCGATTTCATCGACGGCTGGGTGACGATGGCCGGCAACGGCGCCGCGGAATCGATGTCCGGTTGCGCGATCCATCTCTACGCCGCGAACCGCTCGATGCAGGACCGCTTCTTCTACAACGCCGACGGCGAATTGCTGATCGTGCCGCAGCAGGGACGTCTCGCGATCTTCACGGAACTCGGCAAGCTCGATATCGAGCCGCACGAAATCGCGGTGATTCCGCGCGGCGTGCGCTTTTCGGTGACGCTGCCCGATGGCGAAGCGCGCGGCTACATCTGCGAAAACTTCGGCGCGCTGCTGCAATTGCCCGATCTCGGTCCGATCGGCTCGAACGGGCTGGCGAATCCGCGCGACTTCCTCACGCCGAACGCCGCGTATGAAGACCGCGAAGGCAGGTTCGAACTCGTCACGAAGATGAACGGCGTGCTTTGGCGCGCGGACATCGGTCATTCGCCGCTCGATGTCGTCGCGTGGCACGGCAATTACGCGCCGTACAAGTACGATCTGCGCCACTTCAACACCATCGGCTCGATCAGCTACGACCATCCGGATCCGTCGATCTTTCTCGTGCTTCAATCGCCGAGCGACACGCCGGGCGTCGATTCCATCGACTTCGTGATCTTCCCGCCGCGCTGGCTCGCCGCGGAAGATACGTTCCGGCCGCCGTGGTTTCATCGCAATGTCGCGAGCGAGTTCATGGGACTCGTGCACGGCGTCTACGACGCGAAGGCCGAAGGCTTCGTGCCCGGCGGCGCGAGCCTGCACAACTGCATGTCGGGGCACGGGCCGGATGCGGAAACGTTCGAGAAGGCATCGAAGAGCGATACGTCGAAGCCCGCGAAAGTCGACGCCACGATGGCCTTCATGTTCGAGACGCGCACGCTCATCAAGCCGACTCAGTTCGCGCTCGAAACCGCGCAGTTGCAGGCGAATTATTACGAGTGCTGGCAAGGTCTCACGAAACACTTCAACCCGGAGCAACGATGAACGACGCGCTGAAGGCCACACTCGCGCCCACTTTGAAGAGCTGGATCCAATCCGCGAACGATCCCGCGAGCGACTTCCCGATTCAGAACCTGCCGTTCGGCATATTCAGCGACGCGGTGAACGCGCAGCCGCGCGCGGGCGTCGCGATAGGCGACTGGATCGCCGATCTCGCCGTGCTCGAAGACGCGCGTCTGATCGATGCGCGCGGCACGTTCCACGCATCGCGCCTGAACGACTTCATCGCGCTCGGACGCGAGACGTGGCGAGGCGTTCGTATCGCGCTGTCCGCGTTGCTCGCGCACGGCAATGCGACGTTGCGCGACGACGAAGCCTTGCGCCGCCGCGCGCTCGTGCCGCGCTCCGATGCGACGATGCATCTGCCGGTCGAGATTCCTGGCTACACGGATTTTTATTCGTCGAAGGAGCACGCGACGAACGTCGGCTCGATGTTCCGCGATCCGAAGAACGCGCTTCTGCCGAACTGGTCGGAATTGCCGGTCGGCTATAACGGGCGCGCGTCGTCGGTGGTCGTGAGCGGCACGCCCGTGCGCCGCCCGAACGGTCAGATCAAGCTGCCGAACGAAGAGCGCCCGATCTTCAGCGCGTGCCGCAAGCTCGATATCGAACTGGAGGCGGGCTTCATCATCGGGCGCGGCAATGCGCTCGGCGAGCCGATCGCGTGTGAGGACGCGGAGGCGCATATCTTCGGCATGGTGCTGCTCAACGACTGGAGCGCGCGCGATATCCAGCAATGGGAGTACGTGCCGCTCGGCCCGTTCAACTCGAAGGGCTTCGCGACGACGATCTCGCCGTGGATCGTCACGCTCGATGCGCTCGAACCGTTTCGCACCGCGACGCCCGCGCAGGATCCGCAACCGCTCGCGTATCTGCGTCACGAAGGCGATCACGCGTTCGATATCGAACTGGAAGTCACGCTGCGTCCGGAAGGCGCGCACACGCCGACGACCATTTCACGCACCAACTTCAAGCTGATGTACTGGTCGATGGCGCAGCAGCTCGCGCATCACACGGTTGGCGGATGCAATACGCGCGTCGGCGATCTGATGGGATCGGGCACGATAAGCGGGCCGACGCCGGATTCGTGCGGCAGCCTGCTCGAAAGCACCTGGAACGGCCAGCGGCCCGTGAAGCTGGAAGAGGGCGGCGAGCGCGCGTTTCTACAGGACGGCGATGAAATCACCCTGCGCGGATGGTGCCAGGGCGAGGGATATCGCGTGGGCTTCGGCGAATGCGCGGGACAGATTTTGCCGGCGCGCGGGTGATCGATTACGAAGGACGGAGCGGCCCGATTGGGCCGCTTCACGCAATACACGGATTACATCGAGCAGCGTGAGTGTGAGTTGCTCGAGCACTCGGCTATGAATCGGCAACGCGTGCCGCACTTAAGAGGGTGCACCGCCCGTGCTTGCGGATAGCTTCTTCGTCATCTTCTTCGTCGCCGCGGTCGCGCAGATCGCAAGCGCCGCTGGCCGCATCGACCCGTTGCCCCATTCCCTGCGCGCTGACTTTTCGCACGATTCATCGCGGGCCTTTCTCCAATTCGCGATTTTCGCTTCGAGTGCGGCCTTGCGCTCAGGATGTTCGCCGATCTGCTTCTCCACGACCTGCTGCAGGTCGCGCTCGGCGACGATCTGGTCGCGCCACGCGCAGAAATTCATGCTGGTCTGACTTGAATCGCAATTGTTTAGCAGTGCGCCGACTTCACTGGCCGGCAGACCGCTGCGGGCCGCGATCTCGTCGGCCGGCGTCTGATCGGCACGCGCGGCGGCCGACATCATCAAGAGTAACCAGAAGCAATGTTTTCTCACGGTGCGCTCCGTCGCTGGAACGGGGCGGTCTCCAGCCGACGCCGGTTTACGAGACCATTCGACCGCACTGCGGAAAGTCGACGCCCACGAGCGTCGCGCGGATGGATATAGACGCGATGATTCATGTGCGACACGACGCCCGCATCATCGTTCTGGTTCGCCGAGCGCAGTGCGTCGAATGCACCGGCATTGCCGACATTGTAGGTGTAGCTCACAAGCTCATCGAATTGCGCCTGCGTCAATTCTCGCTGTGTGACGGTTCTACGTACCTGGGCTTCTGCTCGGCCGACTCCCGTAGCCAGCTGCGCATTGACCTGAGCTGGCGTAACCGGGCGGCGCAGTTCTTCGGCCGTGCATAGCCCTGTGTGTGCGAGCGTGCCCACGCCGAAGGTGCAGTTGTTCGCTTGATCGTTGTAATAGGCCATGACCGCGTGTTCCCGCGTCCGCAGCTCGGCCCGGCCTGCCTCGCTCAGCTGCATATTTTCGTTTGCCATCGCCGCCCTCTCGTAGCGCTGTTCGTGGTCCGTCGCGTCAGTCGATCCGCTTCGTGCGACAAGCGGCTCAAGTCGTCAAAAAAAGAAGGTAACGAATTGCGTCGAATGAAGGGCGAGGCGATCCGTAAATCTTCGTTGAATTCTGCGACGCGGCTTCTTCGGGTTGCTTGAATGGTCGCTCGCTTTCAGTCGAATAACGCAATCTATTGCCGTGAAGCTGGAAGAGGGCGGCGAGCGCGCGTTTCTACAGGACGGCGATGAAATCACCCTGCGCGGATGGTGCCAGGGCGAGGGATATCGCGTGGGCTTCGGCGAATGCGCGGGACAGATATTGCCGGCGCGCGGGTGAAACACCGCGGCCGGTCGTTGCGGGTCAGGCTTTCCTGACGAACTCGGTCTTGAGGCTCATCGCGCCGAAGCCCTCGATTTTGCAGTCGATGTCGTGATCGGCGTCGACGAGCCGGATGTTCTTGACCTTGGTGCCCATCTTGACGACGCCACCGCCGCCCTTGAGCTTCAGATCCTTGATGACGGTGACGGTGTCGCCATCGTGAAGAACGTTGCCCGCGGAATCGCGATAGACCTTCGCGGCGGGCTCCGATGCGGTATCTGTCTGCGCGGACCATTCGTGCGCGCATTCGGGACAGATGTACATGCCCGCATCTTCATAGGTGAATGCCGACTGGCATTGCGGACAGGGAGGTAAAGCGCTCATACGTTTCCTTGATGCCTCGTAGCGGAATTGAAGGCCGGAAAAGTATACCGCCGACCTCGCGCCGAACGACACGCTCGAACTCCTAACCGCGCCGCTCCCACCACGCCGCAGCGAGAAACGCGCACGCGGCCGCCGTCAGCACGCCGATGAGCGCATCGGCGCCGACGCGCTGCATCAGCGTGCCCGCGACGATCGGTCCGCCGAAACTCGCGACGCTCCACGAAGCCCCGACAATCGCCGTCGCCGAGACCAGCGACGGTCCGCGAAAGCGTTCGCCGCACGCGACGAGCGACAGCGTGTACACGCTGCCCGCCGCCGCGCCGGTCACGAAGAGCAGCGGCCAGCAGATCCACGGATACGCGATCGCCCAAGGCAAAAGCGGCAGCAGCAGCGCGACGACCACGCCCGCGCCCGCATGCACCTTCGCGCGCCCGATGCGGTCGGCGAGCCAGCCGATCGGGAACTGCATCGTCGTATCGCCGAGCAGGATCGCCGATGCGAACAGCACGCCGATATCCTCGCCGACGCCGTGCGACATCGCGAAAAGCGGCATCAGCGAGAGCGCGAGCGTGTCGAAGAGCGCGAAAAAGCCCGTGCCGATCACGAGCGCGGGCATGCGTGGCAACACGCTGCGCCAGTCGCCGTGCTCGCCTTCTTCCGATGCCAGCGCGTGCGGCGCGCCGCGTATCGATGCGAGCGCGGGCAACGCCAGCAGAAAGATCGCCCCGCAGATGGCAAAGCGCATCGACGGCAAGCCGCCGATCACGCTGACGAGCACCGGGCCCGTCATCTGGAAGAGCGTGAAGTTGGTCGCGTAGATCGCGACGACGCGGCCGCGCGTGGAGTCGTCGGCGAGTTGCGTGACCCATGCTTCGCCGATCGTGAAAAGCAGCATCAGCGCCGCGCCGCACAGAAAACGCAGCACGGCCCACAGCCACAGGTTCACGGTGAACTGCATCGCGATAGTCGAGAACGCCGCGACGATCACCGTGCCGACGATCGTCTCGCGCGCCCCGAAATGCCCCGCGAAGCGGCTCGCCACCGGCGCAACCATGAGCCCGCCGAGCGCCTGCGTCGCCGTCATCGAGCCGACGATGTCCGTGCCATAACCCGATTGCGTCAGCGCGAGCGACGTCAGCGGCAGCGTCGCGCCGAGCCCCAAGGCCGACAACCGCGACGCTCAGAATCAGCGCGAGAAAATCGCGCGAGAGAATGCCTTTCATGCAACGTACCGCCCGAAGGAACTCAGGCGGGTTGTCCGATCGAGAGACGGCGCGCGCGCTTGTCGAGCGTCGCCGAGAGCAGCGTCAGGCCGAACGCGCTCACCGCCATCAGTACGCCGACCCACGGCAGCGACGTGAGCGGTGCGCCCGCGCCGATCACGCAGCCGCCGAGCCACGCGCCCGTCGCGTTGCCGAGATTGAACGCGCCCTGGTTCAACGTCGATGCGAGATTCGGCGCATCGCTCGCGCGGTTCACGATCAGCATTTGCAGCGGCGGCACGATCGCGAAGGCGAGCACGCCCCAGAAGAAGATCGTGATCATCGCGGCGACCGGCTGATGCATCGTGCCGGCGAAGATCGTCAGAACGGCGACGATCGCGAGCAGGAAGGACAGCAGCGAACGCAGCAGCTTCCAGTCCGCGAGCTTGCCGCCGAGCGTGCTGCCGACCGTCAGGCCGAGACCGAACAGCAGCAGCACATACGTGACCGCGTGCGGCGAAAGGCCCGTCACGTCTTCGAGAATCGGCGTGATATACGTGAACACCGAGAAAAGACTGGCCGACGCGAGCACGCTGATGCCGAGCACCATCAGCACTTGCGGGTTCTTGAGCACGTCGAATTCGCGCAGGATGCTGGTTTCCGGCATCGCGATGTGCTTCGGCAGGCACACATGCAGCGCGCCCGCCGCCGCGACGCCGATCAGCGTGACGACCCAGAACGTCGAGCGCCAGCCGGCCGCTTGGCCGAGCGCGGTGCCGAGCGGCACGCCGAGCACGTTGGCGAGCGTGAGGCCGGTGAACATCAGCGCGATGGCCTGCGCGCGGCGGTTCGGCGCGACGAGATCGGCCGCGACCACCGAGCCGATGCCGAAGAACGCGCCGTGACAGAACGCGGTGACGATGCGCGCGCCCATGAGCACCCAGTAGTTCGGCGCGAGCGCGCACAGCAGATTGCCGACGATGAACACGCCGATCAGGCTCATCAGCGCCTTCTTGCGCGGCATCTTCGCGGTGACGACGGCGAGAATCGGCGCGCCGACCGTCACGCCGAGCGCATAGCCGGACACGAGCATGCCCGCCGCCGGAATCGTCACCGCGAGATCGCGCGCGACGTTGGGCAACAGGCCCATGATGACGAATTCCGTCGTGCCGATGCCGAACGCGGCAATGGCGAGAGCGAAAAGAGGCAGAGGCATGGCGGAAGAGAAGGAGATGTCACGTCTGGGCGCATCGTCGGATTGAGCGATGCAGGCGCCGAGGCGGAGTTGAAGGCTCGAATTGTACCGAAACGTCATTTTCGACGCTGGTATAAACCCTTATTCCGATCGGCCGATCCATGCTCCGGCCCGAACGGATATTCTTTCTGACGCGGCAGCGGCGCACGACTCTTGCAAACGCTGCGCCGCCATGCGTCAGATGTTTCCGGTAACACGCTCGCGGCCTCGCATTCCTTGCGCGTCGGGGGCGCCGCGCAGTGTTGGTCGCAGTGTTGGTAAAACGCAGCAACTTTTTGAACGAAAGATGTCACTGACAAAATTCTGTATTCACGCGGCAGCCGCCGGCACGCTGTTCATCGCTACGCTTGCGTTCGCCCAGAGCGACGCCGCCGGGCCCATCGCAACGCAGGCGGGAACGCTGCACTTTCTCCGCGATGAATCCGGCATGGCCGCGGTCATCGACAAAGAGGTATTCGATCGCTTCGACGCGAAGCGCGTCGTCCATTTCGATGAAACTTCCGGCACGAGCGACACCGTCACGCGCATGCTCGTGCAGACCGGTTCGGGCCCGATCCTCTACGATTTCCGCCGCCATCCGCCACTCGTGCAGCGCGCCGGCCAGCGCATGACGGTCAAGGTGTTCTGGCAAGGCGAGGAGGTGGTGATGCAGTCGAATCTCGGCTGGTACCGCTTGCAGCGCGGCAAGCTCACGAAGCTGCAATCGTCGACGAACGTCTATCACTGAGCGGGAACACGCGCTCGCCCGCGATCACGTAGAGCGCTTCGCCGCGCACGCCGCCGTTGACTTCGAAGCCGCCCGTGAACGCGCCGAACGCCGGCAGCACGCCCGCGCGAGGGCCGAAGCGAAAGCACGGCAGACGCGCGCTGTCGACGCGCGTCGCGAGCCGGTACACCGGATGCTCGTGTCCCGCGAGCGCGTAAGCGCCATCGACCGTCTGCGGATGATGGCAAAGCGCCCACGGTCCGAGCGCGTGCGGTTCCTTCACGACATCGACGCCGAACAGCGCGGGCAGCGCGCCCGCGTGCCTGTCGTGATTGCCTTCGACGAGCACGAGCGCGAGTTCGCGATGCTTCGCGCGCCACGCGGCGAGGGCGTCGAGCGTCTCGTCGGCGTGGGATTCGCGCGCGTGCAGCAAGTCGCCGAGAAAGACGATCGATTCCGGCCGATGCGCCGCGACGAGCGCATCGAGCCGCGCGAGGCTCTCGCCGGTCGTGCCGACGGGCACCGGAATGCCGCGCGCGCGGAACACGGCGTCCTTGCCGAAGTGCGCATCGGCGATGAAAAGGCTTCGGGCGTGCGGATCGAACGCCGCGCGATCGGCGGATAGGACGAGCGCATGGCCATTCACATCGATGGTCAAAGCTTCCATTTATGTCTTCGCCGCCTTCTCCAGGTCCGCGAGCATGCGCTCGACGCGATCCGAGAGCTTCTCCGTGCTCACCTTTTCCCGCAAGCGCGCGACGATCAGCGGAAACGCGAACGGCGTGGGCTTCTTCGGCGCATGCAGCGCGAGGCGGCTCGCGCTCATGCGTTCGAGCGCCGCGCGGATGCGGCCGAGTTCGAGTTCCTGCAGCATCACTTCCTGATCGGCCTGCGCAAGCAGCAGATTGCTGCTGTCGTGCTTGCGAAAGACTTCGTAGAACACTCCGCTCGACGACTGAAATTGCCTCGCGCTTTTCTGCTGTCCCGGATGCCCCTGATAAATCAGCCCCGACACGCGCGCGATTTCGCGAAAACGCCGCGCCGACAATTCGGATGCGTTGAGGCTCGCGAGAATGTCGTGCTCCAGATTCTCCGGGGAAAAAAGCCCTTCCGCGATGAGCGTCTCCCAGTCGAACGGTTTTGCCGACAGCAGTTCGAAGCCGTAATCGTTCATCGAAATCGAAAACGTGCTCGGCTGATCGCGTGCGACGCGCCATCCGATCAGCGATCCCAGGCCAATATGCGCCATGCGCCCCGCAAACGGATAGCAAAAGAAGTGATGACCTTCGCGCGAGCGCACGCGTTCGACGACGAGCACGCCCGGCCCCGGCAGCGCGGACCACTTCGCCTGCAAATCGAGCAGCGGTTTGACGGCGCGCATTTCCGGCTCGTCGTAGATGCCGTCGTTGGCGCGCGCGAGCATCACGAGTGCGGCATCGGCCAGTTCGGACGACAGCGGCATCTTGCTGCCCGCCCATTGCGGCATCGCCCCGCGCGATGAAGTCGCGCGTTTCACATACGCGGTCATGTCGCGCACGCGCACGAGTTCGAGCGCGCGTCCGCCGAAGGTGAAGACATCGCCGGGCTTCAAGCGCGAGATGAACGACTCCTCCATCGCGCCGATGCGCCCGCCCGTCATATAGGCGACGTTGATGGTTGCGTTTGCAACTATCGTCCCGACGTTGTTGCGATGCCTGCGCACGAGGTCTTCGCGCGGCACGCGATACACGCCGTCATCGTCCTTCACTACGCGATGAAAGTCCGGATACGCCGCGAGCGATGCGCCGCCGCGCTCGACGAAAGCGAGCGCCCAGTCGAATTCCCGCTGCGTCAGATCGCGATACGCATACGCGCTCTTCACTTCGTCGAGCATGTCGGCGGGCGTGAAGCCGCCGCCGATCGCCACCGTCACGAGATGCTGGACGAGCACGTCGAGCGGCTTCAACGGCATGTCGCGTCCTTCGATGCGCCGCTCTTCGATCGCCCAGCGCGCCGCGGCCGCTTCGACGAGTTCGAGCGCATGCGTCGGCACGATCGTCACGCGCGATACGCGCCCCGGCGCATGCCCCGAGCGTCCCGCGCGCTGCATCAGACGCGCGACGCCTTTGGGCGAGCCGATCTGAAACACGCGATCGACCGGCAGAAAATCGACGCCCAGATCGAGACTCGACGTGCACACGACCGCCTTCAGTTGCCCGTTCTTCAAGCCTAGTTCGACCCAGTCGCGCACTGCCTTGTCGAGCGATCCGTGATGCAGCGCGAGCAAGCCGGCCCAGTCGGGCCGCAATTCGAGCAGCGCGCGATACCAGATTTCCGATTGGGAACGCGTGTTGGTGAAGACGAGCGAGCTTTGCGCGCGCTCGATTTCGTCGGCGACGGGACCGACTTGCCGCACGCCGAGATGGCCGCCCCACGGGAAGCGCTCGATGGTTTCGGGAATCAGCGTATCGACGACGAGCGTTTTCGGCTGCGCGCCACGCACCACGACGCGCGGCGTCTTCACCGGATGCAGCAACGCATCGTGCGCGAGCGCGAGATTGCCGAGCGTCGCGGACAAGCCCCAGATCTGCAGATCGGGACGCCAGCGCGCGAGCCGCGCGATCGCCAGTTGCGTCTGCGTGCCGCGCTTGTTGCCGAGCAGTTCGTGCCATTCATCGACGACGATCATGCGCAGATGCTTCAGTTCTTCTTGCGCGTTGGCGCGCGTGAGCATCAGCGTGAGGCTTTCGGGCGTCGTGACGAGCGCGGACGGCATCCGGCGACTCTGACGCGCGCGTTCCGTCGATGACGTGTCGCCGGTGCGCAGCCCGACCGTCCACGGCACGTTCAGCGCAGTGACGGCGCTTTGCAGCGCGCGGGCGCTGTCGGCGGCGAGCGCGCGCATTGGCGTGATCCAGAGGACGGTGAGCGGCGCGGGATTTTTATCGGCTTTCGATGACCGCGCGAAAGCCGCGAGCGCCCCGAGCCACACGGCCCACGTTTTGCCCGCGCCCGTCGTCGCGTGAAGCAGGCCGCTCGCGCCACGCTCGATCTCACGCCACGCTTCGCGCTGAAATTCGAACGGCTGCCAGCCGCGCTCGTCGAACCAGCGCGCGATGCGTTCGTCGATTGGCTTTGCAGCTTCGTTCGCGTCGTACGCGAAAGGCGCGGGCGTGAAGGATTCGGCGGCGGCATCGAGTTTTGCCTGCGCCGCACGCGTGCGCGGCACGCGTCGAGGTCGCGGCGCGCGGTGCCTGCGCTCGCCGGCCGATTCGGACTCGCTCATGCCGTGGCCTCGTTCAGAAAGCCCTTGAGGATGTCGAGCGTATCGGCGTCTTCGATTTTTTTATCGGTGCGCCAGCGCAGCATGCGCGGAAAGCGCACGGCGATGCCCGATTTGTGACGCGGGCTCGCCTGTATGCCTTCGAAGCCGATCTCGAAGACGAGCGTCGGCGTGACGCTTCTCACCGGCCCGAATTTCTCGATGGTCGTCTTGCGCACGATCGCATCGACCTGGCGCATTTCTTCGTCGGTCAGTCCTGAATACGCTTTTGCGAAGGGCACGAGCGTGCGCATGCCGTCGGCTTCGTCCCAGACGGCGAAGGTGAAATCCGTGTACAGGCTCGCGCGCCGGCCGTGACCGCGCTGCGCATAGAGCAGCACGGCGTCGATCGCATACGGATCGATCTTCCACTTCCACCACGTTCCCGACGCCTTCGTGCGCCCGACGCCGTACATCGACGCGCGTTCCTTCAGCATGAATCCTTCGACGCCGCGCGCACGGCTTTCGTCGCGCAATTTCGCCAGTGCAGTCCAGTCGGATGCCGTCACGACCGGCGACACGCGCAGGACATTCACCGCAAGCGACGACGCGAGCGCGTCGAGTTGCGCGCGCCGCGCGTGCAGCGGCTCCATGCGCAGATCGCGGCCATCGATCTCGAGCAGATCGTAGGCAAGCAGCGCGGCGGGGGAATCGGCCAGCACTTTCTTCGTGAGCGACTTGCGCGTGATGCGCGGCTGCAGTCGCGCGAAGGGCAAGGGCGCGTCCGCGCCCGGTTCCCACGCGAGGATTTCGCCGTCGATCACGGTGCCGTCGGGCAACGCTTCGCCGAGCGACGCGAGCTCCGGAAAGCGCTCCGTGACGAGATCCTCGCCGCGCGACCAGATCCATACGCGGCCCGCGCGCTTCACGAGCTGCGCGCGTATGCCGTCCCATTTCCATTCGACGATCCAGTCGTCGGGCGAGCCGAGCGTCGCCGGATCGGCCTGCAGCGGATGCGCGAGAAAGAACGGATACGGCAGGCCGATATCGCTTTCGTGCGGCGTGTCGACGTCATCGCCTTCTGCTGCCGGTGCGATCAGCCGAAGATAGCGCGCGGCGCTCGGTTTCTCGCGCGAATCGGTCCAGCCGACCATGCGTTGCGCGATGCGCTTATGATCGACGCCCGCGACCTGCGCGAGCGCGCGCACGACGAGCTGCCGCGCGACGCCGACGCGAAAGCCGCCGCCGATCAGCTTCGTCAGCAGGAAACGCTCGCTCCAGTTGAGTTCGTCCCAGTAACTCAGAAGCCGCTCGCGCAATTCGGACGGATCCGCGCCGCGCAGCGTGAGGATGCGTTCCTCGATCCATTGCGCGAGTCCGAGCGACGATTCTCCCGACGCCGGCGGCAAAACGTGCGCGATGGTTTCAGCGAGATCGCCGACCGCCTGATACGACTCTTCGAAGAGCCACTCCGGCAAGCCCGCGCGTTCGCGGGCGAACTCGGTGAGCAGGCGCGTCGGCACCGACTGGCGCGGCTTGCCGCCTGCGAGAAAGTACGACGCCCACGCGGCGTCTTCGGCTTGCGCGCCCGAGAAATACGCGATCAGCGCTTCGAGCTTTTCGTTCGTCGATGTCGTCGCGTCGAGCGCGGCGTAGAGCGTCGCGAAGCGCTTCATGATGTTTGCGCCATATCGGCTTCGATGGCGTCGTCGCCGTATTCGGTCGTGAACGCGCCCGCATCGAGGCCTTGCTCGTTGAGCCAGCGCACCATCGGCTCGATCTGTCCGTGCGTGACGATGACGCGCTCGGCGCCGCTCGCACCGATGGCGAGCTGCAGGCCGGGCCAGTCCGCGTGATCCGAGAGCACGAAGCCGCGATCGACGCCCTTGCGGCGCCGCGTGCCGCGCAGACGCATCCAGCCGGACGCGAAGGCATCGCTGTATTCGCCGAAGCGGCGCATCCAGGTGCTGCCTTGCGCGGACGGCGGCGCGACGATCAGCGCGCCCTTGAACGCGGCCTTGTCTTTCGCGGCGATCTCGCTGACGAGGCGCGTCGGCGGCAACGCGACGCCCGATTCGCGATACGCGCGATTGAGCGGCTCGACCGCGCCGTGACAGAAGATCGGACCGATGGCGGCATCGACGCCCGCGAGCACGCGCTGCGCCTTGCCGAACGAATAGCAGAACAGCACCGACGCGCGGCCTTGCGCCGCGTTATGCCGCCACCATGAGTCGATGCCGTCGAAGACATCGCGCGAGCTGTCCCATCGATAGATCGGCAGCCCGAACGTCGATTCGGTGATGAACGTATCGCAGCGCACCGGCTCGAACGGCGCGCAGGTCGGATCGGGCTCGACCTTGTAATCGCCGGACGCGACCCACACGCGGCCCTTGTGTTCAACGCGCACCTGCGCCGATCCGAGCACGTGCCCGGCAGGATGCAGCGACACGCGCACACCGTTCACGACGATTGCTTCTCCGTAAGCGAGCGCTTGAACATCGATGCCCGGCAGCCGCGACAGCAACACGCCGACGCCCGGCTCGGCCGCCAGGTAATGCGTGTGCCCGAAGCGCGCGTGATCGGCATGCGCGTGCGTGATGACGGCACGTTCGACAGGCCGCCACGGGTCGATATGGAAGTTGCCCGGCACACAGAAAAGACCCTCGGGCCGCGCGACGATGAGATCGGAAGAAGTGTCCACGAGTCGTTGATCGGTGCCGTGAATGAAAGTCACATGACAAGCGATCTCGCAGGCTATGTCCATGTGTTCGATTCTGGCAACAAAAGCACATGCCGTGCCCGTCATGGCGCTTTCACGAATTGCGTCTAGGGTGTAAAAGTTTGTTTAGCCCGAGCGCCTGTTCAGCGGCGGTCGTTCGGGCTGCTTGTCAGCGAAACACGCGCGCACGGGGCGCGCGCGCCGCAGTCTTCCTCCTATGCCGAACATGGACACGATGGTTGCGCCGACCGCCGCAGAAGCGGTCTGGATCGTCAGATTGCAGAGCCATCCGCAGTACGACTTCGTGCGGCTGAAGCGGGTGTTCACCGACCATGGCTCGCGTCATCAGGTCGTGCTCGTCGACGTGAGGAAGCTCCTCGCGTGCGCCGATCGCGACGACACCGACTACGTGCTCAAGGCCGTCGACGACTGGCACGCGGGCAAGGTGCGCGGCATCCGCGAGTTTCTCGATCCGGACAATCCGCGCGTGCCCGAAATGCCCTACGTGACGATCAGCGTGCGCCGCTCGCCCGGGCTGCTCGGGTTGCTGGGCGTGCATCGGGAAGGTGTCGTGGCGTTTCGCAACGGCCAGCATCGCGCGCGCTACATGGCCTATGCCGGCGCCTTGTTGATGCCGGTTGAAGTGCACGAGCGCGAGGCGTCCTTGCTGCGCGAGATGTGCGCGGCGCCGGATGCGTCGAATGCGGAGTACGGGGAGGGTTGAGCGCCGCCCGATTCGGCGCTGGACGAAGCTTAGTTGTGCGGTGCGATCGGGAGATTGGGTCAGACGGCGGTAAAACGCCGTGCTGGCCCTTGTGCTTGCTATGGCTTCAGTTGGCGGTCGCGGTCGCGGTCGCGTTGCGCAACGCCTGCATCGGCATCATCGCCGGCATGGTCGGGCGGATGATTTCGTCGGGACGCGTGCCGCCTTGCGCGGTGAATTCCCGGCCGAGATAGTCCAGCGCATAGTCGATGAAAAAGCGCGTCTTCGCGGGCAGATATTGCCGCCCCGGATATACGATCGACACTTTCATGTCGGGGTCGTTGATCGAATAGCCGTCGAGCAGGCGGACGAGCGTGCCGCTTTCGATGTCCGCCCGCACGATGCCTTCGGGAAGAATCGAGAAGCCCATGCTTTTCAGCGTGGCGAGACGCACCATCAGCGCGTTGTTGACCGTGTAGACCGGCGCGAGGGTGACCTGATCGGCGGCGCCGTGACGATGCCGGAAATGCCAGGTCTGGCTGCGCATTTCGTTCGGCAGTCCGACGGACGGCAACGTTTGCAGATCGGTCGGCGTGGCGGGCGTGCCATGCTCGGCGACGAACGCGGGCGTCGCGACCGTCACGAGCGCGCTGGTGCCGACCGGCCGCTCGATGAGCGCGGTGCTCGACACCATGAACGCCGTGACGATGCCGACGTCATAGCCGTCCTCGACGAGATCGACATGGCGCTCGGCGAGCGTGAGCCGCACGTTGACCTTCGGATACACCTTGCGGAAGCCGTCGATGAGCGGCGTCAGCGTGAGCAGCGAAAGCGCGCTGGATGCAACGACGCGCAAAGTGCCGCTCGGCTCGCCTTCGGTGTGCGTGACTGTGGATTCCAGATGATCCAGTTCCTCCAGCAACGCGCGGCAGCCCTCGAGATAGCGTGTGCCCGCTTCCGTGAGAGACAGATTGCGGGTAGTGCGGTTGATGAGACGTGTTCGCAAATGCGCTTCGAGCATCGCGATTGCCCGAGTCACGAGCGCATTCGAGACATCGAGTTGTTGAGCAGCGCGGCGAAAACTCTCCGTGTCTGCCACGCGCACGAACACACGCATTGCATGGATCTGATTCATCATTCAGCCCTCTCAGGTTTTACCACACGGGCCGGACATGTTGTTCTAGGACAACTTTGTGTCCGGTTCTTGAATCTCGCGTTAAGTCGATAATATTTAGGGCTAACCAAATTTGCAATATCAAATTTCCATTGAGCGATAAATTTACCGCATCGTTATTGCCGCTGTTAATAGCGAAGACGCATGTTTCGAAAACTAATTTAGCGCTGTTCGAAATGCAATATGTACGAAATGCATGGATTTCGTAAATCTTTCGCGGATTAAGACTGTATGGTTAATTTGCTTAAAAAACGGCATTTTCTGCGCGCTTTCCGCGTGCGAACGCATCGAAGTAACACTCAAGGCCGAAAGAGATTTTATATATCGCCCGGTAAATGCCGATTAAAACTTTTGGTGCAAAACCCGTTTCTCTTTTCGGATATTGATGGATATATCGATGCCGCAATTACGTTCGAAATTCGAAAACACGGGTTGACGTCATGATTTGGACTCTGCTTGCGGCGCATCCTGAAATCGCCCTATTTTCGAGCCTCGCTATTGGTTATCTCGTCGGGTCCGTGAAGCTCGGCCCCATTCAGCTCGGCGGCGTTTGCGGCACACTCGTCGTCGCGCTGATTCTTGGACAAAGCGGCGCGCGCATTTCACCCGATCTCAAGAACATCGCATTCGCGCTCTTCATCTTCGCGCTGGGTTTCACGGGCGGCCCGCAGTTCTTCGCGAACATCGGGCGCGGCTGGCGTTACGGCGCGTTGTCGATCGTCGAGATCGTCGTCGTGGTCGCGCTCGTGCTCGGCGCCGCCGTCATATTGAAACTCGACGCGGGAACGGCGGCCGGCTTGCTTGCCGGCGGCGCGACGGAATCCGCGGTGATCGGCACGGCGTCGGAGGCCATCGGGCGGCTCGGCCTGTCCACGACAGATACCGCGCGGCTGCAGGCGAACATCGTCACCGCTTACAGCGTGAGCTATCTGTTCGGCCTCGTCACGATCGTGCTGTTCACGAGCCAGTTCGCGCCGCTCATCCTGCGCGTGAATCTGCGCGAGGAAGCGGAGCGCGTGTGGCGCAAGCTGGGCGGCGACGGCGCGCTCGGCACCGGGCAGACGCCCGCCGCGCCGCCGCTCGCGGGCCGCGAGCTAAGGGTGACGGCCGCCGCGGGCCTCACCGTCGGCGACCTGGAGAAGCGCTTTCGCGACAACATCAGCGTGCAGCGCGTGCAGCGCGACCGCTCGGTCAT
>Ga0182735_1001362_pt1 | contig 16376 bp, 28 predicted proteins | sample eDN5th30CKraftMG_FD_128524 | JGI IMG/M metagenome (GOLD analysis project Ga0182735, IMG submission 128524) | Enriched Miracle-Growth compost microbial communities from Emeryville, California, USA - eDNA 5th pass 30_C Kraft MG (version 2) (version 2) ... | reverse complement strand
CGAGGGGCAGATTACCAAGCTCAAGCTGGTGAAACGCCAGATGTATGGTCGCGGAAAACTCGATCTCCTTGAGGCCCGCGTCATAGGGCCAAATTGAACGTCACCAAAAGCGCGTCAGAGCCCTTATTCCATGCCTAATCACAGGATGGCTTCGGCAACCGCCTTCTGATGCTCGGCGTGAGTGCGAAGCAGCCGGATCATTTCCTCCGGCGTCTTCCGGCCCCAATCCGCGAGGCCGACATGCTTGGAGCCTGGTAGGCGGATGCTGGTCATACGGTCAGCCATCGCCATCACTCCGCAGCTTCGAGGAAGCGAACCGGCTCAGCAGCCGGAAGGCGCAGGCAGTTCCTGACGCCGAGCCATTCGCGCTGCTTACGGACGGCCTCAGGCAGGCCGACGAGCTGCGAGCGATACGGAACGGGGGCCAGCGCCATGAAGGCAGACACGTCAGACCCGATCTCTTCGGCGCGGACGATGCGGTCGTAGTTACGGCGCATCTCTTCGAGGTACTGCGCAGCGTGGGCGCTGGCATCACGGCCACGGATGCCGTCGCCACGAACGGCTCGGATCAGAGTTCCAATCCGGTTCGTCGTGAGGCGAAGGCCATCGGCAATACGGTTTGCTTCGCTCGCCATTTCCCTTGCTCCTCATCCTTTGTTGAAGCGGGAGAAGGTTGGGGGTCTCTCGCTTTGGTGAGGATGAAATTACCGAAATGGTAAGTGGTCGTCAATGGGAAAATTGCCGAAATGGTAATTTTATTGATTGCTTCGCAAAACCCGCGTAGAATCACCAACGCAAGAAGCCCCGCTCGTGTGGCCACGGAGGGTTTCGTGTTCGTGTGACTTTGTGATCGCTCCGGATCGCGCACCACGCGGGCTGGCGGACTACCAACCCGCCAGCCCGCACAAAAAAGCCCGCCGGTGGGCGGGCAGCGTTACCTTGCGAGGTAACAGGCAAAAAGAAACCCGCCGAAGCGGGTCTCATTCAACGTCGAGTTTCAACTTGAGCAGCCCCAAAACTGCCTCACGCTCTTCTGCGGATAGTCCATCAGGATCCGGTACTGTCCAAAACTCTCCGTTCCGGTCTTGGTGAACGGTAGATCCTTCATATGCACGTCTCGCAGGCGTTAGCCCCATACCGCGAACTTGGGCGCGGTACTCATCAGCCGTCACTTACGCGGCTTCTTGCAGCTCGAATTTACGGGTCTGCGCTTCGAAGCCCAAGTCCTCTAGGGACACTTCCTCGGCCGCGCGCACGACTACCCCTTTGTGCCCTTTTGCTTCCAACAGGGCAACGATGGCGGAAGGGATGCGCTCATCGAGCTCTTCCATTGTCTTGCCATGAACAAAAAGACCGCGCATATCATCGCTGGTAGCCACCAGTATGCCGGTCGTTTTGTGTTTAACGACGCTAATCTCTATGAAGCGATGGTTTTCCATAATGCTCATCATCAGTCCTCCCCAGGATAAACGATATTAAGCGGTAAATGTTGCCGGAAAGTCAAATTACAAGTTTGCAATGCAGCAATGCGCCGCACTTCTAGCGGCAATTATCACGCTTCCGGCTTGCGTCAGGCGTGCGTCTCGCCCGCCGGCCGCAACTGCTCCTCAATCAACTCCCGCGCCGCATCAAACACGCCGCTGTCGTCATCGCCTTGCCCTTCCTCCAGCATCAGCAGCGCATGCTCGTAGATTTTGCGCTCGCTTTGCTCATCGATAATGCCGACCCGGCGCAAGCGGCGCACAAGGGCTGCTAAGATCGCCGAGGTTGAGAGCGCAACGGCTCCAGCGGAGAGAAGGGCAGGGTCGTTACTCATAAATTCCTCGTAAACCGGGCGACGACGTTGCCCTCCCGGCTCCTAGCACGATACCGCTATTCAATCCTAGCGCAAGAAAAAGCGACTCCCCATGCGTGCAATCGCTACATCTGGTAGCCGTTAACTTGTGTGACTATTTTCCTAATTTTGTTCTTGTTCCGTTCTGTTTTTCGAGTCATGCTTGGCTCTTCCAAAGCGTAAAAGGGAGCATGAACATGGCAGCGTATTTTGTGGTTCAGTCCTTCAGCAACGGCAAGGGCGGCATGACGCCGGACGCGCCGATACAGGCACAGAGCCTTCTCCAGGCAAAGCGGATGGCGGAGCGGTTGGCAGAGCGCAAACCGATGGTCTTTGCCTTCACCAGAGACGCAAACGGCAAAACCGGAGACTACAGCGATCCAAAACTCATCTTCGCCCATGGTGATGATCTACCCGAGGAAATCAACGACATGGAAAAGGTGTAGGGAGGGATGAATGGCTATACGCTATGCGACCCCGCTGCCAGTCCGAAACGAAGATACGGTCGCCCGACTTCGAGACATGGCGGATGGCCCCCCTTATGAACCGGCGGTCGCCATTGAGCGGGCAGCTATTCGGGCTGCGACCGAGATGAAGCGGATCCACGGCGGCCAATGGGAGTACCGGGTTGATCATCAACGGAAGCTGATGATGGTTTGGGCGGTCGACTAACCGAGAGATGGTTTGATATCACCGTGAAGGCCAGCTCGACGCCTCGATCATCAAGGCCGCCTATCCTTCGGAGAAGAGCTAAGATTTCAGCATCATCGGCGACTCGGCTTAAGTCTCGATCTGGTGGAAGAAAAAGCTCGGAAACGTGAACGTTTAAGGCGTCTGCAAACGCCTGAAGCCATCCGAGGTCAAGCCCGCGCTTCCCGGTAAGGAGACGAGAGACATTGACGTCGCTCGTCTCCATCTTTTCAGCGATCAGCTTGTTGTTCAGGCTCTCCTTCTCCATCCGTTCAATGATGAAGACGCCTTCTGGCTGCTTGTCGGTGGACCGGGCTTTTACCATGCCGGAAACCTAATTCCCGGCGTCATGTAGATTAATAGCCAAATTGGTAATATTTTCAGTTGACGATAATTGCCAATATGGTAATTTCGCCACATGGAAAAGATCAGGACATGGCGCAAAGCGCGCAAACTCAGCATCGAAGAAGCCGGTGAGCTCGTCGGCGTGAGCGGCGTCCAATGGTCTCGGTATGAGACGGGTAAGCGGCGCATCCCTGCCGAGAACCTTCAGGCTGTGTCTGAAGCAACTGGTATTCCACCTCATGAGCTTCGCCCTGATCTTGCCGGACTCGTCGCCGCGCCGGGAGCCGCCGCATGAGCACTGATCCCACCACATGGACTGATGTCGCCATGGTCGCGGTCGCTTTTCTCGGCACTGCGTTGATCCTCTTTATTACGTTCAGGGGTGATTGAAGCATGAGCGCGAACGAATTCACCATTCATGTGGTGGCGACGAAGTCGACTGTGCTTGTCGGCATGGCTCTCGGCGTGCTGGCGGGTCTCATCCTCGGCTTCGGCCTTGGGGCGTATGCCGGCTTGAAGACCGATGACCAGCGTGTTGATGCCGCGGTGATGGCTCATCGTGGGAAGGTCTATCGGCTTACGGAGGTTCATCCATGACCCCACAAGCCAAAACCGTCCCCGACGATACCGGCATTGCCGACGATCAAGTGCGCTCCGCTTTCCAGCGCTGGAAGAACCTCGAAGAGGAAAAGGATCGTATTGCCGACGACCTCAAGGAGTTTTTCGCCGAGCAGAAGGCGTTCGGTCACGACACCAAGGCCATGCGCGCCGCGTTCCGCCTCAAGGTGAAGATGGACGAGGCCGACCCGGCCGACGCCGAGCATGAGGCTCTGGTTGATACCTATCTCGCCGCTCTCGAAGCCCCGCGCGCATCCCGCGCATACGCACGAGAAAAGATTGGAGAATTTCGCTCCGACGCTGGCCTGAACATCGTCACCAAGCATACCGAAATCACAGCTTCCTCCGCCGAGGCCGCAGTTACGGCGGACGATGATTTGCGCGAACCTGTTGCTGCGGAACAGGGTCAAATTATCCGGGAAGGGGATGCGCCCCGTGAAACCGACCGCCACAGCGGTGACGCTTCGTGCCCGGATACCGAATTTCAGATGGACCGCGCCACGGAAGGCTCTTTCGAGACCGGAAGTGAGGCAGCGGAAAAGGGGCGCGAGGCAATCCCGGCTGGACCGGAAGGCGCTGACCTGAACCATGCTGGAGCCGGTGAAAGCCCGGCAACTCTTCCCAAGAAATCGGCCGAACAGACAGGAGGCGAACATGAAGTAGCTACTGGCAGCGCGATGCGCGCAGGTCTTGCGGACCCGACCTCTGTAACAGGGGAGGGCGCCGCCTGCGCTCTCCCCGCCAATCCGAAGGTTTCGTTCCGGCCCAACTGCCAACACCCGGAGAACTGCGCCAGCGGCACGCGAGATCATTGCTGGTCCTGCCGCCGTGCAATGCAGAAGAGCGAGGAAGCGGCATGAGGGCAATTCGTTTCTCCAATGGCGATGATCGCCGCGCCCAACGTGTTGTCGAGGGGCATGATCCTGGCGAGCGCAAGCATATCACCCGCGCCGAGGTGTCCGGCATCGTCAAGGCCTACATCGAGCGCAACGGCGTTCGTCGTTTCGAGGCTGGAACCTCCGGCGACTATCAGTCCTTGAAGGCCTTCCTCGCTGATCGGGGATACCACCTCAGCACCTATCGCAGCCAAGCCAGCTTCATCATCACCATTCCCGGTCAACGCGGCCGTCCGAAGCCAATGAACTGGTCGAAGGTGATCGAGTTTGTTGACGGGCTTCGCACGGGCGAGGGGCTCGAACCTTTGAAGCGGAGGGCAGCGGCATGACCTGGTTCATCTACGGCATCATCGGCTTCACGATCCTCTGCGGCGTAAAGGCCTTGGTCTACGCACTCCTGCGCCGAGGTGAAGACCGCATGGCTCCCGACTGGTGGAGGGATCAGTGATCAGCGGAATCGGTCAGCGGTCTTCCCCCTCCCGCTGATCGATCGACCGGCGCGGCTCCGCTCCTCCCGGCCGCGCCGGTCCACGAATTTTCGGAAAGCCTCCCCTCAGTCGAAGCACAACGGCATGGGTGACGGCTCCGATGGAAACAAACGAGGACGCCGAAGCCGAGGATACCCCGGCGTCCTCTGAACCCTCAGCAGACAAAGCGGCGGCGGCGCTGCGAGGGAATGGAATTATCGTCTCGCCGGATGCGGCGGGCGGAACGGCGGGGTGATCGGGAACCGCATGTAGCCCCTGATCCCCGTCGTTCCCACTGAATTTTGAAGGTCGTTTCACTGTGTCTCCCTTCGTCTGTAGCAAGTCGAAACTGGCATGGAGCGAACGTCTTGCGGAACAAAACTAATGTCGTGGAAGACAAAATGAGTGTCGCGTACGTCAAAGATGCAAAAGCGATGAGCGAATGGCTCCTGCGCCGCGAGTATCGCGGCCTTGGAGACACGCAGGAAGCTGCTGCCGGACGCGCCCAGACAAAGTGGGGCGCTCCAGCGACTACCCTTCTTCGTCTCCGTCACCGCGAAATCCCGGACATGAAGCTCAGCACCTGGGCCTCGATACTTGAAGCATTCCGGCGCGCGGGCGGGAGCATCGACGCGCTGTACGAAGAGGAGCGTTCCCGTCATGGCGAGAGCAATTCGGCGCTTGTCCGCCTTGCTGATTTTGTTGCTGGAGCGCGGTCGAAGCCAGTTCATGGAATGGGTCCGGCGTCGGCTGAAGAGGCAAAAGCCTCTGGCGCCGGAACTCCGTGAAGAGATCGGGGAGGGCGAGTGATGCAGCAGCTTTCGATGCTCGAACTGATGATGCCCGCGCCGGCTCTCCCCGTGGCTGAGCCGCTGTGGCTGACGACCAATCTCGACAAAAGCGGTTGGAGCTGGGGAAAGATCGGCATCGTGGCAAACGGTGACGGCACCTGGTCCATCAACACCGGCGATAGCGTCGGCGGCTTTTGCGGCCATGGCGGCCCATTCTTTGGCGAGCATGCCAGTTTCAAGGAGGCGCTCAGCGCCGCCATCACATTCATGCGCCGCCGTTGGGCGGACATCTCCGTCCGGATGAACGATAGCTGCTGCCAGGAGAGCCACCGGAGGGTTGCGCGAAAGGGCTTGGAATGGCTCGACCGCATCGAGGCTGAATACGGGGTGTTGAACTGATGACCGACATCACCCTCCTCAAGGAAGAGATAGCCGAGAAGCCGCCGGTCAAACAATACGGCGACTTCCTCAAGGGCAAAATCCGTCTTGCGCCGGTCTCCGGCCTGCCGATTTCACACGATGACGTGAACCCGATCCTCAAGCCTCACCAGCGCGATATCGTGGTATGGGCCGCCCGCGGCGGCAAGCGCGCCATCTTCGCGGCGTTCGGCCTGGGCAAGTCGGTGATCCAGATCGAGGTTCTAAGGCTCGTGTGCGCCGCTGTCGCCGGCCGTGGCTTGATCGTCCTGCCACTTGGCGTCCGTCAGGAGTTCCGACGCGACGGCAAGATGCTCGGCGTAGATATCAAGTTCATTCGCCGCATCGAGGAAGCCGGCGAAACTGGCCTCTATATGACGAACTATGAGACGGTTCGTGACGGCAAGATCGATCCGAACCAGTTCACGGCCGTCAGCCTTGATGAGGCGTCGGTGCTGCGATCCTACGGCTCAAAGACCTACCAGACGTTTCTATCGCTGTTCGATCAGGTGCGGTACCGCTTTGTCGCGACGGCCACGCCGAGCCCGAACCGATACAAGGAGCTGATACACTACGCCGGCTTCTTGGGCATCATGGATACCGGGCAGGCCCTGACGCGCTTCTTCCAGCGTGACAGCACCCAGGCGAACAATCTCACGCTCTACCCGCACAAGGAGCGGGAATTCTGGCTGTGGCTGAATTCGTGGGCGATCTTTTTGCAGTCGCCGGCCGACCTGGGCCATTCAGCAGAAGGCTACGATCTTCCACCGTTCAAGGTCATCTATCACGAGGTGCAGTCGAACATCGCTGATGGCGGCATTGATCGGGACGGCCAAGCTGCGCTCTTCCGCGATACGGCCGTCGGCGTCGTCTCTGCCTCGCGCGAGAAGCGAGACACGTTGGATGCCCGAATTTCGAAGATGACCGAGATCCTTGCCGGCGCGCCTGATGATCATTTCATCATCTGGCACGACCTGGAAGATGAGCGCCGCGCGATCGAGCGCGCCGTTCCGTCGGCTGTGTCGATCTACGGCACTCAGGACCTGGAGAAGCGTGAAGAGGCGATAGTCGATTTCAGTGAGGGCAAGTTCCAGTACCTCGCGGCGAAACCTGTCATCGCCGGGTCTGGCTGCAACTTCCAGCGCCATTGCCACAAGGCCGTCTTTCTCGGCATCGGCTTCAAGTTCAACGACTTCATCCAGGCGCTGCACCGCATCTACCGCTTCCTTCAGTCGGAAGAGGTCGAGATCCACATCATCTACGCCGAGAGCGAGCGCGAGGTCCTGCGCACCCTCCAGGGCAAATGGGAGGCACATAATCGCATGGTCGAGAAAATGAGCGAAATCATCCGCGAACATGGCCTTGATAAGCTTTCGGCTGCTGAGGTCCTGACGCGATCAATCGGCGTTGAGCGGATCGAGGCGAGGGGCGAAGGCTGGCAGGTCGCGAACAATGATTGCGTCGAAGAGGCGCGGTCCATGGCCGATAACTCGGTCGACCTGATCGTGACCTCGATCCCCTTCTCGAACCACTACGAATACACCCCAAGCTACAACGATTTCGGCCACACCGACGGCGACGATCATTTCTTCCAGCAGATGGATTTTCTGACGCCCGAACTGCTGAGGATCCTGAAGCCGGGCAGGGTCTACGCCTGCCACACCAAAGACCGCATTCTCTTCGGGAACGTCACCGGCATGGGCATGCCGACGGTCAACCCGTTCCATGCCCGCACGCTCTTCCACACGATGCAGCACGGTTTCGCCTACATGGGCATGATCACTGTGAACACGGACGTGGTGCGCGAAAACAACCAGACCTATCGCCTCGGCTGGTCGGAAAACTGTAAGGACGGCACGAAGATGGGTGTGGGCTCGCCCGAATACATCCTCCTCTTCCGCAAGCTGCCGTCTGATACCTCCAAGGCCTATGCCGACGAGCGCGTCTCGAAGTCCAAGGATGATTACACCCGCGCCCGCTGGCAGGTCGACGCCCATGCCTTCTGGCGCTCGTCCGGCGACCGCCTCCCGACCCCGGAAGAGCTTGCCAGCCTTGGCCCGGATCTTCTGGCAAAGGCCTTCACCGAATGGACGATGCAGAACGTCTATGACTACGAGATGCACATTCGCATCGGTGAAGCGCTCGAAGTCCGCGGAGCGCTGCCGTCGACCTTCATGAGTTTGGCGCCCGGCGCGCATGACGCCTTCACCTGGCACGACGTGAACAGGATGCGGACGCTCAACGGCGAGCAGACAAAGAAGGGGCTGGAGAACCACATCTGCCCGCTCCAGTTCGATATCGTTGATCGCCTTATCAAGCGCTTCTCAAACGAAGGCGAGCTCGTCTTTGACCCGTTTGGTGGCCTTTTCACGGTCCCTTACCGCGCGCTCAAGCTCGGTCGTCGCGGGCGCGCCGCGGAACTGAACCCTGGCTACTTCCTGGATGGCATCAAATACCTGCAGGCGATGGAGCGTGAGATATCGACGCCGACGATGTTCGACATCTTCGAGCGTCAGGAGGAGGCCGCGTGACCAGGAAGCCAGCGAGCATCATTGCGAGCGATCTCCGTGAAATCCGTCAGGACAAGATACTGACGGTGGAAGCCAACGGTTCGCGCCGCACTCCTGAGTGGCGCGCGCGCTATGCTCGCCATATCGCCACGCTCGACCAGGCAATTGAAGGCTTCGACAACCTCGCCCGTCAACAGGCCGAGCGGCAGGGGGAGGTGGGCCAGTGACGCTCTACAAAAAGAGAGGCCGCATAGGCAGCCTCTCCAGATCGCTACATTCGTTACGCGGACACGCGCCCGCCGCCGGAGCGCGAGCGGATCATCCACGGCATGATGCCGGGAGATTTCACGAGAATACCCTTCTTCTCTCCAAAGGAGCGGAGGGCATCGCGTCCGACCTTCAAGGGCTTGTGGCCGTCAAAGGCCATGTAGCAGGTCTTCAAGGTTGCGTCGTGAATGATATCGCGATCGCGTTCAGGCCATGCTTCCAGAAAATCGATGGCGTCCTCCAGGCACGTAATCTCTTCGATAAGGTCTCTACCCTTCTTCAGATAAACGGGCCTATCAAATACCTTCGAGTTCATCTCTACCTCACTGAAAACGTTGGTGATCAACAAGGGTGGCGTTGGAATCAAACGCCGATCGGGAATCTATTTTCGAGGCATCTCCGGTTCAAGATCGGGCAGTCGATCGCCGCTGGAAAAATTGGCGAGGTGGCGGCATGACGATCCATCTTTCGGCTAAAGAGGGCGCTGCGTTCCTCCCCGCCAAAACGAAGCGCAGCAAGTACGGCGCCGAGAAAACCTTGCTGGATGGAATCCTTTTCGACAGCAAAGCCGAGGCCAACTTCTATGCTGCCCTGAAGCGGCGGGAGAAGGCCGGCGAGGTAGCTGATCTCGATCTGCAGCGCGAATACGACCTGATGGTCAACGGCGTGCTGATCGCACGCTACCGTGCCGATTTCGTGTTTTTCGACCGAGTCCTCCGCGCACGCCGCGTCGTCGACGTGAAGGGCTACGCCACCCGAGATTTCCGTCTCAAGGCCAAGCTCATGAAGGCATGCTTCGGCATAGAGGTTGAGGTGGTGAAATGAACAACGTCGTTTCTCTGCACGCTCACATCGATGCCCGGTGGTCGGAATACGTCGCCGCCCAGAAGCAAGCCGACGAAACAGGGGCACCCACAGACATTGAGGCCGCAAGGGCGTTGTGGGCGGAATGGCTTACCATGTTCGCCCCATCGGGAGCTAAGGCCGTCTCCTTGTCGTTGGCGAAGGAGCTGAGCTGATGACGACGATTGGCGATGTCGCTAGAATTACATTCGCTGAAATGAAAGACCGCGCCAAGCGGCATTCCAGGTCATGGAAGCGCTTTGACGACAGGGCGGCAATCGCCCGGTGCGATGAAATGACGGGTATTCCCGCGCATATCTATTCCGCCGTCATACCTCAGATCGAGCGCGTCGTAACTTTGTGCGAGAGTCCTATAGAGCAGGTCGCGCTCTATCAAATGGCGGGGCGAGGATACGGGCACGATTTCAAGTACCCTATGTACGCTTCCATTTGCTCAGCCATTCCCGCGTACTTCGACGCTTCGGATTTCGTGATAGTCCCTCAGTATCCGCTTGGTCCGTATCGCGTTGATTTCTTGGTTGCGTTCCCAAGCAGAAGGATGATCGCCGTCGAGTGTGACGGAAAGAAATATCACGACTTCGCCAGGGACGATTACAGGGACAGAGACCTCCGAAACCGTTTCGGGGTGAATGATGTCGTTCGCGCCCGTGGGGCGGAGATATGGCGCGGCCCGAGTTGGACGGATCAGCTAGATTCCGCCATCCGGCGCGTTGAGTGGTGACGAAATGAGCGATGTCGCCGCTATCATTGCTGATCTCGTGCGCGCTGGCGTAGACCCCGACCTCATCGGGCGCACCGCCGCCGCGTTGGCTGATCGTGAGCCACTGAAGATCGTGGACGAGCAGGCCGAACGCCGCCGCGCCAAGGATCGCGAGCGTAAACGTCTGCGGAATTCTGCGGAATCTGCGGAAGTTCAGCCCCTTTCTTCCCCGAAAGGTTCTTCCCCCACACCCCCTTCTCCTAAACCCCTTCAATCCATACCCCCTTCGCCCCCTAAAGGGGGCTCTTCCCCCACGGATCGGGCAATCGAGATTTTTTCCGAGCAGGCTTCGCAAGCCGGAATCCCGGTGCCTCGGAAGATCACGGCTGACCGCCGCCGCAAGATCGAGGCCCGGCTTCGGGAGCATGGCGAGGTGGTTTGGGCCGAGGCCTGCCGCCGGATGGCTTCCAGCGCCTTTTGCCGCGGCGAGAACGACCGAGGCTGGCGTGCCGATCTGGATTTCCTCTGCCAACCGAAGAGCTTCAACGGCCTGATCGAGGGCAAGTACGACGACAGAGCCCCCCGGCAGTCTCAGGCCCCGCCAATGACCCCGCACCAGCAGCGGCATCAAGCCGCTATCGACGCCTTCGACCGACGACTTGGAGTGAAACGCGATGACGAATTTACCGGCAACACTCTCGACCTTGAACGCGCAGATTTCGGCCATCACTGAGCGGCTTGCCCCGGCGCAGGACGAGCACGTTTCCGAGGCAATCCGCTCACTTCTCGCGGCCGGTCTATCGCTTCCAGGCAACATGAACATCGATAAGGCCCCAGATGTTTACGCCTTTGCGCTGTCCAAGGTCTCGGCCACTGGCGTTCGCAAGGCTGTCGCAAAGCTGGTCCGCGGCGAATACGACCTGAAGAACCGGGCCTTCATCCCGACGCCGCCGGAGTTCGCGGATCTCGCTCGGCGCGAAACGCGCGAACTGGTCGATGATCTTTCCCGGCTCAAGATGCACCGCGAATCCATCACATTCGAGCCGACCATCCATGACGATGAGACGAAGGCGCGTGTCCGGCAGCTTCTCAAGAATTTTCGGGCGGAGGCCGAGGCGGCGAAGTCCAAGAACGCCGAGCTTACCGTGCCATTTAGCGATGAGCGAGCCGAATACTGGCGGTCGATCATGGCGCTCAAGGACGCCGAGAACGTCACCGAGGAGCAGAAGCAGTTTCGCCGCCGCATCGAGAAGCGCGTAGCCGACACGGAAGCGACAGCGGAACAGAACGACAGGAGCGCAGCATGAACATCGAAATCACGGCGCGGCCGGCCACAAACACCGCCGCGTTGCTGGCGGGCTATGCCGCAGTACGCCGCCGGCTGTTCAACCCGCCCAAGCCGAAGCAGATTGCCGTGGCTACAGTCGAAACCGCATCCGCCAGGAAACAGGTTTCGCGTGACAAGCTGCGCCAACACGACGCGCACGTCATGGCCTACCGGCGCTGGAAGATCATTTGCATCGGCGGCCCATGCACCATGCATGTCATGAAGCGCTGTGCCGAGGTCGGCTTTTCATTCGAGGACGTCACCGGCCCGAGCCGTCAACGAGACCTCACCCATTTTCGTCAGATGCTCATGTGGGAATTGAAGACCATCGTGAAGCCGTCGATTTCGTGGCCGGAAATGGGCCGGTTGTTCGGTGGGCGTGATCATACGACCGTGTTGCATGGCGTGAGGACACATGCGGCCCGCATCAACGGCAAGGAGGGGTGACGATGGCAGAGAGCATGGTGGAGAAGGTGGCTAGGGCGATTTGCGCTCATATGGGCGAAGAGCCGGACCAGAAGACGCCGTACCACCCGAAAAGAAAGTTTGTGTGGGAACACTACATCGATACCGCCCGCGTCGCCATCGAGGCGCTCCGGGAGCCGACGAAACTCATGAAGGAAGCAGGCGACGATAATTCTGGCTTTGACGGATACGTGAACTCGTTTGATCCAACGATACCATACCAAGCCATGATCGCCGCCGCCCTTAATGAAGAGGCGACGGGATGAACGGCGCGGCGAATTCTTGAACGGCGGAACACGAGGAACACCACAATGGCAAGTATCGAACGAAACTGGTACGCAATCCGCACTGTCCCTGGCGCGCAGAAGCCGAGGCGTGAATTTCACGTCGAGATGACCGGAAGGCCGGATCGCAAACCGCGCGGCAAGGGCTATCGTATTGTCCCGAGCCTCAACCCGAACCTTTCAGCCATCGAGAAGGCGCTGAACGATAGCGGCTTCTACTGCTACATGCCAGCCGAGAAGCGCCTGATCCGCGACCGGCGCCACACCGATCTCTGGAAGGTCCGACGCTTCGCGCTTATGGTGGGGTACGTGTTCGTTCGAGACCCGCACGACTGGCGTGAGCTTAAGAAGGTCCCCGGTGTCGCCGGTATCGTTCAGAACGCTGATGGCAATCCGCTCGCTTTAGATATTCTTGACGTGATGGCAATCCGCGCAGCCGAAGCAAAGGCGGAAGCCGACTTCGACACACAGTCGCGCAACGCTCGCCAGAACCTGCGCAAGAAAGCCAAAACAGACGCCCGGCTCCAGATGTTGATCAAAAAGCTCGATATCGCCGGTACGATTTCCGTGCCTTGGGAAAACCTCGGAATTGTTGACGAAGCCGCTTGAAAAACCTTCGGTTTCGTATAGATTTTCTATATCTGATTTGGCGCGGCGGGGATACGTCCCGGTGCCTCCTTTGCGGCAGAGTTTCGCGATAGGAGAAATGCGCCCTGAGTTTGCCACGACGGCACAGGTTGGGTTCGCTCAGCCGAGAACGTGGATGCAAGTCTGAAGGACCGTTACAGTAGACTTGCCAGAAGTGGGATCGGTCAGAAACGCGCGATTGGTTCAAAAGCAGAAGCCCACGGAACCGTTTCAATACCAGGGGAAGCCGCTGCGCCCCGCCCATCGAAGTGACGGATACGCAACCGTCGCCAGCGGCCAAGCCGGGAGGGTAGCCCGGCGCACGTCGATGTGGAAAATAACGCAGAACTAAGGTAGTACTCCACTCAAAGTGGAGCGGGGTTATGAAGCCTAGTGATGAACGTCGATACGAAGCCTACGAAGAGAAAGAATGGGAAGCCTTCAAGCGCGAGCGACTCCGGAAATACGACAGAGAGGCCGGGTACCAGTCCGGCTGGGAGATTTTTCTCTCAATTGTTGCAACACTTTGGGCTGTAGCCTTCTGGCTTTTTAAGATGAGTCTGGCGGTACTAGCCGGGATTGTCGCGTTTTTCTTTGCGTTGATTATATCAGCCGTTAAGGCGTTCCGCGAGGCGCGGAGGAAGTAGGCCGCCTTCCCGACCCCATACGGCATAGCCGAAACGAGAGCCGGGCTCAGGTCCGGCTTCTCAGATGCTTCTCTCTGTATCCTCAGTGGAGGGTAGAGGTAGAGGCTTCATCCTTGGGTAAACCCGTGTTCCGCCATACATGCGCGAAATGTGCTGTTCGAAGCGGCGGCCCCCATGATCCAGTACCGGCCTGCGGCAACCTGAGTTTCGGCTGCTCGGCCTTGGCAAATAGCCTTGGCGCGCTCCAGGCGGGATTCGCGTCCTGTCTGCGGGATGTCCTTCCATTCACCTGAAGGTGCGCTGGTGCATCCCGTCGCAATGATAGTGAGGAGCATCCCGCTCCATTTCAAAAGCCCGCCCATTCGCTCCACCCCAAGGTTATCCCATGCCAGTCCTGAAAAATGCCCGGCATGAGAAGTTCGCGCAGGCCGTTGCCAAAGGCAAGACCATCACCGAGGCGTATGCCGATGCAGGCTATAAGGGAAACCGGAAAGCCGCCTCGAATTTATGGACAAATGTGGACATTCGAAGCCGGGTTGATGAGATCACCGGGAAGGTGAACGAACGCGTAATCGACAAGCTCGCCATCACGAAAGAGCGTGTTGCTGCCGAGCTAGCGAAGATCGCCTTCCTTGACATCCGTGAGGCTGTCCGCTGGGGCCGAAGCCCGGTCGATACTGAATCCGAGAATGCCAGCCCGAACGGCTTAGGCATCTATCCTGTCGAGCTTGTCCCGAGCGACATGATCAGCGATGAGGCGGCCGCCGCCGTGTCGGAAGTCTCGCTCACCCAGACCGGCGTGAAGATCAAGATGCACGACAAGCGGGCGGCGCTGATGGACCTCGCAAAGCTCATGGGCTTCATCGTCGAGAAGCATGAGCACTCTGGCGAGATAAACCTGACCGTATCCGCAGAGGATGCCAATCTGTGATGCATGGAACCAGCAAAACTAACGGAGAAGCAGCGAGAGGCTAACCGCCTGCTGGCCGGCCCGGCCCGCAACATCATGCTCAGGGGCGGTTCCCGATCCGGCAAAACGTTCATTCTGGTGCGCGCGCTCATCCAGCGAGCCATCAACGCTCCGGGATCGCGCCACGTCATCTTTCGCTTTCGGTTCAACCATGCCAAGACGTCGGTATGGTCGGACACCTTGCCGAAGGTGTTGTCGCTCTGCTTCCCGACGATCCGGGCTCGCTTCGATAAGACGGATTTCTACGTCGAACTGCCGAACGGCTCGCAAGTCTGGATCGGCGGCCTCGACGACAAGGAGCGGGTCGAGAAGATCCTCGGGCAGGAATACGCCACACTCTATTTCAACGAGAGCAGCCAGATTCCGTGGGCGTCGGTCGAGACGGCCATGTCGCGCCTGGCGCAGAAATGCAAGCTGGCCCCGGCAATCGCGCTGGCCACCGGCCGCACGCACCTTGCGCTGAAGGCCTACTTCGACTGCAACCCGCCATCGAAGCTCCATTGGAGCTATCAGATGTTCCGGGCCAAGATGAAGCCAGGCACCAAGGAGGCGCTGGCGAAGCCGGAAGACTACGTTGAGATGCAGGTCAACCCTGCCGACAACGTGGACAACCTGCCGGCGGAATACTTCGACGTTCTCGCCTCTATGTCGGCAGCCAAGCGGCTCCGATTCGAGGCCGGGGAGTGGGCCAGCGAGGTCAGTGGCGCGCTGTGGGCGCTGGAGGACCGCAAGGCACCTGACGGCAAGACGATGCCGGGGATTGATAGTCTGCGGGTCGCCTCGCTGCCAGAGATGCGCCGTATCGTCGTTTCGGTGGACCCCTCTGGCACGCGGGGCGATGGCGCCGGCGACGATATCGGCATCATTGTTGCCGGTCTCGGCGTCGATGGTCACGGCTATGTCATCGAGGATGGTACTTGCCAGATGTCCCCCGAAGGCTGGGGCAGGCGGGCGGTAGACCTCTATCATCGCCACGAGGCGCACCGGATAATCGGTGAGCGGAATTTCGGCGGCGATATGGTGCGTTTTACCGTCTCGACCGCAGACAAGCGGGCGGCCTTTAAGGAAGTCGTCGCCAGCCGAGGCAAGGCTGTACGGGCTGAGCCGATAAGCGCCCTCTACGAGCAAGGCAAGGTCCACCATGTCGGGGACTTCCCCGATCTTGAAGATCAAATGTGCAATTTCACACCCTCGGGCTATTTGGGCGAGGGGTCACCCGACCGCGCCGACGCGTTGGTCTGGGCGCTGACGGAACTCATGTTGACTGGCTCCACCTACACGCTCTCGAACATTGGATGAACCCATGGCTTGTGGCTCCTGTGAAAAGCGCCGGCAGATGATTGCTGAGGCCCGCAAGCAGGGCGGCGTGAAGGGCATGGTCAAGGCTCTGCCGCGGATTGCTCGGGACGTGGTGAAGAACCCGCCGAAACTCAGGGACAAGCGCAATGGGTGACGTGATCCAGCTTCGGACGAATGACAGCCTTCGGTCTGTCGTCGCCGGCCTCGGCGATCCGCTGCGCGACAAGATGGCGACGGCGGCCTATGTGCGGCAGTATCTCGACGACTATCAGCTTGCCGCGATCTACAAGAGCAATTGGCTCGGTCGGAAGATCGTGGACATCCCCGCCATGGACGCCGTTCGCAAGGGCCGCGACTG
>Ga0182735_1001358_pt1 | contig 16404 bp, 13 predicted proteins | sample eDN5th30CKraftMG_FD_128524 | JGI IMG/M metagenome (GOLD analysis project Ga0182735, IMG submission 128524) | Enriched Miracle-Growth compost microbial communities from Emeryville, California, USA - eDNA 5th pass 30_C Kraft MG (version 2) (version 2) ... | reverse complement strand
CCGCGTGCATGCTGATCGCGCGATCCTTGGGGATCAGCCAGGTGACATGCTGGCGCATCGCCTCGCGGACTCGCTCGAGGACCGCTGCATCCTCGCCGAGCAGCAGCATGTTGGCGGCAAAGCGGGCTTGCATCTCGAATGCTGCCTGTTGGGTATAATGGCTGTCGGCATCGCAATCCTCATCGGGATAGAAGCAGGAGGCTTCGAGCAGCGAGGCAAGTTCGCCGGGCGTGATCGCGCAGTCGGTGCCGAGCAGGATGGCGACATCGTCGAGGTCGCTGCAACAGTCGGTCGGCACGATCAGCACATCGGCAGGGAGTCCAAGAATATCCACGGCTTCTTCCGCGTCGGCGGATATCCGCGATGCAATCTCAAGCGTGATCGTGCCGACGCGGCCGGAAACAAGATCCTCAGGAACCGATGCGCCTTCGTTATAGTCGAAGGTGTCCTCGTCCGTCTCGACTTGAAAGGACAGCCCCAGGACGCGGGGAAGCGCATTGTACCAGCCATAGCCAGCAAATTCGGGCATCGCACGAACGGGCGAGCCGCCGAGACTGTGACCGGATTTCAGCACGCGATCGACGCACTGCTCGATATTCGCGGGCTGCGTGGGCATGATGACCATTGGTTCGCCCGCGATCCTTTCACCCGGAAAGATGTCGTTCGTCTCGGCGATGCGGGGCGTCCAGAGGTGCAAGAAGGGCGCCGCCTCGGGCAGCGAGATGCCCAGTTCTCGCGCGCGCAGCCATTGAGCGAAGGAAAGCCGATGATGGCCCTCGCGGGCGATGGTGCGGAAAATCGCCGCTTCGCAGGCTTCGCGCAGGGCGTCGAGCGCAGGACTCTGGACCATTTCCTTGCGTGCCGGGAGCACAAACTGGAGATTTTGGGCCTCGACGATATCGACCTTGGCATACCAACCCCGACCGCCATCGGCGTCATGGACATGCGGCAGGCGGCATGGGACGGTAAGGCCGTGGAAGTTGATCCGGGCCTGTTCGCGATGGGGCGCGTGCTTGTCGAGAAAGACACCAATGCGGCAGCCGTTCCAGTTTTCGATGCGCGCGGCCTCTTTCAGAAAACCTTCTCGGGCCTGTCGTTCCTCGCCATAATAGACCGGCAGCGGATAGAACTTCGCGGCGCTTTTCACGGCGTGTCCAAGCTCGTCCGCCCACGCCTTGGACAATTCGATTTCGATTTCGGTTCCCTTGGCCATCACTGCCGGGACAAGATCGAGGGACTCCCCACTCTCCCACGCCTGCGGCGGGATCGTCACTTGCCATCCGTCCTCGGCATCAGCGGTGCGCGAACGGATGACGACATGACGACCGGCCAGGCTAAATATGCCCATGCCCGCAGGATCCTCGCTGCGGGCAATGTCGCTATCCCAGCCCGAGTCGCCGAGCGCGAGAAGCTTCGTCGGATCGGCAATGCCTATGCCATCGTCGCGGAGGCGCAGGATCGTGCCGTGATCCTGGTCGAGCCGGCGGATGTCGACACGGCTGGCACCGCCTCTGCGTGCATTCTGCAGAAGCTCGTGGAGCGCGTCGGTCACACAGCCCGCAAACAGGCGTGTCGCCTTGTGGATGATCGACTGGCCGACGGTGGCATGGATCGTGGTGGGAAATGTCATGAGAGTCTCCTGGATTACCGCGACCTCATCGCCGCACCCCATCACTCTCCCTTCGCTCCACGCCCCGGTCGTACCGCCGAGAGGCAACGACTCGGTGGGGTTATGTTGTCGTCTGGTGGTTGGAAGGACGCGATCGGGGAGCGGCGAAGTCAGGCAGCAATCCGCTCAAAAATGGCCTCTCCGTTGGAGAACACGCCCAAACGAACGAGAGTCGCGAACCGCTTCTTGAAACCGACCGCGATCCGGTCGATCCAGCGTTGCCCCAACCCTTCCTGACCGGCATCAATGTCGTCGCGCAGGACCACCCAATAAGCGATACAGCCGCAATATTCCGAGATGCCGAAGCGGGCGTAGCGGTTCATGGCGACGATACGGTCTTCGCGGCCGATCCAGCCGTTCGCGGTCCATGCCGAAGGGTAGAGGGCGAGCACTTGCTCGCAGAAATCCTCGACGATGAAATCCCAATCGTCTTGCGCCACGAGCTGATCGAAATGGCGGGTATCGGGATCGTCGTCGTCTTCGATCCAGCCCGCGTCCCATATCGAGAAAGCAACATACGCCTCGCTGGGGTAGGATACCGAGCGCCCCATGGTCAGGCCCCCTCGTCGGCAGGTCGCCACAAGCTGGGCGGCAGGGCGGTGAGAGGTCCGGCGTTCGCAGCCTGATCGCTGTGTTGCCGTAGGGGCTCCGGCCTGATCGTGGGATGGGCGGGATCGGACCAGTCGATATAGTCGATGATCCAGCCCGGCACGAAGTCCCAGTCGAAACAAAGGTCGTAGCCGTCGGCGACCGCACTCCAGGCCGCCTCGACGGCGCCGGTCCAGCCTACAGCAGTCAAGCGCAGGTCAGCGGTCCCCACGGCATTGCAGGTATCGCGGATGGCAAGCGCCAGCGCGATGGCATCCGGGTCGGTTGCGGGATGGTCGCGCAATGTCAGCACCGCCTCCCAAATGCAGGCAGCGGTCTCGAGTGCGGATTCGAGAGCGTCCGTCCGCATGCCGCCGTTCTGGGTTCCAGCAGCGGGCGCGATCTCGACCCTCTCGCAATCATGGTGCGACGGGACCGCAATGGCCAATGGTTGTGCGGGCTGCTGATAGATGCCGGTTTTCATGCTGCGGCCTCCTCCGTCGCAGCATTGCGCGCCTCCGTCTCGAGGCCATCGAGGTCGATCGGCAGAGGCTTGCTCGGCTTGTCGGTGATGACCACCACCGAGTCCGGCTGGTGGAACTCGCGGCCGATCGCGGAGACGCGGATGCGGGCTATCGGATCGCCGGATCGCACACGCTCATTTCCTTGCCATCCCATCCGCACGCGGCGGCCATCGGCGGCGATCTCTATCGTATTGAAAACGTCATAGTCGCCTTTCGAATTGGCCGAATAGGTTGCCTGCGTCGTCGGATAGACTTCGGCGGGCTTGGCTTTGGCCTGCTTGCCCTTGCAGGCCGCGACCATCCGCAGGTTCCATATCCTCTGGAGCTGCTCGGCCTGTTCCCGTGACAGATTGATAAGCGGCACGGTGTTCGGCTTTCCAGAGCCTTGGCGCACCTTCTTCTCCGGCACGGTGTAACCGCACGCCTGCATCAGGTCGCGCCAACCGTCCTCGCTGAGTTCGAGGGAGGCATCGGACGCGATATGCGCCGGGAGCGGAACCGGGCTTTCGAGCCGGAACCGTCCTGCACCCATGGCGGCGCATTTGGGACTTTCGGCGCCATGTTCGCGGGCGAAGGCCTGGATGATGACCTGGGTCAGCTCGCCGTCGTAGCGCGGCACGTCACCCAGCATGGAACGCTCGAACGCGAGCCGGTGCAGGATATGCTCGATCCAGCGGCGGCGGTTGGGGCCGTTGACGGCGAGGCTTGCGCCCTCGATGCACGATTGCCGGGCATCGGCGGGCGTGACCTCGCCGCGATCGACCTTGTAGTAAAGATCGTAGTTCGACCAGAGTGTCCGGGAATCCGTATTGCCGAGGGCGTGACGGATCTGTTCGTCGGTCGTAAGTTTCTCCCAGATCGCGAGTGCCGCATGGGCCCTGTTGATGCCCCGTTGAAGATCCCGCAGCCCTGCCAGCAGGGTCTTGATCCGGTTCGCCCGCGTGCGCGGGTTGTTCTTCATGCTGGCAAAATGCTCGACGCTGCTCGCGCGATCCAACCAGTAGGTCGCGGCCTGCTCGGCTTTCACGGCGCCGGTCGAGGCCGAATGCATCCGCTCCTGCGTCCTGCGGGCGCTACGCTCGCTATGATGACCGACAAGGATGGGCTGGCCCATGTAGAAGGGCTGCGAGAGCTCGTCGGCGCGGCGCGCGAAGGCGTTGGCCTGGGCATGACGTTTGTAGGAAAGGCCTTCGAGCCTTTCGGCCTTGAGGGCAGCGCGCTCGGCCAGTGTCATTTCTTCTGCCTCGATCTCGCCCGCCAGTTCGAGGGCTAGGTCTTCGCGCTGGGGTGTCCATTTAGGCGCCACGAACAGTTCCTGTTTCGGGGCCCATTTGAAGCCGGCCTCCTTGACCCGATCGTAGGTTTCCGCATCAAGGCGCGCAGATGCATAGAGGCGGAGCTTGTTGTCTTCCGGGCTGTATGTCGCGGTGAATCTGGTCATCGTTCGTCCTTTCAAGCACCCGCCAGCATCATGCGCGGGCAGGTCGAGGCATTTGCATTTCCCAAGAATCACGAAGCCCGGCGCGATGGCCGGGCTTCGTGAGAGGGCAGGATTTTCGGTGGCGGAGAGCTATTCGCGCAGATCTCCGGCGGCTATGTCGCCGACCCACGAGGCAGCTTCCTCGAAATCGGCATCGTCCTCGTCGACCAGCGCGGCTAGCGCGACCGCCCCCGTGCGGCCGAGCTGACCAAGGCGCTGAAGGGCCGCATAGAGGATCGGGGCGAGTTGCTCCGGCGTTCGGTGTCGAGATCGTCGGTTTTCATGCAAATCTCCTGACTATGGAGGGATTGTGGTCGAGAACGGCCCGCGGCGCGGGTGATACGATCCGGTGCGCCCGACCATTCGCACTGGAAATTTCAGGAAGATCCGCGTCAGGTCGCTTTTTCGGCGAGAGAAACCTGAACGGCGGTCAGGAACGCCGACGCGCCTTCTCATCCGGCGTTTCGATATGAACGTAGCGTCTCCCGCCGCTGCGGCGCTTGCGGATACGGCCATCGACGAACGCATCGGCCCATCGCTTCGCCTCGGCTACGCGGGCGCCGTCGGCGCATTCATCGGCCTGCTCGAAGATTGTATATGCGAGGGCATACTGCTCGCGTTCGGGAAGCGTGAGGAGCGCGGTGGCAATCGGCAAGGCGCTCTCGTTGAATTCGAGGACGTGCCGGCCTCGGCCGTGATGCATGAGGATGGCGATACGGCCCTTGCTCCCGATACCCGTCGGTCGCGCAATCTTCACATCGTGCGATGCGTAGGTGATCGAGACACGCGAGGGTTCAGATTCGCCGCGATGGAAGACGCGATCGTCGCGGCTGGAAAGCGGGTGGGCGAGAACCTCATAGCCATCGAAGTTCTCGACCCTGCGAATGTGATTGTGTCCGATAACGGTCATGACAGTTCTCCTGCTGCTCGCGCCGCCGGCTAGGGGGGGCGATTGGATATTCGTGAGGGGGGACAGGCCGGTGGTGTCAGCCGTTCTGAACGGAAGTCGTCGCGAGGCCGCCTGGAACCTCCGGGTTGTGATCCAGGGCCGACGACAGAACGCCGGCCACGATCCTGATGTCGATTTTCGTGGCGCCGCGGTGCCGGGAGGTGATCGCCTGGTACGCCTCTCGTTGCGCAGACCGCATGTCCACCGCCAAAACCGAGGTCGACCAGCGCGCCATATTGCCGCCGCGCGTGCGGTAGGACGCGTCGACAAGGAACTGCGGCACGGTTCAGTTCTCGGACGCGATCGCGGCATCGAGCCGGGTGATCCACTCCGCATCGACGCAAACGCTGTCGACGCCCCAGCCGCTTGCGGCCGCCGGAATGGAATTGCCCTTGTCCTGGGGGACCATGACGAGGCCATTGGGATCGGCGCCTTCGACATCATAGTCGACGACGCGCACCTTGATCGGCCGGTCGGCGACGATTCCCTCGACAAGACCGCCATCGAGTTCGACCACGACATTGACGTCCTGCGGGGTTAGCGGGCCGCAATTGAGCCGTTCGCAAAGGCCATCGATCTCATCGTCGGTCAGCGGCACATAGCGGGCGCCGTTGGTGGCGATGTCGAGAAGATCGGGCGGGCAGGTCCGGCGCTGGTGTCCGCGCAAGGCGGCGAGGACAGTGGCCAGTTCGCGATCGTCGACGGCGAGCGCCGACAGCCCGTGGGCTTCGACCTTTTCGACCCACACGTCGACATCCGAAGCAGCTGCTATCGTCTCATCATTCATCTTGCGGACGTCGCAGCCCAGCCTGGCAAGATGACGGCGTATGACTTCGTCGAGACCCGCCTGCCAATTGTCCGCGTCGACCGGCGGCAGAGTCGCGGGATCGAAATCGGCGCGTAGCCGGTTCACCAGATCGGTGGCGGCGAGGTCCGCGACACGCTCGTCGGCGTGATAGCTGGTGATTTTGCCGGGATGCGAGAAATGTGTTCCGGTGACGACGAAAATGTCCATGATCGAGTCTCCACGTAAGTTTATGGGATGAGGGTCGGCGATCAGGCGGCGCGGCGGCCGTCGTCCTGGCGAAGTCCGAGATCGGCGACGGTAAGAAGATCGGATCGGGGTTCGAGACAATCGAACGCAGCGGTCAGATCGTCGATATCGGTCCAGATGCAGGCATCGCCCGGATCGATATCGAGCTGGAACACGATCGGCGTTGAAGCGGCGGTCATCTCGGGAAAGCTGGTTCGGATCACCAGCGTTTCGATCCGGCGAGCAAGCGCGCCTATGCGCGGAGCGAGTCCGGTTCGCTCGTGATGCGCCATCTCGAAATAGCGCTCGGGCGCAAGCAGCGGGCCGATGCGGACGCATGGGATACGACCGACGATCATGGGACCGGCAACCGTACCGGCAAGTGCCCGGCGCTCGGACGATACCTTGTCGGCGGGGACCAGCGCGCGATAGACATAGTGCGGTAGCGTTCCCGCGATGCGGGAACGGGTGACGATGATTTCCATGATGATTATCCTCAGGCGACGAGCCGGGTAGGCGTGTTGTCGGGGTCGGAAAGATGCAGTTCGCGGTGAATGCGCGCTGCGAGCGTGTCGGGCGCCATCAGGTCGAGGATCGATGCGAAATGATTACGCTCGCCGACATAGTCCTTGCGACCAGCAACCTTGCGGAACATCACCTCGCGGCCGGGTCCCATGCCGCCCAGACTGAGCTGGACGTAGACCTCGGCACCGTGAAGAGTCACCTCGCCTGAAACGGCCGGCCCCGCCATGTTGGAGCGCAAATCATATTGCCCTTGAGGTAGCTTCAGAGCGTCCGCGAGGCGTTTCAGCGCCTTGCGCCCGTCTCTGTGAAACAGCTTCTTCGCGGGTTCGTCATGGGCGATTCCCTTGTGGGCCAGCGTGATGAGCGCGGGCTTGCGCTTAAGGTCGGCGATGGCGTCCATGCAGGCGCGCCGCAGTTCGATATCGGGAGGCTCGATCTGCGTGGCGATGGCGCCGAGATGGCGTGCGAGCAAAATTACGGCGGGATCGCTCTCGTGGGGCTGCCCGGAATTGCGGCAGTCCACTATCGCGGCATTGAGCGCGTGCATGGCGGTCGGTAGGGTGGTCAGCGCAGCAGGATCGAGCGCCTGCTGAAACCGAAAGGCAACATCATAGGACATGGGGACAGGCTCCTGAGACCAGGGCGCGTCAACACGCCCGCCTCAATCCTTCCCCCTCCTCTCCAGTCGGGCGGTCGCCATTCGAAAAGGGCGGCTGGTCGGTCGCGGAAGCACCGACGTCGAAGTTCAGTTGATCTTCTTGCGAGCCCGGAACAGCATCCGGGTCAATTGGTGCTCGCCAGCGCATAGCACTGACAAGATATGGACACCGCGGCTGAACGACCCGCCAACGCCGTTGCCGGCTTGGAAGGCGTCGATCGCCTCGAATGCGGTTTCGCCCAATTCACCGACGCGCTCGACCGCCTGCTCGACGATCGGAGCGAGCCGTGTCGCATCCAGCTCCATGATCTCCGTTTGTGGTCCGGCGAGTATCGGGGCCGTTTCCATCGGTCTGTCATCGTTGGAGGTTATCCGGGCCTGGACCGGCGCGGGTTCAAGGATCTCTGCGCTATTTCCATTCGGCTCATCAACCGCGGCGCGGCCGAGAGCGTCTCGCAGCTCATCGATCTGGCGCTGCATGTCGTTCGCCCAAGCCATCAGCTCTGGCTTTCCGATCGGGATATCGATCTGGGTGAACTCCCGGTTTATGGCGCGGGCATCCGCTTGGGTTCCCACTATCCTGGTGTGAAGCGTGCCGGGTTCGACGGCGGTGTAGAAGATCATGGGTTTGAATCCTGGTCGGTCGTGGCAAGACGTCGGTGGTGTAGGCGGCCGGCTTTGATGGATCGGAACCTCATCAGCCCGGCAGGTAGCCAGCGAGGAAGGCATTTCGCTCGGCGTCGGTGCTCAGCTGCACGAAGCGGCCGGTGGGCTGGAGATAGACGGTGACGGGACAGCCGCGATCGGACAGCCGCCGAATATTGGCGAAACTGCCTTTGCTTGCGCCATCCCAGATCACGAGACCGGCGCCTGCCAGGAGGGACATTTCGCGGTCTTTCGCGCCATACCAGTCGCGTGTGCCCGGACGTGCGTCGGCCTTTACGCACCTGACCGGCCAGCCTCCGATATTGTTCCGGGGCGTGGATCCGGTGCAGAACACGGTCACCTCGTCGACGTTCCAATCCGAAAGATAGAGCTGGACTGCCGTATCGACACCGGGGGCATCGCCGACCAGCACAGGAGAGCCGTCATCGACGATTTTGCCGAGGCGAGCCTTCGCTATATGGGGAAGTTGCCGGATGGAAAGCGAGCCGGAAACGAAAACCGGCTGTGCGTGCCGACGATGGTCGGGCGCGATCATGTGAACGGCGGTCATGGCGATAGTCTCCCTATTGAATCACCATCAACCACCCCCTTCTCTCCCTCCGGCACGTCGATGCGACGGCGGTCGGTCAAGCGGTCCCCAACAAATCGGCCGCCCACTCGGCGATCCAGGCGTCCGTGATTTGATCATGTGCGATCTCCGCCTTCAATCACGAGCGTTCGGATCTCCTCACGCGCGGCGGCGATGGCGGCTTCCCAGCCTGTCAAAAGGGGCCCCGCGGGCGGCGGAAGCGGCAGCGACGACTGGAACTCTCTCCGCGGACGCGCGAGCCGGACATATTGTCGTTCGGTCCAGCGTTGCATGTGATCGGCGACGAAGTGGTTGGTCTTGGCGTGTCCGTCGAACAGCGCGGACATGCGCGCCGCGTAGGAGAATGCGCTGCTGTCGACCGTAATCTTGCGATGGTCGAAAGCGCGCAAATGACTGAGTGCCGGGCCTTTGATGCCGAAACCGTGGACGCGGTACGTAGGATCGAGATGGCGGTCGAGCGTTTCGAACACGGCGAGGAGGCCGTCCTCCCCATGCACAGCGCGCCGACATGTTGACCCGATCGCAATCGTCTGCCCGGGACGCAGGATATGGGCGATGCCATCGAGGCAGCGTAAATAGTCCGACGGCCGACGTCCTTGCAGAACCGGCATGAAATTCGAGACGATGCCGGTGTCGATCGCGCGGGCATGGCATTCGATATTGAGGCGAACGGTGCGCGCGATGCGATCGAGCACCTCCTCGCGGTCGCGCGCGATTTCGGGTTCGACGCAGTGATCGAGGCTTGCCCAAAGCCGCCAAGGGTAGGCAGCCGCCAGCCCTTCGACATAGTCCTCGACCGTCCATGGGAGCCCGCGATATCGGGATGCAAGCACGAATCCGGCGGAATCGAGCATGATCGAAGCGAGGCCATGGGCGTTGGCGAGCTGCTTCAAGCGCCAACCGGCCCATTCACGCCCGCCGTCACGTTGCCGCCAGCGTGACAGGCTGTTCGCGGAGATGAGGACGGGAAGCTGCAGCGCACGCGCGCGGGCGAGCAAGGGGCCCTCCGACAGGCCAGGAAGGCCGACGATGATCTCGATGGGGGTGCCCGCGGCCAACGGAGGGGCAGCGTTCGAAAAGTGCGCCGATGATCGATCCGCCTGGGACAAGGCCGAGGAGGCGGGCGGCGGCTGCAAGCGAGAGCGGATGTCGTAGGGCATGAGGCCTGTTCCTGCCGTCCGGGCGCATCAGCACGCCCGCCTCAAACCCTCCCCCTCCTCTCCGGTCACGCCGTCGCCGCCAGAAGTTGGGCGACCGGCGGTTGCCCGAGCGGGAACAGTGCGCCATCGTCGTTTTCGCCTTCGGTGGGCGGCGCATCATCGTCATTACCTGCATCGAATTCGCCCTTGGTGTTTGCCAGCTCGGCCTCAAGTTCAGCGAGTTCATTGAGTTTTTCATCAAGCAAGGCGGCATCGGGAAATGCTTGCCCCAAGCGCGCCTCGAAGGCGGGCAGACGCCGTTCGTTGGCTTCGAGACTGGCTCTGACGGCGGCGAGATCGGTGTCGAGATCGCGGATGGAAGACTCGATCCGGCCGATCACCGTGCTCGGCCGCGTCTTCTCGGTGACCTCGAATTCGGAGTGTTCGCCGTGGTGCTGCATCGCGATCACGGTGCAGAGGTAGCGCCTTCCATCGGTGTTGAGGGCCTCATAGCCCGAGAGTTCCAGGCCAATGCCGTTGAAGGTGCCCAGCGTCCAGCGAGCCTCCGTGCGACCTTTCCGCATCCGGTGCGCATATCCGAGGAGCCGTTCGCCGGCGGCTTTGCGATCGGTGATCATCGTACCGTCGCAATCGAACAGGATCTCATCCACCTTCGCGGGAACACGATGTGCAAGATCGGCCTCCAGCCTGGCGATCTGCTTGTGGCAGTCCTCGATCTCGCGTGTTGTTCGCGTGATGGTCCTGCGAATATTATACTGGTCGTCGACATGGGCATCGCGCAGCCGCAAGAGCCGTGCGACCTCGGCGTCGAGCCCGGCCTTTTTCATCAGCCGGTCGTCTCCGGATGCGAGCGCCTTGGCCAGCGCGAACTGGTTGACGTTCGAACTGACGTCCTCGATCCGCCGGATCGAGCGGTCGCCCGACATGGCCATGTTGATGAAGCGCGCCTTGCGCTCGAGCATCTGCCAGTTGGTCGCGTCCATCGAGCCGCTGGTGGCGTAGCCGTAAAGTTCGATCTCGTCGTTCTGGTTGCCCTGGCGCTCGATGCGCCCTTCCCGCTGCTCGATATCGGACGGCAGCCAGGGAACATCGAGATGATGCAGGGCTTTCAGGCGCTGTTGCGCGTTGACGCCGGTTCCCATGGTCGCGGTTGATCCAAGAACGAACCGCTTGCGCCCCTGGTTGAGGTCGTTGAACAAGCGCTGCTTCGCGCTGTTCTTCTTGTAATGCTGCATGAAGGCGATCTGCTCGGGCGGCACGCCCATCGCGACGAGGCGATCGCGGATCCAGACATAGGCGGAGAATCCCCGCGTCTCGAGCGCGGCCTCGGTGCCGAGATCGGAGAAAATCATCTGCACCGCGCCTGGGAGCGCATAGGGCTTGCCGGTTTCCGGGTCGTTGTAGCGATAGTCGGCCGTCTCTTCCCAGATGCGATAGGCATTCTCGATCAGGAGATTGAGCTTGTTGCCCTCCTCGTTGCCGACATCCGCGTCGACGAACCGCAAGTCGATCGCCGAGTGGCGGCCATCGGTGATCACCGACAGCAGGATGTCGTCGCCCTTTTGCGGCCGCCCGCCGCGGGTCTCGATGGCCTGGATGCGCTTGGCGAGCACCCGCTGATAGGCTTTGAACGGCGCGCCGGATTTCGCGACGATGATCTGCCGCTTGCCGCCCCTGATGGTGGGGAGCTTGACGTACTGGCGCAGATCATCCTTCAAGACGACATCGGCGACGCTGCGATACATCGCCATCAGGTCGGCGACGTTCACGAACTCGCAGAAGCGGGTGACGGGCTTGTAGCTGCCGCTCGGCTGGAGTTCGAGTTCGGTGCGCGTGTCCCCGAAAGCGGCGGCCCAGGCGTCGAACTCGTGCAGCCCCTTGGCGTGAAGCTCGTCGGGCTGCATGAAGCGCTGCAGCGTGTACATCTCGCCGAGCGTGTTGGTGATGGGCGTGCCGGACGAGAGGATCAGTTCGCGTCCGGGATTGGTCCCGGCGAGATATCGGCTCTTCACGAAGAGGTCCCAGGCACGCTGCGAGCCGACCGGATCGACGCCCTTCAAGTCGCCGAGATTGGTGGCGAAGGTGAGCTTGCGGAACTGCTGGGCCTCGTCGACGACGATCTGGTCGATGCCGATCTCGCCGATATGGACAAGGTCATCCTTGCGGGAACGAAGGTTCTCCAGCCTTTGCTTGAGTCCTTCTTTCAGGCGTTCGACGCGCTTGCGCGAGACGCGATCCTGGCTGTCGATGCCGGTGATCAGCACCTCGTAGTTGTCGAGCTGATGTTCGATCAGCTGCTTCTCGAACGATGACGGCGTGGGCACGAACTTGAACGCATCGTGCGTGATGATGATCGCATCCCAATTGCCGGTCGTCGCCCGCGCCAGGAACCGCTGCCGCTTCTCCTTCACGAAGTTCGTGTCGTCGGCGACCAGGATGCGCGCGGTAGGATAGAGCATCAGGAACTCGCGCGCGATCTGCGCGAGGCAATGGTTGGGCACCGTGATCATCGGCTTGTTGGCGAGGCCGAGACGGCGCTGCTCCATCACCGCGGCGCAGAGGCTGAAGGTTTTGCCCGCGCCGACCGAATGGGCGACATAGGTCGAGCCCGACGCGATGATCCGCCAGACGACGCGCTTCTGGTGATCGCGCATACGTATCGTGGTTGACGCGCCCGGCAGCTTCAGGTGCTGGCCGTTGAAGCTCCGGGGCACGAGATTATTGTAGGCATCGTTGTAGATGCGGACCAACCGGTCGGCACGCTCGCTCTCCTGCCAGACCCAAGTCTCGAAGGTCGACTTGATCTTCGCAAGCTTCTCTTTCGCGGCTTCGGTGTCGACGACGTTGAGCTCGCGGCGCTCCGAACCGTCGGCGTCGCGGTGTACGTCGTAGATTTTGGGAATGTGGGAGTTGAGCGCGTCTTCGAGCAGGTCCGCGGCGCTCCGGCGCGCCGTGCCCCAGGTCGAGGAGGAGCTGACGTGGCCTGCAAACGGGGTCTTGTCGATCGTCCAGCTCGCCAGTTCCACGGTATGGAGGATCCGGGTCTCGACCTCCATTATTTCGAGGATGAACGCCTCGATGACATCGACCGGAATCCAGGGCGCGCCGAGACGCGCGGTGATCTCGCTGGGCTTGAGATCGACCGGCTGGACCGCTTCCAGCGCGGCGGCGACAGCGGCAAATCGCGGATCGGTCTCGGCCTTCTCGCGCGCGAGGGCGAGCTTGGTGCGAACCGGCCCGGAAAGAACTTCGTCGGCCGTGACCCAGTGATCGAAATGCGGCGTGCTGCGGACGGGGTCGAGATAGATGTCCCCGGCAAGATCGGCGAGCGCTTCGGCCTCGGTGACGCCGAGCATGCCGGCGATCAGGGGAACATCGACGCGGCCGCGGTCATGGAGCGAGAGCGCGAGGGCGTCCTGCGCCGAGTGGATTTCGTGCGTTACCGGCGGCTTGACGACGCGTTCGGTGAAGATCGGGCCGGGCGTGCCGGTGTCGCTCACCTCGTCATAGGTCTCGATCGAAGCGACCAGCCAGACATCGGGATCGTCGAGAAAGGGCTGAAGATTAGGGCGGCGCTGATATTCCTTCTCGGCCCCTGTGTCCGGATCGGTGCGGATGCTGGTGATGGTGCGGTTGATCGGCCCGTATTTTTTCGCGAACTGCCGGTAGTGGGTGATCAGCGTCTGCTGAAGGGCATCGTAGGGCCGGTCGCCCAGCTGCGCGCGCAGGATCGCGCGGACCGTATCGCGGATCGGGATAAGGGCCTTGATGATGGCCGCGTGCTTGGGAAACAGGCCGGTGCCGCCGCGGCCCGATTTCACGCCGACGACGGTCGGGATGCCATTTACGATCTGGTGCAGGACGCCGCCGGAAACCAGATAGCTGCCTTCCTTGAACTCGGCTTCGTCCGCGGCGGTGCCGACATACACATCCAGGGTGGCGCCCGGCGTATCGCGCAGGGATATGGTGCGCTCGATCGGCTTGCAGGCGCCCGCGTGCTTCGACGCGATCGCGGACAAGGTGGCCGCGAGAGCGACCGAGAGGTCTACGTCGGGATCGGCCGCGCAATTATAGTCCATGCCGAACTGGCCGCTGCGCCATTCGTGGCGCCCCAGCACATGATCGGGATGGTCGAGGAAATAGCGGTTGATGCGCAGTGGCCCGAAGCCTTCGTCGCTGTCAGGGATCGCAGCCAGCTCGATCCAGTTCTGTGTGCGCGGAAGGGCATCGGGGGTGTGCTTCTGGAAGATCAGGATATCGACGACGACATCCGTGCCCGCCTCTTGCCGCATTGCCTTGCCCGGAAGGCGCACCGCGCCGAGGAAATCGGCAATGCCGTCAATATGGTGGCGAGCCCTGGGATCGCTCTTGTCGAGCGAATAGCGCGAGGTCACGAACAGGGCGATGCCGCCGGGGCGCAGATGCTCGAGCGATTTGGCGATGAAATAGTCGTGCAGCGACAGGCCGAGCTTGCCGAGTTCGGTCCGGTTCTGGATGGTGAGGTTCGAGAAGGGCGGATTGCCGATTGCGAGGTCGAAGTCGGCAGGCAGCGACGCCTTGTCGAAATCGACGCAGCGGATGACCTGGCCCGGATATAGCGCTTTTGCGACCCGGGCGGTGACGGGATCGTTCTCGATGCCCACGAACAGCGTGTCCTGCGACAGAGCATCCGGCCGAAGCCCCATGAACAGGCCGCTGCCGCATCCCGGTTCCAGAACCTGCCCACCGGAGAAGCCGAGGGTCCGGGCGGCGTCCCACATGGCGCGGATGATGTATTCGGGGGTGTAGTGCGCATATTGCGTTGCGCGTTTGAGCGACTGGAGTTCGACCGGAGTCGTTTCTTCGACCAGCCTGCGTCCCAGTTCCTCCCAGCCCTCGCGATATTCACCCGGCCGGCTGGCGAACATGTTGTTGGCAAGTTCCGACGCGCCGAAACCGATGAACCTGGAAATCGCTTCCTGCTCCGCCGGTGATGCGGACCGCCCCTCGCGGTCGAGCAGGTTCAGCAGCCTGATCGCCTCGACATTGTCGCGTGCGCGATCCTTCCAAGACGATGACAGGGTTCTACCCGCGGCGAAGGAGAAATCGGTGGCTGCCTCGCGCACCGGTTGTGCGGCATCGACGATAGTTGCCGTAAAGAGAGTCGGCTGCTCAGCGACGGGTACGACTGGCTTGGCTGGCGCGATCGGCTGGTCGAAGTCGAGACACAGCTGGAGAGCCAGCGCGGATGCACTGTTTCGCATGGAATGCTTCCTTTTTGGGGGTCTTGCGGGCGCGGCGCGGTGGCCCGGTCGGATGTCAGGGGGTCTGCGGCCTCACGCCGAGCATCGGCTCAAGCGGGCTTGTTTCGCGCGCGGTTGCCAATGATTTGGCTGACTGCCCCTGGCGCTGCGTGATCGATGAAAGGCTGGGCCGTTCCGATCAGAGGTCCAGGATCGCGCCTTTGAGGACGGTGTAGAGGCCGACCTCAAACCGAAGCCCTTGAAGCGTCCGGAATTTGGTGTCGCGCCGGGCATCGACGTGGAAAGCGCTACGTCCGGTGTCCGCTTCCTTGATCCCCGTCGAGAGACAGGGGTAGCTTTGTCCAGCGCGGGGGCCCGTCACGATGCGGGCAATCGAGCGGCAGTCGAGGGTGCGATCGAGGGCGTATCCCAGATCGCGCAACTGCTGCTTGATTTGGCTGAGAGTGACCGGATGCCAGCCTTCGGCGGCTCGGGCGGCAAGCTCATTGGCAAGGGTAGGGCTCATTGGCGGAAATCCTTCGTCGAAAATTACCGCCAATCCTCCTCCCCCTTCCCATCCACGACGCGCCTGCTCGACAGGCGGCATCTGCGTGTATGTCCCGCCGGGCCGAAATGCGGGATCAACCCAGGCGAAGCGAAGCCGCATATTGCCGGAGCAGGTCGGTCATCGCGGCTCGGGAATGCGCCTTGTTGCCGATGACGATCTCGGGTTGGAGTTCCTCGCCGCGCGGCGTGCGATAGCCGTGCGCGAGGTGGCCGCTGGCGTCCTCGATGACGATGCGGTGGCCGCGCGGGCGCGCCGGTCCCGCGTAGCGCGCGGTGAAATCGCCGAGGCGTCCCGAAAGCCCGGCGGCCATTTTGCTCCATCGGATATGGCCGGCGGCAAACTGGTCGCCCGGCGCGCGACCACGGGCGAGCCAGAGCCGGAACTGGGCGCGCTGCTGGAGCACCGAATTGCGGGTTCGCTCCATCGTTCGCGCGAGCGGCAGGATATCGGCGTCGGCATCAAACCGGGCGAGCTCCGCATCGTCAGCGATGATGAGGATATCGGTATAGTCGCCCTGACGCAGAATCTGGCGGAGCGCGGCGTCATCGCCGGGCGGAGGGGCCGGCAAACCCGATAGCGGATACAGCCCGGTTTCGGCGCTGATCACACATTGCGCCGCGGCCTCATGTCCAGGCCGTTCGCGCAGCATTGCGAGGATACCGATCGCGCCTGTCTCACGTTCCGAAGCGCCGAGCAGGAGCAGGCGGCGCTGCCATGACACGGGTGCCGGGATATCGGTCGGGCTTGGCCATCGGCTGGGAAGCGGCCGTGTG
>Ga0182735_1001357_pt1 | contig 16407 bp, 10 predicted proteins | sample eDN5th30CKraftMG_FD_128524 | JGI IMG/M metagenome (GOLD analysis project Ga0182735, IMG submission 128524) | Enriched Miracle-Growth compost microbial communities from Emeryville, California, USA - eDNA 5th pass 30_C Kraft MG (version 2) (version 2) ... | reverse complement strand
CTCGGTGGTTGGTCCTGGCCTGTTGCCGATCATCGTCGTGCTCGGCCTGCTGCTCGGCGTCGGCGGCTCGCGGATCATTCGCGGCGCGACGATCTCGGTGCGCGAGAACATGTATGTGAACGCCAGCCAGTCCATGGGCGCCAGCACCCCGCGCATCCTGCTGCGCCACATCCTGCCGAACGTCATGGCGCCGGTGATCATCCTGTTCACCACGCGCGTCGGCTTCGTCATCCTGGCGGAATCCGGCCTGTCGTTTCTGGGGCTCGGCGTGCCGCCGCCAGCGCCCACCTGGGGCGGCATGCTCTCCGGCAGTGGCCGCACCTACATGTTGCAGGGCCCCTGGCTCGCCCTCGCGCCGGGCCTGTGCCTCACCGTCGTCGTTTACGCCACCAATGTGTTTGGCGACGCGTTGCGCGATCTGCTCGACCCACGCATGCGCGGTTCAAAATAAGCCGCCGCCCGCCCGGCGCCGCAGCGGCGGGAAAAACAGGGCGGAAAACAAATCGGGGAGGAAACCATGACACGAGGAGCAAGACGTCCAGGCCGCGCCAGGCGCTGGGGCGTTTACGGCGCCATGGGGCTGTCGCTGGCCTGCGCGGTCGCCATGCCCGCGCTGGCCAACGACGCGCCGAAGCCTGGCGGCGCGCTTGAGGTCGCCACCCTGAACCGGGGGCTCAATGTCCTCACCTGGGATCCGGCCGACTGGAACTGGAAGATCAACCACGACGCCGGCCAGTTTTATGAGCAACTCTTCGCCGCCGACCTCGGCAAGAGCAAACGCCTTGGCGGCCCCTACCCCTTCTATGCCGACGCCTGGCTGCCGTCGGACGCCATCCGGGGTGAGCTCGCGGAAAGCTGGGCGTGGAAGCAGGACCCGCTGCGGCTGGAGATCAAACTGCGGCCCGGCGTGATGTTTCCTGAAAAGCCGGGCGTGATGGCGGCGCGCGAGCTGACGTCGGAAGACGTTGTGTTCTCCTACAATCGCCTCGACAAAAGCCCGAAGAAAATCCCGACCTACTTCGACCACATCGCCAGCGTCACGGCGCCGGACAGGCACACGGTGGTCTTCACCTTCAAGAATTATAACGCAGAGTGGGACTATCGTTTCGGCTGGGGCTACTATTCATCGATCTATCCAAAAGAAGTCGCGGACGCAGGTCCCGCTGACTGGAAAAAGCTGAATGGCACCGGCCCGTTCATGCTGACCGATTTCGTCCAGGGCAGCGCGACCACGTACAACAGGAACCCTAACTACTGGGGCAAGGACACCATTGGCGGCCAGGAGGTGAAGCTGCCGCTGATCGACAAACTCGTCTATCGCAACATCAAGGATGAAGCTACGGCCGTCACCGCGTTGCGCACCGGCAAGGTTGACATCCTGGAATCCATGCGCTGGTCGGACATGGAGCAACTCAAGAAATCGACGCCACAGCTGCAATGGTCCAAGTGGCTGTCGATGAATGGCCAGTTCCTGTCGATGCGGGTCGACGCCAAACCGTTCAATGATGTGCGCGTGCGGCGGGCGCTGAACATGGCGGTCAACAAGCAGGAGATCGTCCAGTCCTATTACAATGGCCATGCGGAACTGTTCTCCTATCCGCAACACCCGGATTACGTCGGTTATTACGAACCGCTGGAGGCCATGCCCGCGTCGGTGAAGGAACTGTTTGTCTATGACCCCGCCAAAGCGAAAAAGCTGCTGGCGGAGGCAGGCTATCCTAATGGCTTCAGCTTCAAGGTCCAGGTCTGCTCGTGCACACCGGATCATATGGAGCTGCTGCCGCTTGTCGGCGCCTATCTCGAACAGGTCGGCGTCAGGATCGAGATCCAGCCGATGGAATACGGCGCGTTTCTCTCCGCCATGACGTCCAAAACCCTGGCGCCCGGCTATTTCATGAACAACGGCCACACCAATCCGACCACGACGCTACGCAAAAGTTTCGTCACCGGTCAGACGTGGAACCCGTCCATGTACGCGGACCCGGAGTTCGACAGGCGCATCGACGTGCTCTACCGCGAGCAGGATGAAGACAAACGCAAGGTCATGGTCAAGGAGCTGACCCGCGAGATCCTCGACAAGGCGCCCTATATCTGGCTGCCCACCCCTTATGTCTACACGGCCTGGTGGCCGTGGGTGAAAAACTACGGCGGCGAACTGCGCGCCGGCGCCGTCAGGCCAGGCCCGATCTACGCCCGCATCTGGATTGACCAGGAAGACAAAAAGAAACGCGGCTTCTGATCCGCGCGCGCCCGCACGCCGCAGGGTCGCGCGCGGCAGGGTCGCGCGCGGCAGGTGCGTCGCTGAGGCGTGAGTCCGGCAGGGCAACCGGGTTTTGCGCTGGAAGAAGCGCCCGTCGGGACATTTGACGCGCTGGCCGGCTTTCGCCGCGCCGCGCGCAGAAAGGAGGAAGCTGGTGCAACGTCCGGTTCTTGAGGTGAGGAACCTCGCAGTAGAGTTCGGCGCCGGCGCGGGGCGCGTGCGCGCCGTCGACGACGTTTCGTTCGAGGTCAATCCCGGCGAAACCCTGGCCATCGTCGGCGAAAGCGGCTCCGGCAAGAGCGTCACCGCCCTGTCGCTGCTGCGTCTCGTGCCGACGCCGCCTGGCCGGTTCTGTTCCGGCGAAATCCTGTTCGAGGGCGAGGATTTGCTCAAGGCGTCCGACGCCGCCATCCGCAGTATTCGCGGCAACCGCATCGCCATGATCTTTCAGGAGCCGATGTCATCGCTCAATCCCGCCCTGACGGTCGGGCTGCAAATCGCCGAGCCGTTGCAACTGCACGGCAGGCTGCCGTGGGCCAGGGCATTCGACAAGGCCAGGGAACTGCTGACCAGGGTGCGGATTCCCGATGCGGCCAGGCGGGTCAACACGCACCCGCACCAGTTTTCCGGCGGCATGCGCCAGCGGGCGATGATCGCCATGGCGCTGGCCTGCAAGCCCAACCTGATCATCGCCGACGAACCGACCACGGCGCTCGACGTGACGGTGCAGGCGCAGATCCTGTCGCTGCTGAAGGACCTGACGAAAGAAACCAACGCGGCGTTGATCCTGATCACCCATGACCTCGGCGTGGTGGCGCGCTATGCTGACCGGGTCTGCGTGATGTACGCCGGAAGGGTGGTGGAAAGCGGTTCAGCCCAGGACATTTACGCCAACCCACGCCATCCCTACACCCTGGGGCTGATGGCCTCGATCCCCCGTCTTGACCAGGACGCCGTCGACCGGCTGACGCCCATCGACGGCCAGCCGCCAGACCTCGCCGCCTTGCCCAAAGGCTGCGCCTTCGAACCCCGTTGCCGTTACGCGATGGACCGTTGCCGGGACGAGCGGCCGACGCTCGAACATGAGGGAGGGCGCCATTACCGGGCGTGTTTTGCCAATGTCGCATGCTGAAGCCATGGCGGGCGCCGATCCGGTGCTCAGGGTCCGCGACCTCAAGGTGCACTTCCCGGTTCACGACGGCGTGCTGATCCGTCGCCAGACCGGCTCCGTGAAGGCGGTGGACGGCGTGTCGTTCGAGGTCGGCAGGAGTGAAACCCTGGGGCTGGTTGGCGAATCCGGCTGCGGCAAGTCAACCACCGGCCTCGCCATCCTGCGGATGACGCCCCTGACGGAGGGCCAGATAGAGTTTGAGGGCCAGGACATTTCCCACCTCAGCGTCAGGCGAATGCGGCCGCTGCGCAAGCGGCTGCAAATGGTCTACCAGGACCCCTATGGGTCGCTGAACCCGCGCATGAAGGTTGGCGACCTCATTGGCGAGCCGCTGGTGATCCATGGCGTCGCCGGCGACCAGGACGCTTACCGCGCCCGCATCCAGGAGCTGTTGCGGCTGGTCGGCCTCCGCCCGGAGATGGCGGAGCGCTATCCGCACGAGTTCTCCGGCGGCCAGCGCCAGCGCATTTCCATCGCCCGGGCGGTGGCGCTCAATCCGACGCTGGTCCTGTGCGACGAGCCTGTTTCCGCGCTTGACGTCTCCATCCAGGCCCAGGTCATCAACCTGTTTCAGGAACTGCAGGAGCGCCTCGGCCTGTCGTATCTGTTCATCGCCCACGACCTGGCGGTGGTGCGCCACGTCAGCCACCGCATCGCGGTAATGTATCTGGGGCGGATCGTCGAAATCGCGCCGCGTGACGTGCTCTACCGCGCGCCGCTGCACCCCTACACCCGGGGCCTGCTCGCCGCCGCGCCCCTGCCCGACCCCTCGGCCGAGCGAAGCCGCGCGCACGAAGAGATCGTTGGCGAACCCCCCAGCGTGGTCAATCCACCGTCGGGCTGCCATTTTCACCCCCGTTGTCCGATGGCGATGCCGGTGTGCGCGCAACGCGCGCCGGAACTCACCGCGGCCGCGACCGGCCATGCGGTGGCCTGCCATCTGCACGACCCGTCGCGCGCCCTGGACATCGCCGCCCCGGACATCGCCACCTCGGGCCTCGCCGCCTGAGACGCGTCAGGAGGCGCGCCGCCGGGCCAGGCCGCGCAAGGCCCCGTGCTGGCGGCCCCCAAGGGAGGACATGATGAGCGCCATGGTTGCTGCCCGGGCCGCCGCCCCCCATGACTGACGCGCCGGCCCCCGCAACGCGGCAAACGCCCCGTTTCGAGCAGAAACGCGACATGATCCTGGACGCTGCGGCGCGGCTGTTTCACCTGCACGGGCTGGACGGCGTCACGTTGTCAGACGTCGGCGCCAAAGTTGGCCTCGCCACCAACAGCGTGACCTATTATTTCCGCCGCAAGGACAATCTCGTCGCCACCTGCTTCGAGCGCGCGTTCGGCATTTTCGAGGCGTTGGTCGCGGCCGCGGCGACCCACCCGGACATGGAAACGCGCGTCCGCGCCTTCCTTCGGAGCTATTTTCAGTTACTGGCCGACATCGAGAACGGCGCGCGCAGCGAAATCGTCAATTTCAGCAATCTGGCGGTGGTTCGCGGCGACGTGGCGGAGCCGGTCGGGGCCGCCTACACCGCCCTGTTCCGCAATGTGCGCGCGCTTGTCAGCCCTGAGGGGGAAGAAGCCGCGGCCCGCACGCAGATCAACAGCCGGGCGCATCTGTTGCTGGCGCTCAGCCAATGGGCCCGGGTCTGGCTGCCGCGCTATGAAACCGGCTGCTACGTGCGCGCCGCCGACCGTGTCGCTGATGTCCTGCTGTATGGGCTGGCTGCTCCCGCGTCCGCCGGCGCCGGAGCCGCGCTGGCGAACGCATGGGCGCCCGCGCCCCACACCAGGCCGGAGGCGGCGGACGCCGTCCTCTCCCGCGAAGCGTTCCTGCGCGCCGCAACCCGGCTGATCAACGCCCATGGCGTGCACGGCGTATCGGTGGAGCGGATTTCGGCCAGTCTGAACGCAACGAAAGGGGCGTTCTATTATCACAACGCCGACAAGCAGGAGATGATCTCGGCCTGCTTCCAGCGTTCCTTCACCGTGATTCGTGAGGCGCAGGCGGCGGCCGCCGGCGCGACTGACGGCTTTACCCGGCTGGCCCAGGCCGCCGCGACGCTGGTGCGCTTCCAGTTGTCAGACGCAGGCCCCCTGCTGCGCATCACCGCGCGCACCGGCCTGCCGGCCAGCGACGCTTTTGCGGTGCTGGACGCCATGAACCGGCTTTCGGAGCGTTTCGCCAGCTTTGTCATCGACGGCATGATTGACGGCTCGATACGACCAGTCGATCCCACGGCGGCCTCACAGATGACCCAGGGCATGATCAACGCCGCCGCCTCAGCGACGCGCTGGGCGCCCGGCATCAGCCAGCAGAACGCCGTTGACTATCTGCTCGGCCCGCTACTGCACGGCATGTGCCCGAACCGCTCGCAGGGCGCCGGCTGAGCCAGCCTGCCAGCGCGCCACCTCCCAGGAACGCTGCCGACGGCCGCCCATGAAATAATGTGATACAACATATATCAAACGATCGTTATGATGACGGCGGCGCCCCGATGAAGCGCCGGCGGGCGCCGGACAAGGCGTTAACCGGATGAGGTGACGCCGACGCTCCGCGTCGCCGGCGCGACGTCCGGCGTCTCTCCACCCGGCGCCCGTGCAGGGCCACGCGCCGCCAGAAAGAACCACGGAGGAAGCCAATGACCACGCGCCATCGCAAGCGACGTATCGCGCGGACCCTCGGGTGCGCCATCGCAGCGTTATCCACCCTTTGCGCCAGCGCCGTGGCCAGCGAAACGCCAAAACCTGGCGGCGTGCTCGAGATCGCCACGCTCTACCGGACGTTGCCCACACTGTCATGGGACCCGGCCGACTGGGGATGGAAGACCAATCACGACACCGGCCAGATGTTCGAACAACTGTTCGCCGCCGATCTGACCAAAGCCAAACGCCTCGGAGGGCCACACGCGTTTTACGCCGACGCCTGGCTGCCGTCGGACGCCATCCGGGGCGAACTGGCGGAGCGTTGGGAGTGGAAGCAGAACCCGTTGCGGCTGGAGGTCACGCTGCGCGACGGCGTGCGTTTCCCTGAGAAACCAGGAGTGATGGCCGCCCGTGATCTGGTCGCCGACGACGTGGTTTATGCCTACAACAGGCTGTTGCAGAGCCCCAAGAAAACCGCCGGATATTATGATTACCTCGAAAAGGTGGAGGCGACAGGGCCGAAAACCGTTGTTTTCACCTTCAAGAAATTTAACTCCGAATGGGATTACCGTTTTGGCTATGGCTATTACTCGGGGATCTATCCGAAGGAAGTGGTTGAGGCCGGCATCACCGACTGGAAGAAGCTGAACGGCACGGGCCCGTTCATGCTGACGGACTTTGTCCAGGGCAACGCCGCCACCTATACGCGAAATCCCGATTACTGGGGCTCCGCGACCATCGGCGGGCAGACCGTCAAACTACCCCTGCTGGACAAGGTGGTGTTCCGCAATATCCGGGATCTGTCGACGGCCAACACGGCGCTGCGCCAAGGCAAGATCGACATGCTGGAATCGGTGCGCTGGTCGGACGTCGAGCCCCTGAAAAAGTCCGCGCCCCAGCTGCAATGGGCAAGGTGGCTGTCGATGTCGGGGCAGTTCCTCGCCATGCGGATGGATACCAAACCGTTCGACGACGTGCGCGTGCGACGCGCGCTGAATATGGCGGTTAACAAACAGGAGATCATCGACGCCTATTATGGCGGACAGGCGGAACTGTTCTCGCACCCCCAGCATCCTGACTATACCGGATATTACGAGCCGCTGGACAAAATGCCGGACAGCGTGCGCGAACTCTACGTCTATGATCCGGCCAGGGCGAAGAAGCTGCTGGCGGAAGCGGGCTACCCGAACGGCTTCAGCTTCAAGGTGCAGGTGTGCGCCTGCAACCCCGACCACATGGAGTTGCTGCCGCTCGTGGCGGCCTATCTGGAGCAGGTCGGCGTCAGGCTCGACATCCAGCCAATGGAATATGGCAGCTTCCTCGCCACCATTCTGGCCAAGACGCACGCGCCCGGTCTCTTCTCCTCCACCCCGCACAGCAACCCGACAACGACGCTGCGCACCAATTTTCTGCCAGGCCAGCAGGCCAACACCGCGATCTATCGCGACCCGGATTTCGACCGCCGCCTTGCTGAAGCCTATGGCGAGCAGGACGAGCCGAAACGGCAGGCCATGATCAAGGCGTTGACCCGGGAGATCGTCGACAAGGCCCCGTATATCTGGTTGCCGACCCCTTACGTCTTCACCGCCTGGTGGCCCTGGGTCAAGAATTACGGCGGCGAACTGCGCGCCGGCGCCAACCGCCCCGGGCCAATCTACGCCCGCATCTGGATTGATCAGGAGATGAAGAAAAAAATGGGCTACTGAACGCCACCCAGACCTGGCCGACGCCACCGCGTCCGCCATGCCCTGGAGGCGTAGCCAGTCCAAAACGCCCCGCCAGATTGAGGACGTGAGGAAGCCCAACAACTCCCGGCCGCAGACGCCGGACAACCAATCGTCACGCCCGATTAATCCGGTCGCGTTCAGACATCCCGGGACTCAATCACACAAATATTGAGCATTTCAGTGACAATCTGCTCAAGCTCGCGGTCTGAGGTGATGAAGGGCGGCATCGTATAGAGCAGCCGCCCGAACGGTCGTAGATAGATGCCCGACGCCACGGCCCGGGCATGCGCCCGGTCGACATCAATGGGTGAACGCATCTCCACGACGCCAATGGCGCCCAGCACCCGCACGTCGGCGACAGCCGGCATATCCCGCGCCGGGGCCAGGCCAATGGTGAGCCCCGCTTCAATGCGCGCCACGTCGTCCCGCCAGGCCCCGGTCTGCAGCAGGTCCAGGCTGGCGCAGGCCGCGGCGCAGGCGAGCGGATTGCCCATGAATGTTGGCCCGTGCATCAGCAGGCCCGGGCTGCCGCCGGCGATGGCCTCCGCAACCGTGCGGCTCGCAACGGTTGCGGCGAACGTGATGTGCCCGCCCGTCAGCGCCTTGCCGAGACAGATGATATCAGGCCAAACGCCGGCGTGCTCCATGGCGAACATGCGCCCGGTGCGGCCGAACCCTGTCGCCACCTCATCAAAGATCAGCAGTACGCCCGCAGCGTCACAAAGCCTGCGCAGGCCTGCGAGATATCGTGGATGGTAAAAGCGCATGCCGCCGGCGCCCTGGACCACCGGCTCGATAATGAAACCGGCGATGCGCCCGGCCTGTTCGGCAAACAGCGTCTCCACCTCCTGGAGGCCATTGAGCGCCGGGTCTTCGATCCAGGCGTCGCCGACGGCCACGGGCGGACGACGGACAAAGAACTGGGGTTGCAGGGAACCGCCGAAGTGGCCGTGCATGCCGGTTTCCGGGTCACACAGCGACATCGCCTTCCAGGTGTCGCCGTGATAGCCGCCCCGGGCGCTGGCAAACATGGTCCTGGTTGCATGGCCCCGCGCCGCCTGGGCCTGGCGCGCCATTTTTAGCGCCACCTCCACAGCCACGGAGCCGCTGTCCGCATAGAAGATGCAGTCGAGTCCCGGGGGGAGCAACCGCACCAGGCGTTGCGCCAGCTCCGTCGCCGGATCGTGGGTCAGGCCGCCGAACATGACGTGCGGCATGCGCTGGAGCTGGGCCGCCATGGCGGCGACGATCTCCGGGCGCCGGTGGCCGTGCGCCATGCACCACCACGACGACATGGCGTCGATCATGCGTCCGCCATCAGCGCGCGTGAGATAGACGCCCTGCGCGTCCGTTATCCGGTGCAGCGGCGGCGGCGCCGTCATGCTGGCGTAAGGTCGCCAGATGTGACGCCGGTCAAATTCATCGGCGCTCACCATGACATCGCCTCGCGGACGAGCGCCAGGTCAATCCCGCTGAAGGCGGCGGCCAGCGTGTCCGGGTTGAGCGGCGCGAGGGGCGGCACGCGGCCGAGGCTTCGCACCCGTCCCATGGCGGCGATGGTCGCTTCGTTATCTGGGTTCGCCGGACCCGAGAAGATGACGCCAGCGACGCGGCATTCCCTGGCGCGCAAGGCTTCCAGCGAGAGCAAAGTATGGTTGATCGTACCAAGACCGGTGCGGGCGACCAGAACCACCGGCGCGGCCCAGCGCCGGAACATCTCGACAAACAGGCATTCCCGGTTGAGCGGAACCAGAACCCCGCCCGCCCCCTCAATGACCAGCGGTCCGTCGACGACGGGCATCGCCAGCGCATCCGGCGAAATGTGAACGCCCTCCTGTTCGGCGGACAGGTGCGGGGAGGCCGGCAGCGACAGCCGGTAGATTTCCGGCAGAACCGGTCGCCCCGACAGACGACGCGCCGCGTCGCTGTCCGTTTCGTCATCCAGGCCGGATTGCACCGGTTTCCAGTAGGTCCCCGCCAGCGCCTGGACGAGACCGGCGGCGACAACGGTCTTGCCGACGCCGGTGTCCGTCCCGCTCACAATGAGCGCCCGGCTTGTCCCGCGCCTCATGACTGGGCCTCCGGCGACAGGAGATCAGGCCGGCTCGCCAGCGTTTCGAACAGGCGCGTGATGTCAGCTTCGCTGACGTTGCCGGTGATCGAAACGCGCAGGCGCGAGGTTCCGGCCGGCACCGTTGGCGGACGAATGCCGCGAACGTCGAAGCCTGACGATTGCAGACATGCGGCAAGCTGCATCGTCGCGGCGTCCTCGCCAACGATCAGGGGCATGATCTGCGTCGCAAAGCCATTGAGGCCACACAGGCGCCCCGCTTCCGCATGGGCATGGGCGATGCGCCGGCGCGCGCTGGCCTGCAGCTCCGGCTCATCGCTGAGCAACCGCAGGGCCGCCCGGACAATGGCGGCGGCCAGCGGCGACGGCGCGGTGGCGAAGATGAAAGGGCGCGCCCGCGTCACCAGCAGATCGACCAGGGGGCGATCGCCACACACCAGGGCGCCGGCTGCTCCCAGGCCCTTGCCGCAAGTGTGCAATGTCAACAGGCGCACGTCCGCGCAATGCCGGGCAAAGCCTGCCCCGGCCACGCCATGCACGCCGGTTGCGTGCGCCTCATCAACCACCAGAACAGCGTCGTGCCGGCAGGCGAGATCGACAAAGCTTTCCAGCGGGGCCACGTCGCCCTCCATGGAATAAACGCTTTCGATCGCCAGCCAGATTTGCCCCCGCCCCCCGTCACGCCGCCATGTCCTGATCCGGTTTTCCGCGTCGTCGGGATCATTGTGGGCGAAAGCCACAGCCTGGCCCCGCCGCAGCCGCACGCCTTCATGCACGCTGGCGTGGATCAGGGTGTCGTAGAGGACGAGATCGTCCGCCCGCGGCAGGGTGGCGAAAATCGCCTGGTTCGCCTGAAAGCCGCCGCCCATGAACAACGCGGCTTCGGCGCCAAAAAACTGCGCCGCTTCCTGCTCCAGCGCCTCATGTTCCGCGTGGTTTCCGCGCAGCAGCCGCGAACCGCCCGAACCGACGGGAACGCCACGCTCCAGGGCGTCGCGCGCCGCGCGCCGCAGACGCCCGGACGTCGCGAGGCCAAGATAATCATTTGAAGAGAAATCCAGACCCCGCGCCGGCTGCAGCCTGCGCAACCGGTTCCGCGCCCCCAAGGCGGCCAGGTCAGCCTCCTGTGCAGGATAGCGGCGTTGCGGGCGTGCGGACTCGCGGGAGCCGGACGTGGAGGATGGATATGACATGCGCCACCTGATCGTGCGTTGACCGGAGATCACGAAAATAGCTAATCCGGCCGCCACGTCCATCGTCTTCTTATTTTTATCTATAATATAAAAATAGACATAATATTTTGATGTTTATGTATTTTGTTGACGATCACACACGCCTCCGCGCGCGATGGCGGCTCAGGCGCCGCCGATCCGTTGCGATTTCTGATAATTAATCTATTCTAACCGCCTGTGGCGCAACAGCGCAGGCGGCGATGTTACCCACTCTTCGCGACAGGCCAATGCGCTGGGGCCACGTCTGGGTTCAGCGCCCGGCCATCATCAGCACTCTTGCCGCGCCGGGCATGCCCAAGGGGGGCGACAGATCCGCATTCCGTCATGTAAAAGGCGCATTCCGGTCATGAAGCAACAAGGCGCGGCATAGCTTGAAACAGCACGCGGCTCGCCTGGCGGTCACATTGACCGCCGCATATGCCCTGATCCTGCATCTCCTGTTCGCCTCTGCCCTCATGGCGTCAATGCCGCGAGGAGTGGAGGGGATTTGCTTTGGGGCGCAGTCCGCCCAAACGACCCCGGAACAGGACAGAAAAACCAGCCGCATCCATTGCCCGGACTGTATTGTCCGCAACCAGCTGGCCCCAGCCCCGCCCGCGCCGCAACTGTCGGCGCGCGCCGCCGCCAGTCCAGTCGCCCATCCGCCAGTCATCTGGCGCACCGCCGGATACGACGCCCCACGGCGGGCATGGCAGCCACGGGCGCCTCCCATCTCCGCGTGAAGCCCGGGAACATCCTGACGTCGCGGTGACGGCCAGGGTTTTCCCGCATCCCAAATCCGGTTGCCAAACCCATTGCTCGTCCGCCGCGCCCACATGGCGTCGCGGTCAACGGGATCTGCTGTCATGCACATATCGAACCGCCCCATATCAGGCCGCCCTCCGGCGCCGCCTGTCCGCTCCCTCGCCAACAGCGTGCGCCGCGCCGCCTTCACCGGCGTCTCCACCGGCGTCCTGCTGGTTGCCCTGCCTTCCATTTCATGCGCGCAGGCGCTGGATCAGCGGGCGGATGCGGGGCGCCGCCCATCCGTCGCGACCGACATGCAGCTTCCGCGCATTGACGTGCGGGAGCATGCGCAGCCCGACCGGTCGTCCATATCGGAGGAACAGGCGTTCGCCGCCGGCCTGACCTCCGCAAACGGCGCCGGCATCCTGAAGAACACGCCAGGCGCGGCGGTCTGGGGCGGCGGCGGCGTATCTGGCCTGCCCGCCATCAATGGTTTCGGCGCCGACCGGGTGCAGATTTCCATCAACGGCATGCTCTTCGGGATTTTCTGTCCCAACGAGATGAATCCGCCGCTTTCCTTCGTTAACCCCGCCATGGTGTCCGGCGCGCAGGTGTATTACGGGACCGCCCCCGTCAGCCTTGGCGGCGACTACATCGGGGCCAGGGTCGATGTGACGGCCGGAGAGCCGCAGTTCGCCACGGAGCCAGGCGTCAGGTTCTTCGGCCGCATATCGGGCGTATATCGCAGCAACGGCGACGGGCGCGGCGTCGACGCCGACGTCACGGCGGCGACCACCGATACGAGCGTACGCTACACCGGCGGCTGGAGCCGCGCCCGCGACTACCGGGACGGCGATGGGCGGCGCATCAAATCAACCCTGTACGAGGCGCAGAACCACAGCCTGAGCGTTTCGAAGCGCATCGACAATCATCTGCTCACCTTCCAGCTTGGCGGGCAGTACATCCCCGGGCAGGCCTATCCCAACCAGTACATGGACATGGCGTCTAACCGCGGCCTCTATGGCAATGCGCGGTACGCCGGCGTGTTCGACTGGGGCTCGCTTGACGTGCGCGGTTTCGTCAACAACGTGCGCCACACCATGGGCTTCATACGGCCGGACAAATCCGGCGCGATGCCCATGGACACCCGGTCCACCGACGCCGGCTATACGGTGAAGGCGACCTGGAGCCTGTCGGAAACCGACACGCTCCGCTTCGGCAGCGAGCTCCATCACAACCGGCTGGACGACTGGTGGAATCCTGTGGCCGGCTCCATGATGATGGGGCCGGACGTATTCACAACGATCAACAACGGCCACCGGACGCGTCTCGGCGCGTTTGCGGAATGGGAACGCCGTTTCGACGCCCGCTGGTCCGCCGTGGTCGGCCTGCGCAACGATACGGTGTGGATGAACACCGGCCCGGTGCAGGGCTATAACAGCATGATATACGGCGCAGACGCGGGCCGCTTCAACAGCCGCGACCATGCCCGCGTCGATGTCAACCTTGACGGATCCGCGGCCCTGCGCTTCCAGCCGGACGCCGCCTCCACCTATGAGCTGGCCTTCGCCCGGAAAACCCGTTCGCCCAACCTGTATGAACGCTATGCGTGGTCCACCACCCCCATGGCCATGCGCATGATCGGCTGGTTTGGCGACGGCAACGGCTATGTCGGCAATCTCGACCTGAAACCGGAGACGGCGCATACGGTGAGCGTCACGGCGCAATGGCGCGATCCGGCCGCAGGGCGATGGGAGCTGCGCGTCTCGCCCTACTACAGCTATGTGACCGACTACATCGACGTTGACCGCTGCGCCATCGGCAAGTGCCTGTCCATGGCGCCGGGCAACCTCACCGTCAGAAACCGTTTCGTCTATCTCCAGTTCGCAAATCACGACGCCCGCATGTACGGCGTCAACGTGGACGGCAAGGTGACGCTGTGGGACGACGGCCGCTACGGCAAGGGCGTCTTGCGCGGGCAACTCAACGCCGTGCGGGGCGAACGGACCGATGGCGTCAATCTTTACCAGATCATGCCGGTGAACGGCCTGCTGGCCCTGGACCACAGCCTTGGCGCCTGGACCACAAGCCTGGAAATGCAACTGGCAGGCGCCAGGAACTTCGCCAGCCAGGCGCGCAACGAGGTGAAGACGTCCGCATACGCCCTGTTCAACATCCGTCTGGGATATCAGTGGGAGATGCTGCGCCTCGATCTGGCGGTCGAGAACATCTTCGACGCCAGATACGACAAACCGCTCGGCGGGGCCAATCTGGTCAACTTCCGGTCCGCGGGTCCGATGAAGTCCTCACCGGCCTGGGGCTACCCGGTCGCCGGCATGGGCCGCACCTTCAGCGCGCGCCTGTCGGTTGTGTTCTGATATCAGTGGGCGGTGGGCAAGCCCCATCGCCCCGTTGGCCAGGCCACGGCGTATCGGCGCTTTCACACCGCCAGCCCCGCCGCCGCTACGGCCGCGGCAGGCGCTGATGTTCGGGCGTCAATGTTCAGACGTATGAGAAATCCGGGTGCGCAACCGATGGTGGGCGCCGTCTGGCGTCCGCCGATCCCGTCAGATCCCGGAAAGCGCTTGCGACAGGCCCTGCAGGGGGGCGCGGAAGCTGACGGTTCGCGCCCCGTTGCCCGCGCCGATGCTGTACGAGACCTGGACAGCCCGGCCCTTGTTGATCGCCGCCCGCACCCGGGGCCCGATCTCGAGATAACCAATACAGACAGCGCCGGTACATCCCTTGACCGGAACCGGAACCGGCGCGCCGCCATCCGCGATATCCAGCATCACCGGCTTGCCGGCGTCGATGTTCTGGGGCGCGCGCACGATGAAAAAAGGCTTGCCGTTTTCCGAAGCCGCCAGCGACCAGCTGAACGCCGTAGATTTATCGGGGCTGGTGATGGTCTGGGAGATATTACAGACGCGTTGTTTTTTCTGGATGTTCTCGTCGCAGATCAATGTCCAGTAACGGAACGGCCGGATCATGCGCCGGTACTGCCCTACGGGAACGTTGTCTGGCACGACGACATCGGACGGCTTGATGTCGTAGCCGGGAGACGCCTCGAAAGGCGCCTCCGTCTTCACTGGTTTGCGAGCGGGTCCGGCGGCGCCGGCTCCGCTCACGGAGAGGCCGGCAAAAGCCAGGGCCAGAATAACGCCGGCGCCCCGCGCCTTTGCAGAAGTCATGGCCTCAGTTTAGCGTCAGGCTGAGGCCAGCCGCAACGCCCCATTGCCGGCCCGACGAGGTGGCGGAAATGTTGGCGCGGAGCATCTGGCTCTCGCTGGTGTAACCAAGGCCAATGGCCAGCGCGCCCTCACCGCGCCAGGCGCCGCCGCCAACCGCCATGCTGATCTTGCCTGGCCTGTTGTCATAGCGAAGCGAGGAAGCGGCGAGACCCACGGCAGCCGCCTGCCGCGCCTCCCGGCGGACATCGCCAATGGCGCCGGACAGGATGCTGAACCGCTGGTCCGTATAGCTGTTGGCGGCCTGGAGCGTCTCGGCCGACTTCTGGTCGGTATAGGTGTTGGCGCTGGCAAGAGCCCTTGCCGTGCTGTCGTCCGTATACCTGTTGGCCGATGCAAGCGCGCCGGCGGAAACGTCCTTCAGCTGCTTTACGTTGACCGCGTCATTGTCCGCCACGCCCGTCGCCACATTGGACAGCAACACCGGCGCATTGGCGTCGCCGCCCTGCAGGGTGATGGAGTTCTTCTTCGCGCCATTGCTGTCCGTGTCATACATCACGGCGTTCTGGCCGAGCACGCCGACGCTGCTGCCCAGCGCTTCGAGCGCCTGGTTGGTCGCGTAAAGCTGCGAACCGTTGATGGCGTCGGTCGACGAGGCGTTGACCCGGCCAGCCGCCACATTGGTCACCGTGCGCTCGGCGCCCTCGCTGCCGAACGAAACCGTGGCTGTCGCGGTTCCGGCGACATCGTAGGTTTTCCCGTTGACCGTCATGGTGCTGGTCTGGACCGCGGCCTGGGTGGACGACCCGGAGCCGATGGCGACGTCACCCGCATTGGAAGCCGTGGCGTTGGCGCCCAGCGCGATGGAATTGTCACCCTGCGCCTGGGCGTTCATGCCCGTGGCGATGCTGCCCGCGCCGCTCGCAATGGCCTGGGGACCGATGGCGGTGCTGTTGGACCCAACCGCCTGACTGTCAGCCAGCTGGGAGTTGCTGTGGAAGTACTTGATGCCGCCGCCGTTGGCCATGCCATCGACCTGCTGGCCGATTGTCGTCAGCCGGTTATCGACGGCGCCGAAGCTGTCATAGACCGTGCTGTACTGTTGGCCCTGGATCACATAGGTCGGGCCGTTGACCACGCCATTGGCGCCAACCGTCGCGCCGCCGCCAAGGTGATTGGCGATTGATGCCGACGCCGCATACAGCTGCGCGCCATTGATCGCTTCCGTGGACGTGCTGCTGACGTCGCCGTTAGCCAGGTTGGCCAACTTCTGCGCCGCGCCGGGGTTGGCCGCCGTGCCGCCAGCCGCTGTCAGCACCGTGACGTTTGGCGCGTCCGTCCGCTGGACGACGCCGATCGACCCATTGGCAACCCCGTTATCCAGCTCCT
>Ga0182735_1001355_pt1 | contig 16414 bp, 4 predicted proteins | sample eDN5th30CKraftMG_FD_128524 | JGI IMG/M metagenome (GOLD analysis project Ga0182735, IMG submission 128524) | Enriched Miracle-Growth compost microbial communities from Emeryville, California, USA - eDNA 5th pass 30_C Kraft MG (version 2) (version 2) ... | reverse complement strand
GGCACGATCGACGTCGACAAGGCGCTCGCAGAGGGATATCGGCGCAACCACAGCGGCGACTACGCCGATGCTGCCGAATTCTTCGAAGCGCTGTCGCGCCGCGCACCGGGTGAGCAGCAGTCCGCCGGGATCGATCCGACCGAGTTCACGCTCAACCGCGCGCTCCAGAAATCGAATCTCGGCGAATTTGCCGAGGCGGAGCGGTTGTTCGCCGAGGTCGAGGCGATACCGACCGGCGACCCGGTGCAGCAGCGACTTCGCCGAAATTTCCGGGCGATCCACGCGCTGAACCAGCGCGATTATGATGGCGCGGCGGCGGCTCTCCAGACCCCCATCCCGCCGCTCGAAAGTGCCGTGAGGATCGAAGGCGACGCGGTGACGCTGACCCCCGAAATCGTCGCCGGGGTCAACGGCGGCGCCTCGGCGCGCGCGCTTCAGCAAACCTCGGACCGCGAGCGCCTGACCCCCGCTGAGCGGGCGATGATCATCGACGCGCAGGCAACACATCTTCTCGGCACGGTCGAGCGCCTGCGCGGCAATGCCGCGGCTGCGAAACGGGCCCAGCTGAAGGGGCTCGCCGATGCGCTTTCGGTCCGCGAAGGGCGCGTGACCTCGATTGTCCGGCTGCGCTCGCAAATGCTCGGCGAACTTGCCCTTTCCGAAGAGGCGCTCGGCGACAATGGGGCGGCTGACGCGCGCTTTCGCGAATCGGTGGCTGCGCTGGCGGTCGAATATCCCGAAACCAACGCGCTCGCCTCGGCGCGCGCGCGCTATGCGGCGTTCCTCGCGCGCCGCGGGCAGGACGAGCAGGCGCTCGGCATTTACAAGGAGGTGGTGAACGCGCTCGCAAACTCGCGGCGTTCAACCACCGGCATGGCGAACATGATGGCGCCCTATTACCGGCTGCTCGCGGCGCGCGCCAAGACCGATTCTGCGGCAATCGGCGACTTCTTCGTCGCGAGCCAGTTGCAGATCCGGCCGGGCGTTGCCGACACGCAGGCGGTGCTTGCGCGCGAGCTTTCGGGCGGCAATGGCGAAGCCGCACGGCTCTTCCGGCAAGTGACCAACCTCAACCGCGACATCGAGCGCGCGCGAATCGAGGATGCGCGGCTGGCGCAGCTCCCCGGGACCCCTGAGATCGCGGCGCTGCGCGCCGACCTCAAGACGCGGCTCGACAATCTGGGCTTTCAGCAGGCGGAGACAATCGCCCAGCTATCGGCCTTTCCGCAATATCGCGTTGTCGAACCCGGCAAGCTCGACCTTGCCGAGCTTCAGCAAGTCCTGAGAGCGGGCGAAGCCTATTTGAAGATGCTCGTCGTGGGCGACGCCGTCTACGCCATGCTGATCGAGCACGACGGTGCAAAGCTGTGGCGCTCCGACATCAGCGCCTCGGGCCTTGAAAATGCGGTCGACGCGATCCGCTCGACGATCTCGATCGTCGAGAATGGCCGCCGCGTGACCTATCCCTTCGATGCAAGGACCGCGCGCAAACTCTACACGCAATTGTTCGGCCCCGTTGCCGATCAGCTTCCAGGGGTTTCGCATTTGGTCTTCGAACCCGATGGGGCGATGCTGCGGCTTCCGATCAATCTGCTTATCACCTCGGACCAGGGGCTTGCCGATTATGACCAGCGGCTCGCCGATCCCGACGCCGACCCGTTCGACATGCGACAGATCGCCTGGCTGGGTCGATCGGCACGCCCGAGCACTTCGGTCTCTGCGCTCGCCTTCCGCAATGCGCGTCAGGCCGCGCCATCGCGTGCCTCCAACGAATATTTCGGCCTTGGGCAGAACCAGCCCGTCCTCGGCGCACTGCCTTCGAGCGGAACGCGCGGAGGCGAAGCCTCGGGGATTGACGGCGACTGCCAGTGGGACATTTCGCAGTGGAGCCGCCCGATCTCGGCCGATGAGCTTGTCACCGCGCGCAACGCGATGGGACGCGACGCGGCAGCGCTTCTGATCGGCAGCGCCTTCACCGACACAGCGGTCAAGACCCGCGCGGATCTCGACCAATATCGGATCATCCATTTTGCAACCCATGGATTGGTCACGGCTCCCCGCCCGTCGTGTCCCGCACGTCCTGTGCTGGTCACCTCGTTCGGTGAGGGCGATTCGGATGGGCTGCTCAGCTTTCAGGAGATTTACGATCTCAAGCTCGATGCCGACCTCGTCATCCTGTCGGCTTGCGATACCGCGGGCGCCGCTTCGGTCGCAGCGACGCGCGAGGCGGGCGTGTCGAGCGGCGGCGGCAACGCACTCGACGGTCTCGTGCGCGCCTTCATCGGCGCCGGGGGCCGCTCGGTGATCGCAAGCCATTGGCCCGCACCCGACGATTTCGACGCGACCAAGCGACTGATCGGCGGCTTGTTCGCAGCATCGAAGGGGGAACGCGTGGCTGACGCGCTGTGGGCCACCCAGACGACGCTCATGGACGACAAGCAGACCTCACACCCTTATTATTGGTCAGGTTTTGCCATCATCGGCGACGGCGGACAGCCCCTGCTGCAGCCTCCGGGGGCGACCGCCGCCGCGCGGCACGGCAGGGAGGCGGCGGGGAACGCCGGCTGAACGATGGCGCGGGGGGAGGATATCGCGGTCACGTCGGACCCGGCATCGCCCGCGGATCGCCCGTCAGCCGTTCCTCTGGCAAAGCGCGTTCGGCGGCTGGTCACTCAGCTTGGCCCCTCGCGTCTCGCTGCGACGATCGTCTTTCTCTGCCTTGCGGTGCTGATGGCCCGGCTCTGCTGGGAGCTTCCGCTCGCGCGCGATGCCGAGCGCGCGCTCTACGACGCGCGGGCGACCGTGATGGCGCCGCATGTCGGTCAGGACAAGCGCATCGTCATGATCACCTATAATGACGAGACCCTCTTCAATACCGGCATCCGCTCGCCGCTCGACCGAACCCTTCTCGCGCGGGCGCTCACCAACATCGACCTGATGGGAGCGAAGGCAATCGGCATCGATATCGGCTTCGATTCGCCCCGGCCCGATGACGCGCTCCTGCAGGAGCAGCTGCGCGCGATGCGGACGCCAACCTGGCTCGCCTACGTCGAACAGGCAAGCAACCCCGACACGATCTTCTATGAACAGCAGAAATTCCTGCAGTCCTTCATCGCCGAGGTGACGACCGCTAGGACCCGGCCGACGAGCGTGCTGTTTCACACCGATGATGACGGCGTCATCCGCAATTGGCCGGCCCGGCCCGCGGGGCTGCCGCCGCTGATGGCGAACGCGCTGGCCCCGGTCGACGCTGCCCACGCCGATTATCGCGGCGCGATCCGCTTCCTCCTCCCCGCGCGCGCGGAGGCCGGTCAGGAAGAACCCGTGTTCGCCAACCTGCCGATCGACGCCTTTGCCGTCCCGATGGATGAGGAGACGCACGCCGGCTTCGCTGAAATGATCAAGGGACGCTACGTGCTGATCGGCGGCGACATCATCGACGTCGATCGGTTCAATACCCCGCTCAGCCGCTTTCCCGACGCCGTGACCGGACGCAATGAAACAATGATCGGGCTCGAGGTCCACGCGCATATGCTGGCGCAGCAGCTCGACAAGGCATGGCTCAGCCCGATCCCTGGTTCGGCGCTGTGGGTGATCGCGGTGCTTGTGGTCGCCGCGGGGGGGCTTACCAGCCTGATTGACGTGCGCGCGCGCTGGGTCGCCCTCGCCTTTCTCGCCCAGATGATCTTCTTCGCCGTCTTCCCGTTCTGGATGCAGGGCCGCGGGGTCGACACCACGACGCTTCCCGCCTTCGGCTGGGCGATCGGCTGGCTCCTGGGATATGCCGCGGTCGGCACCGCCGCGCGCACGATCGGGTCGCGCCAGCGCGCCTTTGCCCAGTCGGCTCTCGGCAAATATCTTCCCGCTGACGTGGCCGCCCAGATCATGCGCGATCCCGATCAACTTTCGCTGCACGGCGAGCGGCGCAATATCTATTGCATCTTCACCGACCTTGAAGGCTTCACCAAATTGAGCCACGCGGTCACTCCCGAAACGGTCGCACGGCTTCTCAATGAATATCTTGACCGCCTCTCGGACATCGTTCTCGATCATGGCGGCACGATCGACAAGTTCGTGGGCGACGCCGTGGTTGCATTCTGGGGGGCACCGCTCAGCCGGCCCGATGATGGCGAACGCGCCGCAGCGGCCGCGGTCGCCATGTATGAGGCGGGCGAGGCCTTTCGCATCGACATGGCCGAGGGGGTGCCGCCGCTCGGCATGACACGCGTCGGGCTGCACGTCGGCGACGCGATTGTCGGTAATTTCGGTGGCGATGGCCGCATCCAGTACACCGCGCTTGGCGACAGCATGAACACAGCCTCACGCCTCGAATCGGCGAACAAGAGCCTCAAGACCGGGGTGCTGATTTCCGCCGAGGCTGCCGAGCGGTCGGGACGCACCGATCTGGTACCGATGGGCCGGGTCACATTGCGCGGGCGCGCGCGCGCGGTCGATGTGTTCACGCCGCGTCCCGATCTCACCGAAGAGCAGCGCGCGCGAATTGCGGCGATGGTCGCCGCGCACGAAGCGGGAAAAAAAAGCGTCTATGTGACCTGCGCCACAGCGGTGAAGGCTGAACATGCGCACGATGCAGCCATCATGTTTCTGATCGAACGTCTGAACGAGACCGAAAGAGGAGAAAGCTATGTTCTGTCCTGACGCCCGGATGCGCCGCCTCGGATTCGCCGCCGCGGCCGTGATGGCGGTCGCCGTCGCCGGAACCGCCGCGGCCCAGTCGATGGTCGTCCGTTCGACGGGCCCCTCGGCGAGCAAATATCCAACCGGCACCAAACTCAAGGCGAGCGACAAGGTCACTCTCGTCGCGGGCGACCGCATCGTCCTCATTCAGGGCGGGAAGACGCGGACCTTGGCAGGTCCTGGAAGCTACAACGCGGGCGGCACGGTCCAGGCAAGCCAGTCGGCCGGCGCCACCGTTGCGCGCATGCTCGCGTCAGGCCCCCAAGGCCGGGCACGCGGGGGCTTTAGTCGCGGCGATGCTGCGAACCCGCCGCTCGCCGAGGTCCGCGCCCCCAATCTGTGGCTCCTCGATTACCGCGAAAATGGCACCTTCTGCGTTGCCGATCCGGCCACGCTATTGCTCTGGCGTCCGCATATGGGCAGCGACGAACTGCTCAAGATCGAACAGGGCGAACGGAGCGAAACCGTCGCCTTCGTGGCAGGTGCCAATTTCCGCAAATGGCCCACCGAGACGATCCCCGTGCAATATGGGGTCGATTACCGGCTGTCGGGCGCTGGGCTTCCCGCGCCGGTATCGATCCGTTTCGCGCCGCTCGAGGCGATGCCCGAGAACGCCGACGGGGCGGCAACAATGCTGGTCGCCAAGGGCTGCCAGCCGCAGCTCGATCGGCTCGTTGATGCCATGTCGGAATCGGAAGCTGCCGGGGGCTGACGGCATCGGTTGCCGTTGAATCGGCCCGATCCATCTGATAACAAGGAAAAGAAGCCGCCGTACGAGCGGCCCTTCCTTTCCTTGGGTCGAAAAACTTCGGGCCGGCGGGGTTTCCGCGGCATCGGATGAATGAGTGCAGGGCTGCCCGGGCAGTCTTGCCGTACGCAAGGGGTGGTCATGGGCGACGAGGGGCTTTGGGATATCGAAAATTTGGCGCCTGCCGCGCGACGCGGGACACACGCCCGGCTGATCGGCTACGCGGGGTTGATCGCCGCCGCGCTGCCCGGTGCCGCCTGGGCGCAGGCCACCCCGCAGATTCCGACGCGCGAGGAAATTCAGGGTCCCGCCCTCCCGCCCGCCGTGCCCCCGCCCGAACGGATTGTCGCCGCCGACGACAGCATCGAGCGCGCGCCCTGCCCCCTCGCCGACCCCCAGTTTGCAAATGTTCGCATCAACGTGCGGCAAGTGCAGTTTTCGAGCATCGAGGGGATCAATCCCGCGCTTCTCGACGCCGCCTGGAGGGACCGGGTCGGACAGGATCTGCCGATAGCGGTTGTGTGCGACATTCGCGATCGCGCCGCGACGATATTGCGCTCGAAGGGTTATCTCGCCGCCGTCCGCGTCCCGCCGCAAACGATCGATGACGGTGTCGTCCGGCTCGACATCCTCGCAGCGCGGATGACGCGCGTCGAGGTACGCGGCAACGCCGGCGCCAATGAAGCGCTGCTCCAGCGCTATCTCTCCCGACTCGACGATCAGCCCGTATTCAACATTCTCGATGCTGAGCGCTATCTGCTGCTCGCGCGCGACATTCCCGGCTTTGACGCGCGCCTGACGCTGCGTCCGGGCAGCGAGCCCGGCGAAGTCGTCGGCGAGGTCACGGTCGTGCGCACGCCCGTGATCTTCGATGGGAGCATCCAGAATTTCGGATCGCATGACGTCGGGCGCTGGGGCGGCATCGCCCGCGTGCGCTTTGCCGGTCTGACGGGCATGGGTGACCTTACGACCGCCAGCATTTATTCAACCGCCGATTTCGACGAGCAGCAGGTGGTCCAGCTCGCGCACGAGTTCCGCGTCGGCGGGCAAGGACTGCGGCTCGGAGGCAGCTATACCTATGCCTGGACGCGCCCTGATCTTCCGGGTCTTGCGATCAAGTCCAGGACGCAGGTTGTCAGCCTTTTCGCCTCCTATCCCCTCACGCTGACGCAGGCGCACCGGCTGACGCTTGGCGGCGGGCTCGATTTTATCGACCAGGACATCGGCCTTGGCCCCGTCCCGCTCAACCGCGACCGGCTGCGAGTCTTCAACCTGCGCGGCGATGCAAGCTGGATCGACCCCGCGTCGATCGCCGGGCGCGGCGGATATAATCCCTCCGAACCCCGCTGGGCCTTCGGAGCATCACTCGAAGCACGCCAGGGCGTCAACTTCCTCGGCGCAAGCGACGATTGCGGTCCTGCGGGCGCCGCCTGCTTCCTGCCCGGCGCGATTCCGCTCTCGCGTATCGAGGGCAAGCCCGATGCCTTTCTGGTGCGCGCGAGTGCTTCGGCCGAATGGCGGCCCGTCAAGGAGTTCACCCTGTCCGCGGCCCCCCGGGCGCAATGGGCGAGCGATCCGCTTCTTTCCTATGAAGAATTTTCAGGCGGCAATTTCACCATCGGCCGCGGCTTCGATCCCGGAACGGTTATCGGAGACAGCGGCGCCGCGGTGTCGCTCGAGGCGCGCTACGGTTCACTGGTGCCTGCGAACACCAGGAAATTCGCGGTCCAGCCCTTCGCCTTTTTCGACGCGGCCTTTGTGTGGAACAAGGACAGTGCCTTCAACGGCTTCAATCCCCAGAAGCTCTATTCGGCAGGCGGCGGGGTGCGCGTCACCTACGGCGACCTTGGTCGGCTCGATGTCACCTTCGCAGCTCCGCTCAACCGTCCCGCCCTCCTGGCCAAGCGGCCCGACCCCCGCCTGCTCGTCACGCTGACGACGCAGTTCGGCGTGCTGGCGCGCTGATCCCATGACTTTCCTATCGAGGACAATTGCCATGCGCGCCACCTCCACTCTTTCGCCCGTCCGTCAAGGCCGACGGCGCCTGCTGGGCAGCTGCGCGATCGCGGCAGGGCTTGCCGCACTCGCTTTGGGGGGCCCCGCAAGGGCGCAGGTCGCGGGAACCGGCCAGATCGTGAGCGGGAGCGGCACCATCGCTCCGCCTCAGCCGCTCGGGCCCACCGCCCCGCCGAATTCGACCCAGGTACAGGTGACGGGGCCGGAGACGATCATCAACTGGACCCCGACCGACAGCGCCCCCACCGGGGGCGCCATAGATTTTCTCCCGGAAGGCAATACGCTCGAATTCTACGGGACCGGCCAATATACCGTGCTCAATCGCTTCGTCGACGCTGGCGGCGGGTCGATCGGCCGGCAGGTCGCGCTCAACGGCACGGTCAACAGCTATATCGGTTCGCCCTTCGCCACCGGCGGCAATGCGCAAGGGGGGAGCATCTGGTTTTATAACGCGGGCGGGATCCTGATCGGCAGCGGCGCCACGCTCGACGTCGGCAGTCTGGTCCTCACCAGCAACGACATCGATACGACCGGCGGCTTATTCGGCGCCGGCGGCGAGATCCGCTTTCGCGGAGCGTCCGGCAGCACCTCGTCGATCGAGATCGGCTCGGGCGCGAGCATAAGCGCCGCCTACCCTGGCAGCGTTCTTTTCCCGGCAAATCCCGGGGGCAGCTATGTTGCGCTTGTGGCCCCGCGTATCGTGCAGAACGGCACCGTTTCGACCGACGGGTCGACCGCCTTTGTTGCCGCCGAGCAGGCCGATATCCGCATCAACAACGGCCTGTTTGACATCAATGTGCTTGTTGGCGCGGAAGGCGGCAATGTCATCACCCACAGCGGCGTCACCACGGGACCCGCTCATGAGCAGGGTGATGTCGACCAGAGCCGCGTCTATATGGTCGCGATACCCAAGAATGATGCCGTCACGATGCTGGTGACGGGCCAGGTGGGGTATCAGGACGCTGTGGTGGCGCAGACCGACCCCGACGGCGCAGTGCGCCTGTCGGCAGGCTATAATATCACCAACGGCGAGATCGACGACACGCCGGTCAATGCGGCCGCTGCGAACATCACCGTCAATGACACCCTCTTTCTGAGTGACACCATAGCGCACGCCAGCGGCGCGTTCGCAGGCGAGCCGCTCGTCACGCCTCCGCCGGGCGGCATCGTCGTTCCTCCCGCCCATCTTGGGCGCCTCGTCGTCCAGGGCAGCGGCGTCTTCATCGGCGACCAGAGCGCGTCGCTAACTGTCGGCGCTGGACGGATCGTGGGCGCGACTGGCGACCTTGCGATCCAGTCGGGCGGGACCACGACGGCACCGGGCAATGCAAGCGTCACGGTGAACGGCGGGGTACTGGCGGCGCTCGGGGCGCTCGACATCATCGCAAGCGGCCTGCCGCAAGCCGACGGCTCGGTTACCGGCGGCTCGGCGAGCCTGTCTGTCATCGGCGGCACGGCGACCGCGGGCAACATCACCGTCCGTTCAGAGGGCGCAGGGATCGCCGGGGTCGGCGGCCCGGGAGGCAATGGCACGGGCGGCGCTGCTTCCATCCTGGTCTCGGGCGCGGGCGCCTCGCTTGGCGCCGACAGTATCGCGGTCGAGTCGATGGGATCGGGTAGCGACCGGACCGATATTGACGTGCCCGCGCTCACCGGCGGAAATGGTACAGGCGGCAGCGCGACCCTCACCGTCGCGGACGGCGGCAGCCTCACCGCAAACGACACGCTTGCGGTCAATGCGACAGGTTCCGGGGCCGATGGGCGGACCCAGGCTGGCAATGGAACGGGAGGCAGCGCCGCGCTGAACATCCTGGGGGGAACCCTCGACGCCCCCAATATCGAGATCGCTGCTGCCGGCATAGGCGGAGGCGGCGGCGAAGGCGACGACTCGAGCGGGTCCGGGGTGACCCCGCCGGGCACTGGCGGCGTTGGCACCGGCGGCAGCGCGGCGGTGATCATCGATGGCGCCGCCGCGGTCAATACAGGATCCTTCACTGTCTATGCCAGCGGTACCGGGGGCCAGGGGGGCGATTTCTTCTCCTTCACCGGTCTTGCGGGGGACGGCGGAACGGGGGGCGACGGCACGGGTGGCACCGCCACGATCACCGTTGCCGCGGGCACGCTCGACACCGGGTCGCTGGTCGCCGACGCGGCCGGCCTTGGCGGACAGGGCGGCAACGTCTTCGCGTCGGGCAGCGGGGGCCCCGTCACGGGCACCGGCGTCGGGGGTCAAGGCGGCGTCGGACAGGGCGGCACGGCGAGCATCGACCTTTCAACCGAGATCAACAGCAGCAATAGCCTCGTCAGCACCGCCCAAGGGGTTGGCGGCAATGGCGGCTTCGGCCTGGTCGGCGGCAATGGCGGCGATGGCATCGGCGGCACGGCAGAGACCAGCATCGGCTTCAACGCAGGCGTCTTCGTCGGCTCGATCAATGCCCAGGGACTGGGCGGAAACGGAGGCTTCGCCGACGACGGCGCGGGCGGAAACGGCGGCGACGGCACGGGCGGCACAGCGCGCCTTCGAGCCGAAGGCGCAGCGGCCGAAGTCCGGGTGACGCAAGAGAATTTTTCGAGCGGCGGAATTGGCGGCAGCGGAGGAACGGCGAGCGGCTTCTTCAGCGGCGCGGCGACGGGCCCGCGCGGCGGCGACGGGGGCGATGGCACGGGCGGCACGCTCGAAATCGTCGCGAGCGGCGGCGCAACCGTGGAGCTCGGTGATGACTCAAGCAGTACAGTGAGTTTCGCGAGCGCGGGCACCGGCGGCAACGGCGGAAGCGGCGCCTACAACGCCTATGGGCCCGGGACGACCGGAGGCGAAGGCGGCACCGGCGGCGCGGGGAATGGCGGGACGATACGCCTCCTCGCCGACGGCGGCACGATCACGTCGGCCGACTTGTCCGTCGCAATCGCCTCCGGCGGGGTTTCGGGTACAGGGGGCATCGGCGGCACCGGCACCGATGCCAACGGCGCTGACGGCAGCGTCCTCGGGACGACGGGCGGCCGGATCATCCTCGAGGCAGCGCCGGCAGGAACGATCGACCTTGGTTCCACGACGCTTAGAGCGAACGGGGATGCGGGCGGACGCATCGAATTGCGGTCGAGTGGCAGCATCGGGGTTGCGGAGCTTCAGGCCGAAGCGCTGGGGATCGCCGCACCCACCAACTACAACACCGATACAGCGCCCGCGGGCATTTTCGTCGCGCTGGATGGGGGGAGCGTTTCAAGCGCAGGAGCAGCGACGTTCACCACCTTCAGTTCGGTTGGCGTCTATGCCAGCGGCAATGGGCAGTTGGCGGTCGGCGGCGACCTGACGATCATCGCGGTCGACCAGATCGACATTCGCCATGACAATCGCACGGGTACGGCGGCGACGATCGGTGCCGCCGGCCCCATCACGGCCCTCGCGACGAACGGCATCAGCGGGGCGCCAGGCAGCCTCATTGACGCAGGCGGCGCGCTCAGGCTGAACGCTTCGGCAGGGGATATCGCTGTCGACCGCCTGCACGGCGCCGACATTTACCTGCAGAGCCTCAATGACACCACCGTCGGGCATGCCGAAGCCGACAATGATTTCTTCGCTAACGCCCAGAATTTCGCGACGGGCCTCAACTCCATCATCACCGGCGGCAATATCAACATTGTCGCGGCCGATACGGTCGACCTCGGCAATTCGAGTGCGGGCGGCTACGTCTCGGCCCTCGCCCAGGCCATCACCTTCAATGCGATCGAAGCGGGATCGACGGTCTCGCTTTTTGCCGATGGCGCCACAGGAAGCGGCATTACCGGCGGCGACATCACGGCCGGGGGCGATATCAGCCTCATTGGACAGGCGATCAACCTCACGGGCACCGCTCAAACGCCGGGGTCGCTCACGGCTTTCACGATCGACGGCGATCTTGCGATCGCCTCCAGCAATATTGCTGGAAACATCGAGCTGTTCGTCAATGGCGATGTGAGCGGCACCTATCGCGCGGGCGGCAATGTCAATATCCTGGCGACCGGTGACGCCGTGCTGGAAGCGGACGCTGCCGGCACCTACGTCAGCAGTGCAGGCATTCCTTCCGAAGGCTATGTCTTCGTCGATGCGGACGGCGATGCGACGCTGACCGACAGCAGCGCGGCGACCATGCTGGGTGTCCGCTCGGGCGGCGCAACGAGCATCACCGGCGGAACCGCGGGCGAGGATATTTTCGTCCTTGCCGGGACAAGCGCGACCCTCGCCAACCTCACGGCGGGCGACGATCTTAACGTGACCTCGGCCGGCGCGATGACGATCAGCAACGCCGCGACGACGGGTAGCGGCGCCGATGATCGCAGCATCGTCTACGAAACCACCCCCGCGTCGGGGTCGAGCCCGCCGGTCACGATGCTCCAGATCCAGTCGAGCGCTCCTGATCTTTCGAACGTGACGCTGTCGGCACCGAGCGCGACGATCAACGCGGCCGATGTGAGCGCCTTTTCCAACCTGACCGCCACGGCAAGCGGGACGGTGACCGGTGGAGGCCTGCTCGAGGCTGGCCTTGCGGCCACCATCATCGGCAGCGCGCTGTCGCTCGAAGCCGTTACCGCGGGAACCGATGCTGTACTCACCGCAACCTTGGGAGGCGTCACCGCCACCGGAGCGATCGCGGCGGGTCATGACGTGACCGTCACTGCTCCTGGCGATATCGCGGCCGCGGAGGTCGATGCAGGCGACGATGTCCTGCTTTCGGCAGGCGGCGCGATCAGCGCCGGGGCGGCCTTCGCCTATGGGAGCGGCGCCGACGACGAAGGCAATGGCAGCAATGTCGTCGCGACCGCCAGCGGCGCGATCCTGTTTGACGGTGATATCAGCTCCGCGAACGACACCACACTGACCGGCGCATCGATCGCGGCGCAAGCGATCGATGCCGGCGGCGGCATTCTCCTCACGGCGACAGGAGGCGGCGGCGGTGCCATCGCTGTCTCCGACGCCGCCGCAGGCGGCTATTTCGGAGCCACCGGCCAGTCGGTTTCCTTCACCAGCATCGACGCAGGCGCGGTCAGCCTCACCGCCGTCGGCGGAGCAATCACCGGCGGGACGATTACCGCCGGTGATGAGGTCCAGTTGACCGGTGCCAGCATCACGGTGACGAGTGTGGAGGGCGACGCATCGCTCAATGCGCAGGCCACAGCGGGAGCCATCGCCATCGCCGAGGCAAATGTCGCCGGCTTTGTCGATGTGGCGGCCACCGGGGCAATCAGCGGCGCCTATACAGCGGGCGGGGATATCGCCCTCACCACCCCCGGCGCGATCAACGCCAGCGTCAATGCGCTCGGCGGCTATGAGGATCCCGGCACCGACGCCATAGCGGCGGGGAACGCGTACCTCGACGCCGGCGGGAACGTCACTCTCGCAAACAGCAGCGCCGATGGCATGCTCGGGATAAATGCGGGCGGTTCGGTCACTGTGACGGGAGCGGCGGCGGGCGAGGATGCCCTGGTGATCGCGGGCACGACCGCGAATCTCGCCGACCTCAGCGCTGGCGATGATATCGATGTTCGCGCCGGCGGAAACATCATCGCGAACAATGTGAGCGCGACGGGCGACGGGCCTGACGGTTTCGGGCTTTTCTATGTATCGGGATCGGGCTTTGCCATCGGCATGGGCGAAGGCGTCTCGACGCTCGATGGCGCGGATATCGACCTCAATTCGTCGGGAGGCTCGATAACGGGTACCGGCCTCTCGGCCGGTGACGATATCTTCCTCACCGCCGCTGCGGCGATCAACCTCAACGGCGCCGGAACGCTGGGGCTCGGCGTGACCGGAGGCGACAGCAGTATCTTTGCGCAGAGCGCGGCCGCGACGCTCGGCAGTCTTGGCGCCGCCGATGATGTCGTGGTGGACGCGTCCGGGGCCGTCGACATCACCGCGCCCGTTGTTGCCGGGCGGGACATTGCGATCGATGCGGGCTCGGTCACGACCACCATCCTGACCGGTCCTTCGGACAATCTCGTCAACTCGCTCGCTGCCGGCCGCGACCTCGCCATCACGACCGCGGGCGCAATCGAGACCGGCGCACTCGCCGCTGCGCGCGACGTCACGATGGATGCAGGCACGACGATCCAGACGCTTCAGGCCGTCTCGGGCGCGGGAGGCACGCTTTCACTCAGCGGCAACGACGGCGTGACAGGCGAGCGCGTCGTCGGCGGGGGCGCGACCGATCTTGCAAGCACCGGGGGAGCCATCAACATTGCGAGCCTCGAATCGGCGGGCCCCGTCACGGCGAGCGCCGACAGCATCCGGATTTCAGCGCCCGGATCGCTCGACTTTGCTCTGCTCGAGACCGACGTCGGCGATGCCTTCGTCAATGCGGACGGCAATCTTTCGGTCGCGACGGCCTCGGTCGCGGGGATGGCCGATATGCGCGCGCGCGGCGGGAGCCTTGCCATTGCAGACCTCACCGCGGGCCGCGCGAACCTCGAGGCCCAGGGCGACATGATCCTCGGTCCCGTTACCGCTGCGAATACGCTCGTCGCCGAAGCCGGCGGCCTGCTCGCGGTCAACAATGCCATTGTCGCAGAGCAGATTTCGCTCGGATCAGGTGACATAACGATCGGCGCCAACGGCCGTATCGGAGCCCTCGGCACCACCCTGCTCCTCGATGTGCGCAATACCGATCCGGGTGCGACCACCTTCATTGGCGGCACGGGCACGCGCGCTGGCTATCATATCGACAGCAGCGAAATGACCCGCCTGTTCAGCGATCGCATCACCATCTTCGCGCCCGTCCTCGACGGCAGCGACAGCGCCTTTGTCGCCTCCGCTCCGGGCACCCTGTTTGTCCCGATCGCATCGGTGGGCTCCAGCGCGCCGCCCGACGTCGTCATCGATGACTTTACAATGACCGCCGGCGGGTCGGCTTCGAACCTCGGCGCCACCGGGTCGCTCACGATCAGCACGCCGGGCAAGGCGCGGGTGGTCGGCGATGTTTCCTTGACCGGTATGGGCGATGACAATGCGCTCAATATTTTCGCCGACGATGCGCTCGAAGTGATCCTGGGCGAAGGCTCGATCCGCTTGTCGGGCGCGAGCATTGATACACCGGCGGGCTTGCTGCGTATCCAGTCAGACGATGTGATCGTTGCGACCCTCGCCGCAATCGGAGATGTCGCGGGCGTTTCCACCATTGACGCGATCGAGGAACGACTTGCGCAAAATGACGGCGTGACGAGCGACGATGGCGCGCTGTACGCTGGCGGCATCACCGCCCGCGTCCTGGGCGGCTTTTATGTTCAGAACAGCGGCACCGGCACCGATTATGGCGAGCGCCGCGGTCTGACGTTCGGGGCGGGCGGGCTCAATGTGAACCCCGTGACCGCGGAGACCCGGCTCGTGATCAACGGCGTCCATCTCGGTCCGCAAGGCCAGGTGACCGGGCTCGACACCATCCCGCTGCTCAGCGTCAGGGGCGGGACGCCCTCCCCCGGCGATTTCGACCCGCGCTCGACCTTCAATGGCTGCGTAATCGCCAACCCCAGCGCGTGCCTTGCGATCGACATTCCGGACAATGGCGGCTTCCCGGTGCAGGACGTCATCGAAGAGGAAAGCAATGACGACGGCAGCGACAGCATCAGCCTCCCGACGGCACTGATTACGATGCGCGCGATCGACCCGCTGACGGGCGAACCGTTGCTCGACGATCCCGTGACCGGCGCGGGGAACGATGATCTGTGGACGCCACCCGGCGAATAGGGGTTTCGGTTGACGGACGCCCCCGCCGCAAGGCATGGGCGCCGCGATGACCAAGACCCCTCCCCCCGCGCCGCTGCGGCTGTACAACAGCCTCACGCGCCAACTGGAAGACTTTGAGCCCGTCCATGCAGGCGAGGCGCGGGTCTATTCATGCGGGCCGACGGTCTACAATTATCCGCACATTGGAAACATGCGGGCCTATGTCTTTGCGGATACGCTGGGGCGCACGCTTTCATTCAAGGGCTACAAGCTCACCCACGTCATCAACATAACCGACGTCGGCCATCTCACCGACGATGCCGACGCAGGCGAGGACAAGCTTGAAAAGGCGGCAGCCGATCGGGCCCAGTCGATCTGGGACATCGCGCGTCATTATACCGAAGCCTATTGGGCTGACGTGAAGGCGCTCAATATCCGCCAGCCTGCCCATTGGTCGATCGCAACCGACTATGTCCCCGCAATGATTGAGTTCGCCAGGGCGATCGCGGACAAGCATTGCTACGAGCTTGAGAGCGGACTTTATTTCGATACGACGACCGTCGCGGGCTATGGCCGCCTCGCGCGCCACAGCACCGATGAGGGCGAAAGCCGCATCGATCCTGTCGATGGCAAACGCCACCCCGCGGACTTTGCGATCTGGCGCAAGACCCCACCAGGCGAAAAGCGTCAGATGGAGTGGGATTCGCCCTGGGGCCGCGGCGCACCAGGCTGGCACCTCGAATGCTCAGTCATGTCGGAGGCACTGCTCGGCTTTCCCTTCGACATCCATACCGGCGGCATTGACCACCGCGAGATCCATCACCCCAACGAGATAGCGCAGAACCAGGCACACAGCTGCTCGAACGACAGCGGCGCGCGCCTGTGGATGCACAATAATTTCCTCGTTGACCGAAGCGGCAAGATGTCGAAGTCGAGCGGCGAATTTCTCCGCGTTCAGCTGCTGATCGACAAGGGCTACCACCCCCTCGCTTACCGCCTGATGTGCCTGCAGGCGCATTATCGCAGCGAACTGGAATTCTCATGGGAGGGGCTCAGCGCGGCACTGACGCGGCTGAGGCGTCTGGTGATGGCGGCGGCAAATGCGCGCGAGGCCGAAACAGCGCCGGTGACCGACCGCCGTCTCGCCGACCTGCTCGCGCGCTTTGATGCGGCGATGTCAGACGATCTCAATACGCCGGTCGCGCTGACTTTGATCGAGGAGGCGGCGGCATTGAAGAAAATCGACGCCGGGCAGAAGC
>Ga0182735_1001354_pt1 | contig 16418 bp, 21 predicted proteins | sample eDN5th30CKraftMG_FD_128524 | JGI IMG/M metagenome (GOLD analysis project Ga0182735, IMG submission 128524) | Enriched Miracle-Growth compost microbial communities from Emeryville, California, USA - eDNA 5th pass 30_C Kraft MG (version 2) (version 2) ... | reverse complement strand
GGGCGTGCATATCGGCACGGAACTGTTCGAGACCCGCGTGCTGACCACGACGGCGGGCTCCGAACTGGTGCCGACCGAGCACCGGCCCGACCAGTATATCTCCGCGCTGGTGGCGTCATCGGTTGTGCGCGGCATGGGTGCCCGCGTCCTGTCGGGGCTGGCGGGCAATCTCTCGATCCCCCGCGAGACGGACAGCCCGGCCGTGGGCTGGGTGGCAGAGAACGCGGCGCTCACCCCTGACGATGCCGACTTCGACGCGGTGACGCTCTCGCCCAAACACGCGGGCGCGCTGTCGGAATGGTCGCGCAACATGCTGCTCCAGGCCAGCCCGGACGTGGAGACACTGCTCCGGCGGATGCTGGCTCGCAACCTCGCGCTGGCGATCGACAAGGCGGCGATCCTCGGTGGTGGCGCGAATGAGCCGAAAGGCGTGCTGGCCACGACCGGCATCCAGAAGGTGACTTCCCCCGCTTCGATCTTCACGGCGGTTGCCGATGCGGTTGCGCTGGCGGACGCGGAGAACGTCGGGGCGAGCCGGGCGATCCTGACGACGCCGGAAATCCGCAAGACGGCGGCCAAGGCGCTGGACACGCTCGACCGCCCCTATGGCGTCTCGACGATCTTCCACGGCCTGCCCGTCACGTTCAGCAATCAGGTTCCGAAGACCCTGGGCGGCTCGCCCGGCGCCGAACACGGCCTGATCTATGGCGACTGGTCGGAACTGCTGATCGGCATCTGGTCGGAAATCGACATCTTGGTGAACCCGTTCGAGAGCACGGCCTACTCCAAGGGCAATGTCATGATCCGCGCCATGGCGACGGTCGATTGCGCCGTTCGCCACCCCAAGGCGTTCGTCTCGGTGGAAGACGTGACGACCGCCACCCCGGCGATCGCGGACGAGGTGGCCAGCTAATGGCGATGGCGGCATCCCTTGAGCGGCGGGCCTTTGCGGAGGTCCGCACCGCCGGGCGGCGTGTCGAGGGATATGCCGCCACCTTCGGCAGCATGGCCAACATCGGCAGCTTTCAGGAGCGTATCGCCCCCGGTGCCTTCCATGAGGCGCTTGCGGGCGATATTCTCGCCCTGCTCGATCACGACACCGGCAAGGTGCTCGGTCGCACCCGTAGCGGCTCCCTGAGGCTCACGGAGGACGACAAGGGCCTCGCGTTCAGCCTGGACCTGCCCGACACCCAGGCAGGCCGTGACGTGCTGGCGCTGGCCGAGCGCGGCGATCTGGGCGGCATGAGCTTCGGCTTCATGGTTCCCGAAGGCGGCGAAAGCTGGAGCGGCAACACCCGCACCCTGCGCTCGATCGACCTCAAGGAGATCAGCGTCGTACAGGCATGGCCCGCCTATGAGGGCACTGAGATCGCTTTGCGCGCCCTGAACCGCTCCAGCGGGCGCGAAAAGCGCCGCAGGGCGCTGATACTGGCGGAGGTGGCCCGTGCAGTGGATTGGACGGGATGGCGGCGGAGAAGATCGAGCCCGGTGCCGATCGCATCGTGCCCGGCAGCTTCGACGATCTGATTTCCCGCTACTACCGCAGCCCCGACTTCCTCGATCCTGGCGCGCGAACGCAGGAAGTCTATCGCGGCGTTATCGAGCGCTGGCGCGTGAAGTACGGCAAGGCCAAGGTGCGCGACCTGGAGTCTGCCGCGCGCCGTTTCGCGGAGGCGGGATGCAGCAATCAGCAAATCAAGAGCTGGACCGGACACACGACCGACAGCGAGGTTTCCCGGTACACGGCGGCGGCCGATCAACAGGCACTGTCGGATGCTGCCGGCGAGATGCTGATGGCTAACCTCGCAAAAGGGTTAGCCATTGAGGACGACAACTCATTGGAAAAGGGCGCTTAAATGGACAAGCTGGCGCACCCGACAGGATTCGAACCTGTGGCCCTCAGATTAGGAATCTGATGCTCTATCCTGCTGAGCTACGGGTGCACCGAGCGAAAGCCTAGGGTTTCCGCGCTTTTCCCGTTAACCGCCCTTCCCCCGTTCGTCAACAAGGTCGGAACGAAGCGGAAACCTGCGGCACATCGCGGCACAATCCTGTCACATTCCGCGTCACACTCCATCGGCGCATCAGCGTTAAAACGCTGACATCGCCGCGTATTAGAAAAGCACCTTGAAAACAGGTTTAGTAGTCAGGGGGAGCGCGGGAAAAATCTTACCTCTCTTACAATGGCGGAAAACAGCCGTTTTTGACCTTACTTTTCACCTTACCTTTTCATTACCAAGTAAGGCCCTTTTGATCTCACTTTTCGGAAAGTGAAAACCACTATTTTTCAAATGCTTAGAAACTCATCCTTACAAATGTAAGGCGAGGTAAGGTGATAGAACTTACCATTAAACTCTTTATATTTCATAATGTTAGCGCCCGTTTTTTGGGCTGGTAAGGGAGGTAAGATTTTTCCCGCGCACCCCCTCCCCCAAAGGGTCTCGCTCGAATTACAATCGCCACCATTCAAGCCGCTGGCACTGCGCCTCGACCTGCGTCACGGCTAATCTGCCTTGGATAGCGTGCAGAGCGCGGACATCGGCGGCTGCGTCGATCTCGCCATTTGCGTCAAAACCGACCCGAAAAGAGGGCGGGCGAGGGGGGGAGCTGAGCGCGGCGCGCGGGGTCAAGTCGGCATGGATCGCTCGCGAAATATTGTTGCGCGTTGGCGGAGGGCGCTTTCGCGCTCGCCGCCTGCTATGAGGTGGGCATGCCGTTCCGCGATCCATTCGATGATGCCATTGACGATGCTGGCCGGGGCTGGTGGCGCTGGGTGGACGGATGCCTGATTCTTCTCACGGTGGTGAGCACCGTGGTCGGCCTATCCCAGTGCAGCCATATCCTTTGATGTTCACTTTTTGTTCTCTTATATCTCCTACTGCGACTCGGCCCAGCGTCGAGCCGGGTTAACCGCGGCATTGCCGCCCAGAGCATGAGGAGGTTAGAATGTTACAGATCAGTGCGGCCGCCTGCCCGGCCATCAAGCAACCCTTTGGCCGGTGGCTTCTGGATCAACAGGACCGGTCGGGGCCGATCGGAGACTTGGCGAAGTGCGCGAAGGCCGACCCACGATTTCCAAAAGATGGAGATTACAGGGCCGTCGCCGCTCGTTTGAACGCTTCGTCTGCGGACCCCGACATGCATGAAGCTCTGGCCGATGCCGAGCTGGATTGGGCTGCGCTCTGATGACGGGGGCAAGGGGGTATTGCTTTGCGGTCTTCGGCCGCGCGCAGGCACCGTGGCGCGAAACGGCGGCGGAAGCACGCGCCGATGCCGTCGACGCAGGCTATGGAAGCATGGATGAGCATAGCGGCACGATCTATCTGACCGTGCCTGGCGAAATATGGTCGACGGACCAAGACGTGCTGATATTGCCGCGCTCGACCATAAAACGGGTGCGCGATCTTGAACCCGAAAGACGGATATCAGAAGCCCGGCCCAAGCGGATCGAACGCATTGCCGCCCGTCGCGAAGAACAGCTCAGGGCGACGGGATAATGTCATGTCACGGCGGCCAGCATCAACCCTTGAGGATCTATTGGGCGAAGCGGGACACATTGCTATGCAATGCCCGCAATGCGGTCGCCGTGGCGCTATATCGGTAAGCGCGATGATCGATCACTGCACGCAGCGCAGAATCCGCACAGAGTGGCGGAGCGTTGCCCGCCTTTTCCGTTGCACATCCTGCGGGCAGCGCCCGGTGCGCGTTTCTTTCGCGCTAGGCCCCCTGCCCGCTCGCCCTGTTATCCCGGCCTCGGTCGGCGTGCCCAGGGGCGTCAGCCCAAGGGCATGGCATGCCGCCGACGATCGAGGCCGGAAGGCGCTTATCCGGCACGCGAGGGGATGAATAGCAAAGCTGATCAGCCGATATTGCTGATCAGTACTTCACCCACCTTGCGCACCTTGGCGCCACCCCCAACGGAATAGCTGGTATCGACCGCCTCGATCTGGAAGCCGGAGAAGATCTGGCGCACCTCTGGCCGGTCATTCAGGCTGAGGAGGAAGCGGCCCTTTATCTGGGCCAGCGCGTTGGCCATAGCCGCGAACTGCTCGCGCGAAAACATGTCCTGACCATAGTCCCCTTCATTGCCGAAATAGGGCGGGTCCAGATAGAATAACGTGCCTGCGCGATCCCAGCGCCGTATGAAATCCGACCAGGTCAGCCTTTCGATAATCACGCCCGACAGGCGCGTATGCACGGCCTCAATGGCGGGTTGCAGCCCGCTCCCATCGAACCGCGCCGGGAGGGCCGGCGAAATGCCGAAATTCTGCCCTCGCACCTTTCCGCCGAAGGCCAAGCGCTGCAAATAGAGGAAACGGGCCGCTCGATTGAAATCAGTGAGCTGCGTCTTGACCGGATCCAGCGCCTTGAGACGGTCGAACTCCGCCCGGCTCGTGATCCACCATCGTTTGAGATAGGCCGCGAATTCCGGGCCATGTTCCCGCAACACGCGGAAGAATATCGCCACGTCATCGCTCAGGTCATTGATGACCTCGCATTTGGGCCGCCGATCGCGGCGCAGGAAAATGCCACCCATCCCCATGAAAGCCTCGGCATAGGTATCGTGAGGAACGGCGCTGATCCGCTTGATGATGCGTTTCGCCAGCTTGCGTTTGCCGCCGATCCATGCGGCAACGGGCTTCGTCGGATGGACGGGTTGAAGACAGGACATTGAGACTCGACTCCCTTTATTCGTTCGCTAAATGTTCCGCCGTTCGCGTGAACAGCGGGACGATTCGGGGGCGCGCGGCCCCGGATTGCGGCAAGGGAGATTTGCCAAGGGTGGAGCGTTCCAGCGCTCCGCCCCCCGCTCACGCGGGTGGGATCAGGTTGCGCCGCTCACCGGCACATACGGATCGAAGGCCACGGCCTCGAAGCCGAGCCGCTCGTTGATCTCCATAAACCGCATCTGCAGCGGCACGATTTCGTTCGCGAAGAAGACATCGGCCGCCTTGCCGACATCGCCGAACCCGCCGGAATTGGTCGGCACCACGCCCAATAGCTGCGGCGGCACGCGGTGGGCGGCAAGGATATCGTCACGCGTCGTGTTCTTGATGCCCAAAAACTCGTCTTTAGCTGCGGCTTCGCCGATGGGGATGATCTGGACGCCCTTTTCCTTGCCGCCGGGAGCGTTGATGAACAGGTTGCGAAAATTGCCCACGCCTTTGCTTTCGCGCAGCGCCGTGCGGATCGCATCTGCATCTTCGTTATTCACGGTCGGTTCGTTCAGATAGAAGATGAAGCCCGCGTGACTGCCGTTGAGATAATAGCGGCGGCGGAACAGGGTCGCGGCTTCATTGAGGAATCCCGACTGCAACGCCCCCAGATATTCGGGCAGGCCATAGATTTCCTGACTGACATCGGGTTCCATGACGTGAACGATGCTGTCCGGCGCGAATTCATGCTCCTCGCCCAGCGCATTGAGAAACCAGAACTGTCCTTCCTTGATGCCGCGCCGCGTGAACAGCGCGAGCGCATGGCGCAGCCGCGCAAGGCCGCCCCGCATGTTCGGGATCTGCTCGACATAGGCATTGCCCATGACAAGGAAGTCCAGGGCAAGGCGGCTGAACGTTTCGCGGTCCATCCATTGCGTCGGCCGGAAAAAGCGGATCAGCAGATTGCGCTTCACGGTAATCGCGCTGCTGTGGTGCGCCGACACATGCAGGATCCGCGCGAGCGATTTCAGCGGAACGGGCGGCTCATAATAGCGGCCGTTGTTCCAGCATTCGATATAGTAGAACAGCTCGCGTCGATCGATGACGCTGACGGGATCGGCAAATGCGAAGCTCTCGACGCCCGTATTCGCCACGGCGGTGGTCTCGCTCATCAATACATCTCCACACTGGATTGGCTGGGTGCGCCGTCGCTGGCGTCCATGGGTTCGCAGAAAATCGCGTGCAGCAACGCCCAGGCCAGATCGCCATGGCCGGTGGCGGCCGAGCGCCGCGCCACATAGGTGAGCTGCCTTTGGCTCTTGGTGAGCTGCGGATGGATCGACATCAAAGCCGATGCCAGATCAGTCCACCCCGCATCGAACTGGATGCGCTTGCGGGAAAAGACGTTCTTCGCCTTGAGCACCATCTGCGTTTTGACCAAGGGCGAATAATCGAGCCTGCGGGCCAGCGGAAACCATTTGCGCACGAGCTGCCACACCGCGCTGCCCATGCCGGTGCCGTCGATGGCGATTTCGGTGACGCGATATTTTTGGGCGAGCTTCTTCAGCTCCGCCGCCTGCGCCTCGAAATCCATGCCCTTGAATGAACGCTTGTCGAGGACGCGGAACGTGCCATTTTTGCCTTTCGGCGGTGCGACAACGACGCAGCTTGCATTGTCGCCATCCTCGCTTTCAGCAGGGTCATAGCCGATCCATACTTCCGCATCGCCGAACGGGCGAAGGGCGAAAGGCTGAAAATCTTTCCAGACTTCCCAGCTATCAACCATGCATGGGCGCAACATCGCCATGGGGAAGCTCGACGAACTGTCGTCGATGAACTCGCAAAGGAACAAGTTGTTGAAGGCATCGACCGAATAGCGAAATTCCAGATCCTCGATATCAAACAGGTCGCAGCCCTGCGCCTCGGCATCGCGGATCGTGACGATCTGGCGCCATATGCGATCCTCCCCCAGCGCGCCGTCCTTCAATGCCTTGTGACTTGTGTCGATATTCACACGCTGGGACTTGTCGCGTCCTTCATTGAACCACTCGCCGCTCCACTTCTTGTAGGCTTCATGATTAATGGAGCTGGGCGTAGAGAAATAGGTGATATTAAAGAATTTCTGGGCGGCCATCGCCGATGCCACGGTATCGATCTGATCGAACCCGAAGATCCAAAAAACTTCATCAATATAAACATCGCCGTGGTAACTCTGGGCCGTTCTATAATTCGTTCCCAGAAAAAACATGGTGAATGGATCGAGTTTGTTGCCGTTTTCATCCTCGCCACGTTGAATAATGAGGTGCTCACCTTTCAGGTCTTTATCCAGAACCTTCAAAACGAACTGCCAGATATATGCGCGGAAATTATTTGCCTGTGCCCGGCTCGCAGATATGAAAATCTGATTGTTGCCTGTCTCCAATCCCCGGATCAGGGCCTCAAGCGCGAAATAGAAAGTCGCGCCGATCTGCCGCGATTTCAGTAGGAAGCGCGTTTTCCGCGACAGGTTGTGCCACCAAGTATCCTGATAGCCGAAGCTCAGGTCATTCAGGGCGGCTTTCAGCTTGGTATAGTCCTCACGGGTAATGAGGTTCTTCGGGGTGCGCTTCTTCGGCCCCGCGTTGCGGTTGGCGACCTTCTCATTCAGATCGCCTTCATGGCCGCCGGGGGCCTCATAACGCCGCACCCGCGCAAGCCGCTCGATCTGCCGCGTCAGCAGGTCGATTTCCTTGAAATCGTGGCCGCTTTTCTTTTCCTTGAGGATCAATTGGGCGAGGCGCATTTCGAACGCGTCTTCGATCCGGCGGATGACCGGATCATTGTCCCACCCGTCCCGCTCCTTCCAGCTCTGGATGGTGGTCCGCTTGAGGCCCATTTCCTCCGCGATTTCGGTCACACCATAGCCGCGCCAGAAATAGGCGCGCGCGACCCGGCGGGCATCGAACGGGATGACCGGGATCGGCGCTGCCATGGGCGGCTGGAAGAAGCTGTCGTCTGCCATTGCGGGATGACAATGGCGCGGGACCGCGCGTCGTTCGCCGCGCCCCATTTGTAATGCGCGCCATCACAAACGCCGCGCGTTGCGGGAAAAGGCCCTTGTGCGGCCAATGGACAGGTATCCGCTGAACCCAGCCCAAGGGAGCCGTCCATGGCACTGACCAAGTTTTTCCGCGTTGCCGTCGAAGGCGACACCGTCGACGGCCGCAAGATCGAGCGACGCCACATTCAAGAGGCGGCCGACAGCTACAACCCGGCCACCTATACGGCGAACATCAATGTCGAGCATCTGCGCGGTTTCTCGCCGAACCCGCCCTTCAACAATTACGGCCATGTCGCGGCCGCGAAGGCGCAGGAAGATGAAATCGAGATCGCGGGCAAGAAGGAAAAGCGCCTCGCCCTTTATGCACAGTTCGACGTGAACGACCAGGCCAAGCAGATCAACGCCGCCGGTCAGAAGATGTTTTCCAGCATGGAAATCACGTCCAACTTCGCCAACAGCGGCAAAGCCTATCTGATCGGCCTCGGCCTGACTGACATTCCCGCATCCATCGCCACCGAAATGCTGAAATTCAGCCGGGATGAATCGCGGAAGGACAATCTGCGCGCGGTCGAGGAAATCACGCTGGAATTCGAGGATGCCGGTGCGCCCGATGAAGTGAAGGGCCTGTTTTCGTCGCTGACCAGCATGTTCGACGCCTTCACCAAGAAGGCGGAGACCAAGACGGAAACCGTGGTAACGCCGCCGCAGCCTCAGAACGAACCGCAGGGCGATGATCCGCTCACGAAATTCGCCGCGCAGATGTCGGACGGCCTCGGCAAGCTCAGTCAGGCGGTGGACGCTGCATTCAGCGCGCAAACGGCGCAGGTGACGAAGCTGTCCACCGACCTCGCCGCGCTGAAACAGTCCATGGACCGCACCACCGATCCGAACCACCGGCAGCGCCAACCCGCTGATGGCAGCAGCTACAGCATGGATCAGGTCTTTTAAGGCCCGCTCCCCACTCCCCCGATCCGCAAGCACGCCAATATAGGGACCAGTCATGGGCTACACTCTTTCCGATCGCGGCCGCCGCGCCCTCGATCAGCTTTTCAATCATATCGCCTCGCTCAATGGCGTGCAGAACGTCGCGCGCCAGTTCGCCATCGAACCGGCGTCCGAACAGCGCCTGATCGACCTGCAGAGCGAGGAAGTCGGTTTCCTGACGCTCATCAACGACATGCCGACCCGCGACCTCAAGGGTCAGGTTATCGGCCTGGGCGTTGAACAGATGATCGGTTCGCGCGTGTCCGAAGCCAATTTGCCCCGCAAGCCAAAATATGTCGGCCGGATGCAGGATCGCAAATTCGAACTGGAAGAAACCCTGTTCGATACGAAACTGCCGTGGCAGCTTATCGACAACTGGTCGCGCTTCCCCGATTTCGCCACCCGCTATGCCCGCCACGTAGCCCGCGCCATCGGCCAGACCCGTATCAGCATCGGCTGGCACGGCGTTTCGGTTGCGGTGGACAGTGACCCGCAAGTCAATCCGAACGGCGAGGATATGAATATCGGCTGGCTGCAGAAGCTGCGGCTGGAAAAGCCCGATCATGTCATGGGCCGCGCGCTGGTCGGCGCTCCCGGTTCCCAGACTGCGACGGGCGCGGCCGCGCCGATCTATGTCGGTGCCGACGCGGACTACAAGAATGTCGATGCGCTGGCCTATGACCTGATCAGCGGCATGCCGAGCTGGGCGCGCACGAGCACGGAACTGACCGTCATCGTGTCGCAGGATCTGGTGGACGAAAAATATTTCCCCATGATCAACCGACCGCTCGCGACCACGATCGACGGCGGCAAATCGACCAGCGATGAGGTGGTGGCCGGCGTCATCAAGTCCGAACGCCAGATCGGCGGCCGCCCCGCGATGATCGTGCCCTACTTCCCCGAAGGCACGATGTTCATATCGCCGACCAAGAACCTGTCGATTTACTGGCAGGAAGGCGCGCGCCGCCGTTACGTCAAGGATGAGCCGGAGAACATGGCAAACCTTGTCGACTATAACAGCAGCAACGAGGGCTATGTGATCGAGGACACGGATTTCGCCGTCCTCGCCGAAAACATCACCTTCGACGCGCCGGATGGGCCGTAAAACACAGGCGGCTGAGGGGCGGTTCACCGCCCCTCCCTTCTCCCCTTGAACTCATGAGGTATCCGCATGCGTAGCCCCTTTCGTTCCCATCAACGCGCCGTTCGCGCCCAGCTCGTCATCCATGGCGCGGTGATGGGGGCGGACAATGTCGCCCCGCCCCGTCCCACGAACGGGCCGGAAGCGACCGAATATGAGCTGTTGCTGGCCGAACTGGGCAACGACATGCGGACGCTCTCCGACATTCAGTCGACCGAGCGGAAGATCGAGGCGAAGCGGTCCATGGTCCTGCGCTATCAGGATCATGTGATCGCCTCGCTCGTCGCCTCGCTGGAAAGCGGTAAGGCGGTGCAGGATGAAGTGCTGGTCACGATGATGATCTGGCATTTCGATATCGGCGAATGGCCCACCGCCCTTGATATCGCCGAGCATGTTCTGCGTTTCGGTCTGACCCTTCCCACCCGTTTCCAGCGCAGCGCGCCCACATTGGTGGCGGAGGAGGTGGCCGAAGCCGCCCTTGCCGCCGTCAGGCAGGATCAGGATTTCCCGCTTGATATTTTGCAGCGCGCGTCCAGCCTTACCGAAGGGCGCGATATGCCCGACCAGGTCCGCGCCAAGCTGCACAAAGCCATCGCCCTCATGTTCCTGCGCACCGCTGCGGCCGTCGAGGAAACGGGCGACGGTCCTGCTGGCGCTGCACAGGCTGCGCGCCAGCAGGCCCTAATCCACTTCCAGCGCGCCCTTGCGCTGTTCAAGAACATCGGTGTCAAAAAGGATATCGAGCGTTTGACCGCTCAATTGGCGAAAGCCCCGGCCGGCACCTGACCAGCTCGCCCCACGGCGCCGGGGGGCGGTGAAGGGAATGGATCGGGCCTTGCCCAAAGTCCTGCCCCTGATCCCCACCCCCCACTTGTTTCGAGGATCCTCGCATGTCCGGCTTCGTCTCTTCTCCTCCCTCGCCTGTTTCGCCCGATGGCGACACGATCGAGGGTGGCGGCTTCTGGCCGGATGTGGATGTGAACCTTTTCCGCGACACCATGCGGATCGGCGGACAGGCCATCGCGCAGGCCCGTGTACATGAAGCCCTGATCGGCGCGATCATCGCCGTCGATATCGAGCTGGCGCGCTGGCAGGCCGATCAGGTCGCCGCGGGCTTTGCGAAGCTGGACGATGTCCCCGCCCCCCGGATCGGTGGCCGCAGCGTGAAAGCATCGCTCTGGCAGCGCGCCGTCTTTTCGCACGCCACGGCCGATCTGCTGGAAACGCATCGCGACGTGACGGCGACGGGCGAAGGACAGAAGCGGGCCGATGAAAACGCCCTGACGCCCGACGATCATCGCCGCAACGCCATCCATGCAATCCGCGACCTGCTGGCTGTTACCCGCACCGGCGTCGAGCTGATCTGATGGCCGCCGACACCTTCACCGCCAGAGCCATGCAGGGCGAAACGCTCGACGCGCTGGTGTGGCGCGTGCTGGGCGCGGGGTCCGGCACGGTCGAAAAGGTGCTGGAACTCAACCGCGACATCGCCGCGATCGGCGCGGTGCTGCCGGAGGGGCATGCCGTGACCCTGCCCCTCATGACCAGCGTCCCGGTGCCGGATCGCAAGATCATCCAGCTTTGGGACTGATGCCATGAAGAAACTCGACAGCCTGCGGCAATGGGTGACGGAGGCGCTGCCGGAAATCGCCCGCTCGCCCGAAAAACTGACGATCCACGCGTCCAACGGCACCACCGCCGCGCGCCACGGCTCCAATCTGGGCTGGGAATATCGCTATCGGTTGACCATGTTCGTGCTGGACTATGCACAAGCACCGGAAAGCCTGTTCCTTCCGGTGCTGCTCTGGATGCGCGTGCATCAGCCTGACGCGCTGCTCAACCACGACAAAGGCAACCAGGCCGTTCGCTTCACCGTCGATCCGCTCGACAACGGCATGGTGGACATCGAACTGCATATCGACGTCACGGAATCGGTCGATGTGCTGCCGAACCCGGATGGCGAAGGCTATGCCATGACGATCCGCGACGAACCCGTCATCACCGGCACGGAGCTGCCCGATGGCCTCGACCTGCCAACACTGCTCAAGCGCATCTATGCCAATGGCGAGCTGCTCTGCGGCACTCCCGAAGCGCCGTGATCGAAACCGGCGAGCTGTCGGAGCTGGAAGGCTTTGTCGGCGGTATCCTCAAAGGCATGGATGCCAGTGGCCGGCGCAAGCTCACGCGCGCGATGGCGCGGGACATGCGCCGCGCCAATGCCGAAAGGATCGCCGCCCAGCGCAATCCCGATGGTTCCGCCTTTGCGCCGCGCCGCAAGCGCAAGCCGCCCTCCGAAGGGCAATATGCCGTGCGCTTCCTGTATCCCAGCGGGGGCGGCACCCGCGTCGTCTTCATGAAAAGCTGGGTCCGCGAAGGTCCGTTGCTCACAGGTTTCGACATCGAGGCGGGTGGCATCCGCAGCTTCTTTTGGGACAGGATCACACATTGGCTGGGCGTCAATGCCTCCGATCAGAACAAATCGGGCGGCAAGCTCCGCCGCCGGTCCACCGTGCGCGAACGCGCCATGTTCCGCCGGTTGCGCGGGGCTGGATTCCTGCGATCGGGCGGCAATGACAGCGAGGCATGGGCGGGCTTTGCCGGAAGGGTCGCCGCCGTCGCGTCGGTTCACCAGTTCGGCGAAATGGACCGGCCATCCTCCCATAGCCCGGCTGTCCGCTATCCCGTGCGCGAGCTGCTGGGGATGAGCGCAGAAGATCGGGAGCGGTTGATGGAAACCGTTCTCGATCATCTGGCGTCGGCGGTCGATTAGCGGCCGTTCGCCTTCACCGCCTCTTGCAATGCAACAAATCCGGCGCGGATACCGCCCGCCACATCATAAAGATCGTCCAGGCTGCCGTAGCATTGCTGGCCGTTCATGCCCTCGCTAGAGCGCTGGACTTTCGGCAGCTCGCGCGGCGTCACCAGAAGATGCGGCGGGATCATGTCCGTTGGCGGCGTCGGCGGCGCGATCGAGGAGGCGCACCCCGTCAGGGTCAATGCAGATATTGCGGAACACAGGGCGTTCCACGATTTCCCGACTTTCATGTCTGATCTCCCGCACGGTGTCCTGTCGGCGCTGGTCAGCGGAAAACGCCTCCATTGCATGATCCGCGATTTCGCGGCGCAGGCGGTCGGCAGCATCCTGCGCTGCCGTGATCGCCTTGAAGTTCTCGGCGCGTTCCCGCGTCCGCCCGGTGTCGAGGCCGTGGAAATATCCCCCGGCCCCGGCGAGGCCCGCCAGCAACAGCGCTCCGGCTGCGACATAACCATTGCCCATCACCGCGCTTTCCTGCGCGCATAAGCGGCCGCCAGCTTCTCGTCATAGCGGTTCTCACGATAGGCCGTTCCGTTAAAGCCCTTCGCGAAGGCCGCCCAATCACCGCGCTGGAGTGCCCCTTTCAGGCCACGCCCCGCAACGAAATGGACGAACGCCGCGAGCTGATCGCCCTCGGTGCGGGACTGCCGCCATGCGAACGACCATGGGTCGGGCGCATCGCAGACGGCATAATTTTCGCCAAGGATCTGGAAGCCGCCATAGCTGGCCGACATGAACCCGGCATCCACATCCAGCGCCACGGCTTCAAGCAACTGGTCCCAACGTCCTTTCTGGCTGGCGGGATAGAGCTTACGGTTCCAGGTCCGGGAGGATAGATGCGGATGGCTCCGATCATATCGATGACCGGTCGATTTGCTGAACCGATGCGGCTCGAACAGGATTGTAGGGCGACCATCGGTGAAGGGCTTGCCGGTCGATTCCACATCATAGACCGCCCAGACCTTGGCCGGGTCCACGCCCAGATCACGCGCGGCCTCCGCCACATCGCTATCGGTAATGGGGTAATCCGGCCCATCCGTCAGGCAGGCTAGTAGCGCACCCATGCTTGGCGGGCCGAACGTACCGTTCAGCGGCCCGGCATAGTAGCCGCGATTGGCAAGACGCTTTTGCAGGTCGACATGCTTCACGGGCGGTCATCCTCATGGCGGGCAAGGTGGCGGCAATGCTCGAAGCGGATCGCGGATCGCGCCGCACAGATGAGCATGGCAAGGGCGGTGGCGAGGCTGATCGCCCCGATGATCAGCAGGGCGTCTTTCACGGCTTGATCTCCTGATCGATGCCGAGGCGGCGGCGCGTGATCGTCTGGACCGCATGCAGGAAGAAGCCGAAGCCCAGCGCGCCCAGCACCATCGAAATGATGACGCTCGCGGCGGGGGCGAGCTGCCAATAGATCGTGGCGGAAACCCCGGCGGTCGCAAAGAAAGGGAGCGCGGCCAGCTCCGAATAGGTCAGCCATCGGCGGCGGCGCTGCCAGTGCAAGGCGGCCTGCACATCGACCGGCGGTTCCTCCGCCAGCGCGAAAAGCATCATGCCCAGCTTCGCGCAGACGGCGGCCAGCGCGGCGAGGACGGAGACGAGCCAGAGAATGGCGAGATCGAGGTTGCTCATGACCCCGGCACGTTCCCCGCGCCCGCGTCCTCGCGCCACTTCGCCTATTTGTAATGCGCGCCATCACAAATGCGCGGCCGTGCAAGAGGCGTGATGCGGATGCTTTGGTCAGGACATGACCGGCATTTCCACCTTCTCCGCCATCGACCTGTCGCGCCTTCCCGCGCCCGACGCGATCGAGCCGCTGGATTATGAGACGATCTATGGGGAGATGCTGGCCCGGCTGCGGACCTTCATCCCAGATTTCGATGACAGTCTGGAATCGGACCCGGCTGTCAGGATCCTGCAGGTCGCCGCCTATTTCCGCCTGCTCGATCGCCAGCGCGTAAATGACGCGATCCGCGCCGTCATGATCGCCTACGCCGCCGGGGCGGACCTCGATCATCTGGCGGCGGTCTTTGGCGTTGCGCGGCTCACCGTCACGCCTGCGGATCCTGAAAACAATATCGCCGCCGTCATGGAGAGCGACGACGATCTGCGCCGCCGCGTCATCCTCGCCCCGGAAGGCTATTCAGTGGCGGGGCCGGTGGGAGCCTATATCTTCCACGCGCTCACCGCCCATGCCGATGTGCTGGACGCTTCGGCGACCAGCCCGGAGCCGGGACAGGTGGTTGTCAGCCTGTTGGCCCGCGACGGCGACGGCACGGCGTCGGCGGCATTGATCGACGCGGTGGAAGCCGCTCTCAATGCCGAAAGCGTGCGGCCGATCACGGATGAAGTCATCGTGGCGTCGGCGGAAATCGTGGATTATGAGATCGCCGCCCAGATCTGGACCTATCCCGGCCCGGATGCGGCGATCGTGCTGGCGGAGGCGGAAAGCCGCCTTGCCGCTTACCGCGCAGCCCAGCGGCGCATCGGCCGCGACATCACCCTGTCCGGCATTTACGCCGCGCTGCACGTGGAAGGTGTTCAGCGCGTTGCGCTTCCCTCCCCGGCGGCAGACATCCCGATCAGCGAAACGCAGGCCGCCAACTGCATCGCCGCGACCGTGACGCATATGGGCACGGCGGAATGACGCTGCTCCCGCCCAACGCCAGCGCCATGGAAAAGGCGATCGAGGCGGCGGTGCAGGAACCGGCACTGCCCGTCCCGCTGCGCGATGTCTGGTCGCCGCAATCCTGCCCGCCTGCACTCCTTCCATGGCTAGCCTGGGGCCTCTCGATCGACAACTGGAACGCGAACTGGCCGCTTTCCGTGCAGCGAGCCATGGTCGCCAATGCCATCGCCCTGCAGCGCCGCAAGGGCACGGTGGAAGCGGTGCGCCGCGCCGTGGCGGCTTTCGGCGGCTCAATTTCCCTGCGGGAATGGTGGCAGATGGAGCCGCGCGGCACGCCGCATACATTCAGCCTGGTCCTGTCGATCACGACCTTGGACGGCGCATCGCCCACCGCCGACTATGTCGACGCCATCATTGCGGAGATCTACCGCGCCAAGGCCGCCCGCTCCCATTTCGATTTCACACTGGCGGTGGATGCCGCCGCATCCATCGGCCTGATCGCGGCCGTGCGCCCTACCACCTACGCCCGCCTAACTTTCGACGCTTGAGGAATCCGCCATGGCCCTTACCATGATCATCACCAATGCGGGCCGCGCCGCCCTGGTCAATGCCCAGAACACGGGCACCGCCCCAGTGACGATCGCGCAATGCGGCATTTCGGCCACCGCGCTTGTGCCGACACCAGCGACGGCCTTGCTGCCGGGTGAATTCAAGCGGATCAATACCCTTTCCGGCGACGTGGTGGCCGACGATACGATCCATCTGATCGTGCGCGATGAAAGCACGGACGATTTCGCCGTGCGCAGCTTCGCCCTTTACCTGCAGGACGGCACGCTGTTCGCCATTTATGGTCAGGCCGCGCCGATCCTCGAAAAGACTGCGCAGTCGATCATGCTGCTGGCGCTCGATATCCGGTTCGCTGACATCAATGCCACCGAGCTGACTTTCGGGGACGCCAATTTCCTCAATCCCCCCGCCACGACCACCGTGCAGGGCGTGGTGGAGCTGGCGACGGACGCAGAGACGGAAACCGGCACCGATACGCAGCGCGCGACGACGCCCAAGGGCGTGAAGTCGGCCGTCACGTCATGGCTCAACAGCCGGTTCGGAGCGGGCGCGCCTTCGACCTTCGTGAAGACGCTGCTGGTCGCCGCCAG
>Ga0182735_1001353_pt1 | contig 16427 bp, 14 predicted proteins | sample eDN5th30CKraftMG_FD_128524 | JGI IMG/M metagenome (GOLD analysis project Ga0182735, IMG submission 128524) | Enriched Miracle-Growth compost microbial communities from Emeryville, California, USA - eDNA 5th pass 30_C Kraft MG (version 2) (version 2) ... | reverse complement strand
TGGGGATGTCGTCGATGAAGAGGCCCAATACTTCCGCAGCCAGGTCCGCATAGCTCAGGGCGCGCCAGGATTCCAGCGTGGCGGCGTCCAGGGACGGCAGGCCGTCCGGCACGGCCAGGCCGCCGTCGGGCGCCAGTCCTTCCAGCAGGATGTCTGAAAAGGATTGCGGCGCCATGCCGCCGCGGGTGGAAATGTATTTCATATCAGAGCCTCTACGCGCAGGCGCGTTACCTCGGATTGCACGAACGGCAGTTGGCGGATGCGCTGCATGGCCGTATCGATGGCGCCTTCGCGCGCCTCGTGGGTCAGGAAGATGATGTCCGCCTGGGCTTCGCCATGCGGCTGCTGGAACATGGACCCTATGGAGATGCCGACATCCGCCAGTATGCGCGCGATATCGGCGAGTACGCCCGGCCGGTCCAGCACGCGCATGCGCAGATAATACGAGGAATGCACCTGGTCGATGGGCAGGACGGGCGTGTCGTCCATGGCGTCCGGCTGGAAGGCCAGATGCGGCACTCGGTGCCCCGGGTCGGCCGCCTGCAGGCGGGTCACGTCCACCAAGTCGGCGACCACCGCCGAGGCGGTGGGCAGTTCGCCCGCGCCCTGGCCGTAGTAGAGCGTGGGGCCGACCATGTCGCCGCTGACGAGCACGGCGTTCATCGCGCCTTCCACGCTGGCCAGCAGGCATTCCATGGGCACCAGCGTGGGGTGCACGCGCAGCTCGATGCCGTCGGCCCGGCGGCGGGTGATGCCCAGCAATTTGATGCGGTAGCCCAGGCGCTCGGCATGGGCGATGTCTTCCTGCGCCAGCGTCGAGATGCCCTCGATATGCGCCTTGTCGAACTGCACCGGTATGCCGAAAGCCAGCGAGGCCAGCAGCGTCAGCTTGTGCGCGGCGTCCACCCCTTCGATGTCGAAGGTGGGGTCGGCTTCGGCATAGCCCAGGCGCTGCGCTTCGGCCAGCACTTGCTCGAAAGGCAGGCCGCGCGCGCGCATCTCCGAGAGTATGAAATTGGTGGTGCCGTTGATGATGCCCGCCAGCCACTGTATGCGGTTGGCCGTAAGCCCTTCGCGTATGGCCTTGATGATGGGGATGCCCCCGGCCACGGCCGCTTCGAAGGTGACCATGACGCCCTTGGCATGCGCGGCGGCGAAGATCTCGTTGCCGTGCTTGGCGAGCAGGGCCTTGTTGGCCGTCACCACGTGCTTGCCCTGGGCGATGGCTTCCATCACCCATTCGCGGGCCAGCGTGTCGCCGCCGATGAGCTCCACCACGATATCGATGTCCGGACGACGCACGACTTCCAGACCGTCCCGGGTGATGTACACACCGTCGCCCACCAGGCTTCTGGCCTTGCCGACGTCGCGCACCGCGACCGCCGTGACTTCGATGTGGCGCCCCGCCCGGCGGGCGATTTCCTGGGCGTTGCGCGTAAGAACCTTCCAGGTGCCCGCGCCGACGACGCCCAGACCCAGCAAACCGACTTTTATGGAACTCATTTACCCAATCCGTCCTTGCGGAACATTTCCTTGATACCCCGGACGGCTTGCCGGATGCGTTGTTCATTTTCGATCAGGGCGAAGCGCACATAGCCATCGCCGTATTCGCCGAAGCCTATGCCGGGCGATACCGCGATCTTCGCGTCCGCCAGCAGGCGCTTGGAAAACTCCAGCGAACCGGCGCTTTGATAGGCCTCCGGGATTTTCGCCCAGATATACATGGATGCCTTGGGAACGTCGACCACCCAGCCCGCTTCGTGCAGGCCCTTGGCGAGCACGTCGCGCCGGCTGCGGTACTGCTCCACCACCTGGGCGACGCAGTCCTGCGGCCCTTCCAGCGCGGCAATGGACGCCACCTGTATGGGAGTGAAGGTGCCGTAGTCGTGATAGCTCTTGATGCGCGCCAGCGCATTCACCAATTGCTGGTTGCCGACCATGAAGCCGATGCGCCAGCCGGCCATGTTGTAGCTCTTGCTCATGGTGAAGAATTCGACCGCGACGTCGCGCGCTCCTTCCACCTGCATGATGGACGGCGCCACATAGCCGTCGAAGGTGATGTCGGCGTAGGCGAGGTCATGGACCACCAGGATGTTGTGTTCCCTGGCCAGCGCCACGACGCGCTCGAAGAAGGACAGGTCCACGCATTGCGCGGTGGGATTGCTGGGGAAGCCCAGTATCATCATCTTGGGCTTGGGTATGCTTTCGCGCACCGCCCTTTCGATTTCCTCGAAGAAATCCAGGCCCGGGGTCATGGGCACCGAACGTATGTTCGCGCCGGCGATGACCGCGCCGTAGATGTGTATGGGATAACTGGGGTTGGGCACCAGCACCGTGTCGCCGCGGTCCAGCGTGGCCAGCATCAGATGCGCCAGCCCTTCCTTCGAGCCTATGGTGACGATGGCTTCGCTGTCCGGATCGAATTGCACCCCGTAACGCCGCTCGTACCAGCCCGAAATCGCCTTGCGCAGCCTGGGAATGCCCTTGGAGACCGAATAGCCGTGCGTATCCGGCCTGCTGGAGGCTTCGATCAGCTTATCGACGATATGCTTGGGGGTGGGGCCGTCGGGATTGCCCATGGACATGTCGATGATGTCTTCGCCGCGGCGCCGCGCCGCCATTTTCAATTCACCGGTGATATTGAAAACGTAGGGCGGTAAACGCTCTATGCGCGGAAAATTCGTCATGATCGTCCTTGAGTGGCAAAAAAGGGGGAGTCGGTAAAGGCGGGTGTGCAGTGCAACAAAAACGATAATCTAGCTGCAAACAGGCATCTTCGGCAAATAACCGTTAAGTTTAAAGCCATTCAAAAAAAACAGGAAATCGCCTTGCACGGAAAATGCTTTGCGCTATGATCGATCTGACCACGAGCCGGAACGCGGTCTTGCCGGCGGCGCAGCAAACACAGACGAGGCATGGCTTTGCCGGGATTCGGGGCCGTTCGGCTGCGTGGCAAAGAGGCTGCGGCCACAAGGCCGGCATGGCTCATTACGGGAGTTTCTTGTGCAGTTACAACGCGAATCCAATCCGGCGCTCAATACAGTTACCGCCTATGGCAAGGACTATATCGAAATCAACGAGGTGAGCTACCAGCACGCGGTATATTTCGCGCCGCAGGGCGAGGTGCACGAATGGCAGGTGCGCGATGTGGGGGACATCACCGCGCACGCGCTGCGCGAACTGGTCGGCCTGGCGGAAGCCCGCCGGGACCCCATGGCCTTTCTGAACGACGATGCTGCAGCGCAAACAAAACCCGAGGGCTGCCCGGAAGTGGTGCTGGTGGGCACAGGCGCCAGGCAGCACCTGCTGCCGGCCAATGTCACCGCGCCCTTGCTGCGGGCGGGCATAGGCATAGAAGCCATGAGCACCCAGGCGGCCGCCCGCACCTACAATATCCTGATGTCCGAGGGCCGGCGCGTGATCGTCGCCCTCCTGCTTCAAGAGGAAACCACATGAGCCAGATCACCGTCGGCAAACCCATACCCGATTTCACCGCACAGAGCACACAGGGCGAAATCAGCGCCGCCAGCCTGCGCGGGCACTGCGCCGTCCTGTATTTCTATCCCAAGGACAACACGCCAGGCTGCACCACGCAGGCCCAGGGCTTTCGCGATCACTACCAGGCCTTCGTCGATGCCGGCTGCCAGGTGGTAGGCGTGTCGCGCGATTCCATGAAGTCGCACGCCAGCTTCACCGACAAGCAGGATCTGCCCTTTCCATTGATTTCCGATCCGGACGAAACGCTATGCCAGATGTTCGGGGTCATGAAACTGAAAAACATGTACGGTAAACAGGTGCGTGGAATAGAGCGCAGCACCTTTTTCATCGATGCGGACGGCATACTGCGGCAAGAATGGCGCGGCCTGAAAGTGCCCGGGCACGTAGAAGAAGTCTTGCAGTCGGTACGCGCCGCGCAGGGGTGACAAGGGCCCGCTGACGCCTTATCCACGCCACATGAACGAATAGAACCCCAAGGAGCCCCCCTTTTATGCCGCTACCCAAGATGCCGACCCGCATGGGTGCCGTGATCGCCGAAGGCGATCTTCAACAAGCGTCCGTCGCCGCAATCCCCGCCCCCGCAGGCGAGGGCAAGCCTTCCCGCCTCGAGGCCGACACGGCCGACGGGCAAGCGGCCCTGGTCACGCCCACACCCGAACCGCCGGCGCTTACCGTAGTGGCCTCGCGCAACCCCAAAAAAACCCGCCTGCAGGCGGCCAAGCGCAAGCTGTTCGTGCTGGACACCAATGTATTGCTGCACGATTCGAATTCTCTGTTCAAGTTCGAAGAGCACGATATCTTCCTGCCCATGATGGTGTTGGAAGAACTGGACCATCAAAAGAAAGGCATGTCCGAAGTGGCGCGCAATGCCCGGCAGGTCAGCCGCTTCCTGGACGGCCTGGTCAGCACCGCGGGCAAGCTGGACAAAGGCCTGAACCTGGACGGCCTGGGCAATCAGGAAGCTCTGGGCCAGCTCTATTTCCAGACTTCGGCGCTGAATTCCAAGCTGCCCATAGAATTGCCCATCGGCAAGGCCGACAACGCCATCCTGAATGTGGTGCACGCGCTGCAGGGCGTCCACCCCAAGCGCGAAGTCATACTCGTCTCCAAAGACATCAATATGCGCCTGAAGGCGCGCTCTCTGGGCCTGCAGGCCGAAGACTATCTGAGCGACCATGTACTGGACGACTCCGATTTGCTGTACGACGGCGTCATGCCGCTGCCCGAGAACTTCTGGCTGAAGCACGGCAAGGATGTGGAATCCTGGCAGCAGGGCGGCACGACGTTTTACCGGATCAAGGGCCCCTTGTGCTCGGAATTCATCGTCAATGAATTCGTCTACTTCGACGGCGACCTGCCGCTGCAGGCCCAAGTCAAGGAAGTCAGCGGCAAAAGCGCCGTGCTGGCGACGCTGCGCGATTACAGCCACGGCAAGAACAATGTATGGGGCATCACGGCGCGCAACCGCGAACAGAATTTCGCGCTGAACCTGCTGATGAACCCGGACTGCGATTTCGTGTCCCTGCTCGGCCAGGCGGGCACCGGCAAGACCTTGCTGGCGCTGGCCAGCGGTCTGACCCAGACGCTGGAAACCAAGCGCTACAACGAAATCATCATCACGCGCGCGACCGTGCCGGTCGGCGACGACATCGGCTTCCTGCCCGGCACCGAAGAGGAAAAAATGCTGCCCTGGATGGGCGCCCTGGAAGACAATCTAGAGGTACTGCACCTGGGCGCCGGCAATGCGGACATGGCCGCCGGCGGCGGCCCGGACTGGCCCAAGAACTCCACCATGGAATTGATACGCTCGCGCATCAAAGTGAAGTCGCTGAACTTCATGCGCGGCCGCACCTTCCTGAACAAATTCCTCATCATCGACGAAGCGCAGAACCTGACGCCCAAGCAGATGAAAACCCTCGTCACGCGCGCGGGCCCGGGCACCAAGATCGTCTGCCTGGGCAACATCGCCCAGATCGACACGCCCTATCTCACCGAAGGAAGCTCCGGCCTGACCTACGTGGTCGACCGCTTCAAGGGCTGGCCGCATGCGGGGCACATTACCCTGCAACGGGGCGAACGCTCGCGGCTGGCGGACTACGCCAGCGAGGCGCTGTAAATATTCTCACTCGCGGCGAGGGGCTGTAAAGCGGCCGCGGCCAGCTGCACGCGGCCCAAGGCCCGCCGCCCCATGCACTGCGCCCTTTCGGCTTTCCGTATCTCCGCCCCGTTCTAGTGATGCCCCATCTCGGGGCTCGCCGCCACCTGCGCAAATAAGGCCTTGACATCCGGTTTTCTTTCAGGCAAAAATGGATCCATTAAGGATTCAATTTGGATTCATACATACCAGCCATGAAAAAACAGACCACGGAACCCGATGTCTACGAGCAAGTGAAAGATAAGATTCTTTCAGGCACGGTGAATATCGGCGAGAAGCTCGTTACTCAGCAATTGGCCGACTACCTGGGCGTGTCGCGCACCCCCGTCCGCGAAGCACTGGCCAGACTGGAAAGCGAAGGCTTGGTCATACGCGGGGCTAACCAGGGCTATTCGGTGCGCAGGCTCACCCTGAAAGACGCCACCAGTCTCTTCGAAGCCCGTATGGTTATCGAAGTCGCCAACGCAAAATTCGCCGCATCGCGTGCCGGCAATGCCGCGCTGTCCGCCATGCAGAACAAGTTGGCCGAAGCTTCCCGCCATTTGTCCGCCAACGAGCTGGGCGCCTTTCAAAAAGCCGCGCGCGGCTTTCACCAGCTGATTGCGACAAGCACCGAAAATGAGCAGCTTCAGCGCATGTTCAATCAGATCAACGACATGGTGATTCTTTTCGGCATCACTTTGATCCGATCCAGCCCGGCGCGGGCACAGGAAATCGAGCGGGAAAACCAGCGCATTTTTCAAGCCATCCAGGCCGGCGATGCCACACGAGCCGCCGAAGCCATGCAAGGCCACTTGAACTGCGCCTACGACCATTTCAAAAGATCGATACCCGGGCTGGCGATCGCTCTGGATCTCGAACCCATTGCAGCAACAGGAGACTACGCATGAACCCAGACAGACAGCCCAAAGGAGGGTTTCGATTCAGATTCTTGGTCATTGCCGACACGCATGTCAATCAGGAGGAAAACGCCGCCTCGTCCTTCTTTGAATTGAATCGGCTGGCAAACCAGCGCGCGGCATGCGCGTTCGCTTGCGCTCGCCGCTACAAGCCGGACTTCGTCCTGCATCTGGGCGATATCGTCCATCCGATACCTTCCCATCCCCGCTATGCGGATGCCGCACAGATATATCGCGATATGGCCGGCGCCCTGCCCTGCCCCATCTATCTCACGCCAGGCAACCACGATGTGGGCGACAAGCCTTGGCCGCTGGCTCCTGTCGCTTGCATCGATACGGCGTCCATGCGGGCTTATGAAGAAGAGTTCGGCGATCAATGGCTGTCGTGGTCGCATGGCGGGTGCAATTTTTTCATCCTGAATACATCCCTCTTCAATTCCGGCCTTCCGCAAGAAGCGCAGCAGCAAGCATGGTTCGAAGCTGCACTGGCCAAGGCCGGCGGCAGGAACTTCCTCGCCTTGCACTACCCGCCCTATGTCAGCGCACCGGAAGAAAATAGCCATTACGACAATATCGACGAACCGGCGCGCAACTGGCTCCTGCAATTGATCGAGCGACACGATGTCGAAGCGGTGTTCTGCGGCCACGTCCACAATCTCTGGTACGACCAGTTCGCCAATGCGGAAATGTACTTGCTGCCGTCCACGGCGTTCGTAAGGCAAGACTACTCCGAAATGCAAAGAGTCCGCCCTCCCGGCGAAGAAGGCGGCCGGCAAGATACCGACAAACTTGGGTTTTTCGTCGTCGACGTCTACGAGCATGGCCATGTCGCCGCCTTTGTACGTCTGCCCGAGAAAGCGAATGCGCCCGAGGACGACATATTCCTGCGCACTGTCCACAGCAAGACGCCTCTGCTGCCGAATTTAGGGATTGATCCGGCTTACCCCTGGGCCGAGGAAGTCATCATTCCTCCGAGCGGCGCGCTCGATGCCTTCGACTCGAAAAAGGTCCGCAACGATTATCCGTTGTTTGCGCTTTTCGAACTCGGCCTCGACAGGATGCGGATATCGCTCTCCGATCTCCATTCCGCCCACTATGCAGGCCGCCTGCTCAAGCTCGGCAAGATCGGCATCCGCGCCCAGGTCGTGACCACTTCCCTGCCCACGGCGGAGCAACGCAAATGGATGAAGCAATTGGGTCCCGCGATAGAAGCGCTCGAGTTCGTCGCAACCGAAGCCCAGATGGCAAATCAGGCGGCGGAGCTGGCCGCGTTCGCCGCCGAGTTTCCCGATATTGCGCTTGTCCTGAGCAAACTGCGCGGCCCCGACGACGCCTCTCTGGATGGCCTGCATTACGGCCATCTGGTTTTCCATGGCTGGATTCCCGCCGAAGCGGCGCGCATCAGCTCCATGCGGGAACAGGCTTTTCCCAATATCGGCAACATCGAGCCGCTATACCGAGTGCGCTTCTCCGAGTCGCCCTTGGCGATGGCGCGGCAGATTGCCCATCTGCCGCCCGCGGCCCGCGGAGGAATGCTGCTGCGGCTCGCCACGGACAATCCGGCGCTTCCCCAGAATGAAGAAACAGCATTGTGCGCCTACGTCGCCGAGACGGCGGTGGCGGCATTCCTGTACCCCGACATGCGTATCACGCTCGATGCGATGATCGATTTCGACAGAGGATACTTCCTTAGGAAGGGGCTTTACGACCGTTCTTTCAACCCCCGCGCCGTGGTGTCCATGCTCAGGCATCTCGTCATCCTGCTTTGCAGGGGCACGAACCATTTCGAGCACGAACGATACCGAACCAATAATGGAACGGATGTGATCCGACTTTCAAACGAAGACGAGACGATCACGCTATTGTTCAGCGCCGGCCACGGGAGCCAGGCGGATGCGGATTGGCCGAAGGCCATGCAGGCGCCGGAAGCACGCTGCTGGGATCTATTCCTTGGACGGCTGGTCGCCCCGGAAGACATGGCCGCGGCGGGATGCGAGCCTTTTGCTTATTTTCTCCATGCAAGCCGCTCCGGAGCATCGCCAAGCGCTGGCAGCCCGTCTGCCCAGAACGTACCGGAGAACGCCGTGCCCTGACATACATAATTCCCTGCCAAGCAAAATCAAAAAACAAGCATAAGCAGCACAGTACACCTAACACCCTAAACATGTTCAGGAGACGGCCATGTTGTTCCGTATCGCGAAAGTTTCGCTCATTACCCTTGTTCTCGCCGCCGCGGGCCTTGCGCCCGCCCTGGCGAAACCTTACCCGGAAGCCCCCATAAAAATCATCGTGCCATGGCCGCCGGGAGGAGCGGGGGATTTCCTCGCCCGCATCGTGGCCGACAGGATGTCCAGCCGGCTTTCCCAGACAGTCATCGTAGAGAATAAGCCGGGAGCAGCGACCAATATCGGAACGCAGCAGGTGGCGCGCGCCAAGCCGGACGGATACATCTTATTGCTCGCCAGCAGCAACAATACCGTCAACACCTCCCTCTACCCATCGCTGGGGCTGGACTTCATCAAGGATTTCAAACCCATCAGCAACATAGGACTGGCGCCCAGCGTCCTCGTGGTCAATAGCGCCCTGCCCGTCTCCAACGTCGCAGAGTTGATCGACTATGCGCGCAAGCATCCCGATGAGATCAACTACGGCTCCTCCGGCAACGGCAGCGCTTCTCACCTGGCGGCGGAGCTCTTCAAAGAAAAGACGGGCATCAACGCCATGGGCATACCTTATAAAGGCTCGGCGCCGGCGGTCACGGACCTGGTGGCCCAGCGCCTATCCATGATGCTCACCGTCGTCCCCACCATCAAGGGACATGTGGAAGCGGGCAGTCTCAAAGCGCTTTGCGTTCTCTCCGATGAACGGTTGAAAGCCATGCCGCAAGTACCCACCGCCGATGAAGCCGGACTGGCGGGTCTCAGGTCCAACATCTGGTATGGGCTGGTCGCTCCCGCCGGGACGCCCGATGACATCATCAAGACGCTGCAGGATACCGTGATGGCCATTCTGCGCGAACCGGAAGTCGCATCCCGGCTCGCCGAGCAAGGAACCATCCCGATAGGAGACACGGCCAGTGATTTTGCAATGATGATAGCCAGCGATACGCATCGGTATGCGGCATTGATCAAATCGGCTAAGATAAGCGCAGCCAACTAGCAAATGCCGGGAAGCTCGTTGCACATACATTGCGCTGTTGCATGGCAGCCTGGTGGCAATGCAGCATAGCGCCGGAACTCGGCGAGCTTGTATTGGTGTTCGGTGAACTTGCTAACATGACTGCCACCACTTCTCTTCCCATCGGATTCACCATGGGCGATGCCGCCGGCATCAGCCCGGAAATCATCGTCAAGCTTTTTGCCGGCGGGTTGCCGCATGCGGCGTTGGTCTATGGGGATGCGGGCATTCTGGACAGCACGCTGCAAAGGCTGGGCCTGCAGGAATCGCTGGCCGTGGAAATCATCAGCGAAGCTGATCTGGCAAGCGGGCGGCCGGGCGTCATCCCGGTCCTGAACCGCTGGCAGGCGCTGCCCGAGAATCTGCCGCCGGGCCAGTTGAATGCCCTGGCGGGGCGCGGGTCTTACGAATATCTGTGCCACGCCATCGACGACGCCATGGCGGGCAAGCTGCGCGCCATCGTCACGGCGCCGCTGCACAAGAAGGCCATGCAGGCCGGCGGCATCGACTACCCCGGCCATACGGAAATACTGGCCGAGCGCAGCGGGACATCGAGCTACGCCATGATGCTGGCCAATCCGGAGCTGCGGGTCATCCTGGCCACCATACACATACCCTTGGCGCAAGTCAGCGGCGCGCTGTCCCGCGAACTGGAGCTGGAAACCATACGCCTCGCGCAGCGCGCCTGTCTGCAGGCCGGCATCGCCCGGCCGCGGGTCGCCGTCGCCGGCCTGAATCCCCACGCCGGCGAAGACGGCCGCTTCGGCCAGGAAGAAATCGATATCATCGCCCCCGCCATCGAGCAGGCCCGCGGCGAAGGCATAGACGCCAGCGGCCCCTGGCCGGGCGATACCATCTTCATGCGCGCCCGCAAAGGCGAATTCGACATCGTGGTCGCGCAATATCACGACCAGGGGCTGATCCCGGTCAAATACCTGGGCGTGGACGAAGGCGTGAACGTCACCGTGGGCCTGCCCTTCGTGCGCACCAGCGTCGACCACGGCACGGCTTTCGATATCGCCGGCCGGGGCATCGCCGACCCTGCTTCGCTGCGCGCGGCGTATGACCTCGCGCTAGCAATGACGCCCGACAGCCGGAATCGATAAGCTTTCCCTTTAGCGAAATCAGCCTACCGGACCGCTAGCGCCGCTGTAGGCTCGTCCCCTTGCTCGATAACACCAACTATATCTATTCCCATCGAACGCGGGCGCTTATACGGATTAACCCTCCGTTGCTTGAAGTCATGTTGACACCATAATACAAATGATTTAATTTATATGCAAATAAACCATTTGTTAGTTATCGGCTGCACATGCCCAATTTGTTCGGCCGATGTTGCGCACCAAAAGTCAAAAGAAACCTGGAGACAATATGATCTCAATGCCGGAGGTTGGCGATAAAACAATCGCCCAACAACTAGCCGAGCTGACCGTCACTCACCCCAGTTTTGTTTTCATAAAATTCGGAACGGCTGACTACACCATCCAAGATATAAATCAGCGTGCTGAAGAGCTAGCGCGGGCGCTGCTGGCTGCTGGACTAACAAAAGGGCAAAGGGTCGCCATCATGCTTCCCAGCCACCCCGACCATATCGTATCTATTTTGGCGTTGGCCAAAATTGGGCTGGTACGGGTTTCGGTGAATATCCAGCTTAAAGGGGCAGCCCTAGCCCATGCATTCGATACGTTCAAGCCCGAAGCAATTATCCACAGTGATCAGTTCATCGACAAGCTAAGCCCTTTGGCAAGCTTTACCAGCTTGAAGAAATTCGTTTGGAGTAATCAAGGCGCGCCTACGTTGCGATACGAAGGGCGGGACATCAGTGCCATCGTCAAACAAAATGCCCATAGCTACCCATTGCCATCCCCCCTTCCAGATGACATATTGGCGATAACTCCCAGCTCCGGAACAACTGGACCTCCGAAAGGAGTACTCAAGTCCGATCGGACATTGCGTGCAGGAGCATTAGGAATCCTTCGCCTTAATAAAGCAAAGGCAGGTGACAGTTTCGTTTTGTGGGAGTCGCTCCATCATGGGGCTGGTGTCGCTGTAGTGCTGGCCGCCTTGCACGCACGCATAACGCTGGTGATAGTGGAGAAGTTCAGCGCTTCTCGGCTATGGCGCCAACTCAAGGCCAATAACGCAAAGCATCTGCACTATTTGGGCAGCGTACTAGCGATGTTGTACAAGCAAGCCCCGAGTGGCGAGGATAAAGCCCATGGAGTTCAGATTGCTTGGGGAGGCGGATGCCCTCCGTCCATCTGGCGCGGTTTTGAAGAGCGATTCGGCGTAAAAATACACGAAGGCTATGGGTTGTCAGAGCTCACTACGCTGGTCACTGCGAATCTCGCAGGTCGAGAGGGTTCGATCGGTGAGCCTCTGGATTATTTTGAGGTGCAGCTCACGAATGAAGATGGAACCGAGGTCAGTATCGGAGAAATCGGGGAAATCACTGTCCAGCCCAAAGATCCGCGCCTGGGGTTTCTAGGCTACTTCGAAAACCTCACTGCAACCCAGCAGTCTTTGCGCAATGGCTGGTTTTTGACGGGAGACCTGGCATGGGCCGACAGTGATGGGTATCTCTATTACGCTGGACGCAAAAAGGACTCAGTCCGCCGGCGAGGGATCAATATTTCCGCTTGGGAAGTCGAACATGTCGTTGCGGAACATCCGGCCATTGAAGAGTGTGCCATGGTCGGTGTGCCCAGCGAACTTGGCGAAAACGAATTAAAAATTTTTCTTCGACTGAAGCCAAGCAGTCAGCTCACTCCTGGCGAATTCATAGCTTGGTGCGAAAAGGTTCTACCTCCGTTTCAAGTGCCGAGATATGTTGAATATGTAGAAGATTTTCCCCGTACCCCTACCCAACGCATCAAAAAAGGAGAGCTTTCATTATCCGTGGCTGGATGCTGGGACTTTCTCGATAAACAATCACAACAATAGCTTTGAGCTTTATTTATAGCTCCACCAATATTCTAAATAACTAGCAGTAGATAGGAGACAAAACATGAGAACACTTAAAATATTCTTCGCGGTAGCCGCGAGCCTCTTTCTAGTAACACAAGCCGTTCAAGCTCAGGCGAAGGATACGCTTGGAAAAGAACCAATAAAGCTAGTGGTAGCGTTTCCTCCTGGCGGCGCGGTAGATCTAGTAGGACGTCTACTCGCCGATGCCTTGGCACCAAGACTCGGAGTGCCCATAATCGTGGAGAACAAGCCCGGCTTCGCGGGTAATATCGGCGCAATGGAAGTGCTCCGTTCAAAGCCAAACGGGCATACTCTTTTGGTCGCCCCGCTCACCAGTTATGCGATATCCGAGGCAGTTTTGGGTTCCGAAACCGGCTACTCGTTAAAGAAAGACTTCCTTGCCGTTTCCGCGGTAGGACAGGTCCCCTTTTTTCTAGCAGTAAACGCGGACCTGCCGATAAAAACAATGAAAGATTACTATGAATTGGCGAAATCCAGGCCGGGCCAAGTTACGTATGGATCGTCAGGTAACGGCTCAACCGAACAAGTGGTAGCGGCCCTTTTCGAATTATCCTCGAAGGTATCCATGCTCCACGTTCCATACAAGGGCGGAGTGCCAGCAATGACTGATTTGATGGGGGGGCAAATCATGTCTATATTCGCCACATCACCGAATGTAGTGCAGAATGTGCCAGGCGGAAAAATTCGAGCGTTGGCAATTACGACTAAACAGCGCAGCCCCGCCCTTCCCGACGTGCCGACGACCGCCGAGGCCGGCTTTCCAGAAGTCGAAGCGGCCTCCATATATGCCATCCTGGCTCCCCGAGGGACTCCAACCGCAATAGTCGAACGATTGAATAAGGAGGTGGCAACAGCGGTCAAGACCCAGGAGGTACAAACAAGACTCCGTAAAGCCGCTATTGAGCCGTATACCTGGAGCTATGAAGAAGCCGACACTCTCATGAAGGCAGACATCGATAAATGGTACAACGTAGTTAAAAAGGCGAATATAGTCCGATGAAAGCCATCGAATTAGCAGAGCTCGGCAGCAATGTAGCACTCGTCACTATAAACCGTCCCCAACGCCGCAACGCATGCAATACCGAAGTCTGGCAGCAGTTAGAAGCCGTTTTCAATATATTGGCTTCGGACAAGAGACTCCGCGGAATAGTATTGGAAGGCGCCGGGGGCCACTTCACAGCAGGCGACGATATCATTGAATATGCGCTACTCAGAGATGATGAAGCAGCCGCCAAAGATTATGCTCAGCAGATTCTTCGGACCTATATCGCCATACGAAGCTGCTCTGTACCGGTTATAGCCGCGATCAGCGGTTATTGCATAGGAGCGGGTTGTGGCTTGGCTATGTGTTGCGATTTTAGGATCGCACATCGGGGCGCAAAAATTGGTATTCCGGCTGCCAAGCTGGCTCTTATGTATCCAACGGAACAATGCCAGAGGCTGGCATCGCTGATAGGAATTCAAAACACTCGACGATGGCTATATTCAGGGGAAATATTCTTCGCCGACCGAGCAAAAGAAATGGGATTTATCGACGATCTTGTCACGGAGAACCCGCGGATGGCGGCGCTAACTTATATTCATAGTATGCTTGGTTCCGGCCCTCTCGCGATCGCAGGGACCAAATTACAGTTGAATGCGTTAGCCGTCGGAATAGCACCCCAGGATTTGGATTCAATCAATTCCGCCATGACGATGGTCGAAAACAGTAAGGATGCCCGTGAAGCTGCCTCTGCCTTTCGCGAAAAACGGCCTCCCAATTTTCTCGGATATTAGCCCGCGCTACATACGGCTAGACGTAGCTTCGTCATTGATACGAATTTCCCGTAAGCATGCATACATCTACCACATGCTTGCACGAAGCAAGCTGACGCATCGCCTTTCGACAACCGCAGCCTCGAATGTATGACAAAAGAAGAACTGGATAAATTAATTCAAGCGCGTTTTGAAACGCTTCCGCCCAAACTGCAAAAGGCAGCTCGTTATGTATTAGATGCTCCTTCGGAGATCGCGTTGCACTCTATGCGGACAGTTGCGGGAAATGCCGGCTTGCAGCCAGCAACCATGCTGCGCTTTGCACGCGAGCTGAACTTCGATAACTATGGCGACTTTCGATCAGTCTATATGGACTGGCTTTCGGGACAGAATAAGACTTTCTACAAACGGGCTGCCGATTTACGGCAGAGATCGGCAGCCACGGATAAGACAGGTTTGCTTTCTGAAATATTCCTCGCGGAAACGAGCAATCTCGATGAGACTTTTGGCCCCAAGAATGCAAAAGCATTCAAAGAAGCTCAGGCCATTCTCGAACAAGCCGAACAGATTTATATTTTCGGCCAGCGCAGCCTATTCCCCGCCGCCTACTATCTCCAATATGCGTGCGCTCTATTTACCGGAAACACGACCCTATTGACCGGCATAGGTGGTACTTTTGCAGATGAGCTTCGCCGCATAGGCACAAACGATGTGCTCGTCGCCTTCAGTTTTCATCCCTATGCGTTAAGCAGTATCTCCACTATCGAGTTCGGGCGCAAACGAGGAGCCAAGGTGATTGCAATTACCGACAGCCCTGTATCGCCCGTAGCTTCCGGAAACGCCGTAACACTTCTAGCGCCCACTACTAGCCCGTCCTTATTTCCATCGGTGCTTCCGGCCTTGGCCATAGCCCAAACATTTGCCGCCCTGATGATTGCCTCAGGCGGCGAAGAACGGCTTGAAGAAATAGCCAACAGCGAAGCGCAGCTTAGGCATTTCAACATCTTCAAAGAAAAATAGCTGCTTGAGGACTTAATACTCTATATGCGTTTGCGATTGTTCCCTCATGTATTGGGGAAGATAGTAAAAAGAGGCGAGGGCTTTTCCAGTGCTGCCAGAGCCCTTCCAGCCGCCGAAAGGCTGATAGCCTGGCCATGCGCCAGTCGTGGCGCCCTGAGGGCGATTCGCATATGTGACGCCAGCCTCGATGTTGGCAAAAAACCATTCAACCTCTTCGTCTGAGCCATAAAACCCCGCAGTCAGTCCGAATTTGCTTGCGTTCGCAAGTTCCATCGCATGAGCGGCGCCTTCTACTCTACCCAGCATCGAAATGGGCGCGAACATTTCCTCGTCCCACAATGGATGCGGCAATGGAGCCTCGGCTAAAGTAGGCTCGCAAAAGAGACCGTTTTCCATGCCAGCATGCAGCGATGTCCTGCCCCCGGCAAGTATTGAGGCCCCCTGGGTCTCCAATGCCGCGCAGTATTTTTTGAAATTTTCATATGCTTTACGCGTCGTTACCGGGCCCATCCAGGTCTGCTCTTGACGCGGGTCGCCAAGCCGGATAGCTCGAATGGCATATTGCAGATGTCCGATAAGGTCATCGGCCACCCGCTTATCTACGTATATCCGTGACAAAGCCGAACACTTCTGGCCCGACATGCCATACGCCGACCTGATTATCCCTTGGGTAGCCACTTCAAGATCGGCAGCTGTGACGATTACCGCATTCTTTCCACCCATTTCCGCAATGCAGGGCCGAGGAAATGGGCGTGCCAATTGCGTCCGAAGGATATGCATCCCGACATCGTATGAGCCCGTGAAGGTTATACCTGTTAGCGCCGGTGTAATACTGACCCACCCCCGTCGGAGTAAATCTGACCCACCTGGGCAATGATGGTGGCTTTTGGCCACCGACAATGTTGACTCAGGAGCAAGCAGTGGAGATCAAGGTA
>Ga0182735_1001352_pt1 | contig 16443 bp, 13 predicted proteins | sample eDN5th30CKraftMG_FD_128524 | JGI IMG/M metagenome (GOLD analysis project Ga0182735, IMG submission 128524) | Enriched Miracle-Growth compost microbial communities from Emeryville, California, USA - eDNA 5th pass 30_C Kraft MG (version 2) (version 2) ... | reverse complement strand
TCGCGATAGGGAGCCGCCTTCCAGCGCATGCGGAGCGGTGGCCGAGTGGTCGAAGGCGCTCGCCTGGAAAGTGAGTATACGTCAAAAGCGTATCGAGGGTTCGAATCCCTCCCGCTCCGCCAAACATTTATAAGTCATTGATATAAAAGGGTGATGCCTCAGAAAGTGGCGCAGTTCTGCGCCGTTTACGACGATGATCCGGTCTGCAGAGAGCGCATCTGGAGCAACATTTGGTCCCTCTGGCGGCTTTTTCTCTGTCGCCTGATTTGGCAGTACGGGGTGAGTAATAGTCGGCTGCTTTTGATAGTCTGGCAATGCAAAGCGGCGCCGAAGCGCCGCAGGTATCGTGACTGGCTGAGATCGATCACATCTCGAACATAACGATCTGCTCGTTCCAGTCGATCGGCAGGTTGGCGGTGCGTAGAGATATAGCGCTGACTGACGCAGGCTGGATCCCGGCGAGGATGGCTTCGACGATCGTGGGCGCGAGGAAGTTCAGTCGGACAAGGCGCGACACCCATGAGTCGTTGACCTGCTCATCGCGGGCGATGGTGGCGATGTCGATCGTCCCGGTCTGAAGCTGTTGCCACCAGCCTCGCCCCTTTCGCAGCAAATCGATGAGGCCGGGATCAGGCTTACCCTGTGAGACCGGTCGGCCATCGCGCTGGACCAGTCGGATGGCCCGGCCGGTACGGGTCAGACGGACCGGCGAGCTAAGCGGGATCGAGGTCTGTGTATCTGCTGGGTGCTCGACAGCACAGGCTATGCATAGCGCCGTGACTGAGAGCTCGACCGATATCTCGTGTGGATGGACCGTAACCTTTGCCACAAGGTCACGGATCGTATCGTGCTGCTTGCTACGGACGGAAGCGACAAGCTGTTCAGCCTTTTTGAGGATCATTTGTAAGCGATTGCTTTCGAGCGGTATCCCTGCTCGCGCGAGCAGGGCCAGCGGATCATCGAGCGCCTCAGCCAGAAGCTGGCTGACGGCGGCCTCGATCTCGCGTGCTGGTATGCGTAGGCCGTCGGTCGAGCTTGCGTCCCGATCATGCTGGAGCGACCGGCTCACATAATAACGATAGCGGACCTGTTTCTTGTTGGCATGCGCGGCGACCAGTGGCTCGCCGTGCTGATCAAAGATGCGGCCAGCAAGCAGACTGGGCGATTGTGCCCTGCTGCCTGACCTCTCGCCTTGCAGATTGGCGGCAAGCATCTGCTGGACGCTGTCCCATGTCGCACGATCGATGATCGGCTCATGTTTTCCGGCATGCACTTGCCCCTTGTGATGTATTTCGCCGATGTAGATGGGATTGGAGAGCAGCTTGTAAATCTGCCCTCGGGTGAATGGACGTCCACCTGTTGTCCTCCCGGTCGTGGCAATGCGCTCAGGCGCAATGACACCTTCGCGGTCCAGCTCGCCGGCAACCAACCGGACATTCCCAAGATCAAGGTAGCGAGCGAAGATGTGCCGGACGATCTCGGCATGCTCCTCAACAATCGCCAGCGTCCTGCCGTCGGGCTTGTAGCCGAGCGGCGGGTTGCCGCCCATCCACATGCCACGAGCCTTGGACGCGGCGATCTTGTCGCGGATGCGCTCGGCGGTGACCTCGCGCTCGAACTGGGCGAAGGAGAGCAGCATGTTGAGTGTAAGACGGCCCATGCTGTTGGTCGTGTTGAACGACTGGGTTACCGACACGAACGATACGTTCGTCCTGTCGAAGGCCTCGACGAGCTTCGCAAAGTCGAGCAGCGAGCGGCTCAGCCGGTCGACCTTGTAGACGACCACGATGTCGATCCTGCCGGCTTCAATGTCCTGCATCAGCCGCTGGAGCGCCGGCCGCTCCAGCGTCCCACCCGACAGGCCGCCGTCATCGTAGTTCTCGGTGTGCAGTGTCCAGCCTTCGGATGCTTGGCTGAGAATATAGGCGCCACAGGCTTCCCGCTGAGCATGGAGCGAGTTGAAGTCTTGCTCTAGACCCTCCTCGCTCGATTTACGCGTGTAGATCGCGCAGCGAACCTTCTTCATGCTGCCGTCCTTCGCTGCTTGAGGCCGAAGAAGGCAGGACCCGACCAGCGGGTACCGGTGATGGCGCGGGCGACTTGGCTAAGGCTCTTCCAGTTCCGACCGTTCCACTGGATCGCGCCGGTCTCGTTGACAGTGACGACGTGCACCGTGCCCTGCCATTCGCGCACTAGCCGCAGGCCGGACGCGAGTGGTATCGCACGCGGGCGAGCATCACCCGAACCGTCCAGCTGCTGCCGGGCAGCGCGCGATAGACCGCCTTTTACCCTGGCCTGCAGCTCGTGGCTCAGTGCGAGACGCAGCATGGTAATGCTGAGCCGAGGCACCGGGCGACCGGTGAGCTTTGCCCACCGGTCCTGAAGCTCGGCGCGGGACATACTCGGGACTTCCCGCAGCGTGTAATCGACACCGGCCACGATTATACCTCCACCGTGATGCGGTAGCAGGTCGTATCGCCGCGTTTGTCCTTCGCGATGGCATGGCCCTTCTTCCGGAGGCCGGTCAGCGCGGCACGGGTAGTGTGCGGCAGCCAGCCCGTGGCCGCAACCATCTCGTCAAGCGTCGCGCCTCCCTCGCGCTGGAGCAGGGACAGCACCGTGCCGATCTTGCTGACCGGGCGGGATGAAGGTTCAGACTCGGGACGCGACTTCTCCTCGGGCTCTTCGGATGCCCGATTTTCTTTTTCCTCGTCCTGACCCGCACCAATAGCGGCCCGGCCACTGGCGGTGATCCGAACACCGATCAGCCGATCACGATCTGTCGGGAGAGGATCGCTGACATCCGATGTATCGAGCTCCGCCGCCAGGCCGCGCCGGAGGAGAGATATGATGGCCTTGTCGACCGCGGGCGTACGTTCGCCGATGCTGTCCGGTGGCGGCAGCAGGCTGCCGTCGTCGCGCTGCGCCGCAGCCGAAAGAAGGACGAGTTGCAGATCGCTGAGGCGTAGGGTGGTCATGGATGGTGCTCCTGTTTGGGAGCGGCACCGCGCCGCTCCCACCACCCGAAGCCCCGCCGGTCATGCCGTTCGGGGTAGCGGCCGCTGTGGCCGGCCGCGATTCAGTGTCGACAGCAATGCTTCGTTCCTCCGCGAAGTCGAATGGAATATGCGAATGCGCTGGAAAAGCTGGGTCTGGACTTCGCCATTCGCCTGCGGCTTCGTCGGACCATGTCCGAAGACGCTGAAGCCCGCCGCGAACTTATCTGCCGATTATTCTATCTCATCACCATCGCCGCCGAGGACGCGGCAGCATTGGCGGTCGAAGGACAGTCGAGCAGGTTGTTGCCCGATTGCGCGAGGGATTCCGCAGCCAGTCTCCGGGAGCTGGGCATAAGGATCGAGATCCTCTCGTCGGCAATCACGGAATTGATTGAGGGTGTCGGGCAAGGTGGCGAGACCGCCTAAATAATGGGAAAATTGTTGCGAGCTCGTAACGCTGTCGAAAAGGCGATCCAGCTAAGCGTCGCAAATAATAGTAACGTCGACGCCGATCGTCTCTTTGAGATAGGTTAGCGCCGCCGCGAGCACGGTGGATTGTTCCTTGGTGCGTTTCGACTGCGAAAGGCCGGGCTGCACGATCAGTATCTCCGTCTGCATCGGCTTGAACCGGTTGAGCTTGACGAGCTTGTTCAGATCGGTCGGCGTGCCGGTAATGAACCGGCTGGCTCTCCCGCCTTTCAGCCGTTCGTTCCGCAACTTCAGATGCTGGCTCAGTTGCGGGAGTTTCGCGCTCCATTTCGCGCAACGAATCGCTTGGCTACTCACTTCGACAACGTCCTTGACGCGCTCGCCAGCATTCTTGCCGCCGGAATATTTGCAATGCACGAATGCAACGCGAATGATGTCGTCTTCCAGCTTGATGCAGACCAAATCGGCAGCCTCGCCGGCATCGTCGTCGTCGAAGACGATATCGAACCCGGCCTCCACATATTGTTTGGCGACGTGCCATTGCACGGAATCCTCCCTACCCACGCCGCCCTTCCAATAGGACTCCTTGGTTCGGTCCACGCCTTTCCAATCCCACGCCTCGAAGCGGTCTTCCGAGATCACCAAATCCTGCGGCGATTGCGGTGCGATATGGAGATTTCCGTCGAGATCCGTCAGGTCGACGAGCCGAAAGATCGGAGGGTAGCTCGAAAAATACTCCTCCAGCGGGCAGGAAAGCTTACCGATCGTTACACCGATCTTGAGCCCGCCACTGGTCTGCGCGACGCGAAATCCCCGTGCGGCGTCGACGGTAAAACGAAATTCGCCGAGCCTGCCGGCAAGCGCTTCATCGACTGCGAAATCGATCGCGTTCGCCGCCCGATCGACGTTGAGAAGTGTAAGCTCTGTCGTTGTCATGCTGTGCTCGGCTGTGGCGCCGGTGAAAACCACACGCTCTTCGGTTTGCCGAAGCATTTCGAATGGCCAGTCGATTGCCAGCACTTCGGCCGCCGGAAGTGCGGTTACTTCGCTTGGGATAAGCACATTGTCGATGAGCTTCGAGGTGTCGATACTGTTATCGACAAGTTTGGCGCCAACGTGTTCGCACCAGTCGTTGAGCTGTGGAATGGGCACATAGTCCCGCGACCAAATCCGGCCCTTGAGCGAGCATCCGATCAGAACCTGACGGCCACCTTCCCAGCCCATGCCGCTCAAATTGGCCTTTACTGAACTTCCCTTCTCGGTGAGGCCGAGCGCTGCGGCGACGTCGGCGCCGGTATACATCGCATAAGAGAGATTGCGCCTGCCATGTTTTTTTACGCCGACATTCTGGAATTGCAGGCGGCTGATCCGTCCGAGACTGCGAAAAATCGTGTCGCCATTGATGAGCTTCGTCGCGCCGACCGCTTGCGCCAGACCTTCGAAGGTCGAACTCTTGTCGCTCGTCGAGAGGTAGAGCAGACCGTTCGCCTGATCGTAGTGGAGAACGAAAATCGCCCATTCCAGATCGCGCACTGACTTGGAGCGAGTCCATTTGATGTAGGGCTCGTTACGCGTGACGAAGAACAGCGTGTTCGACGATGCGTGCAACCAGACGCGATAGGGAACATAATCCTTGGGTAAGCCATCGATGAACCGCTTGGGCGCGAACCCCTTAGCCTCATAAGTCAGAGTGCTGAGCCCGGGGCGCAGCAACTGGTGCGAGATGGCGGTGTCATCATCGTCCGGTCCCTTGTCGAGACGCTGCGCTTCATCGAGAAACGCGACGAGGCGGGCATGATCCTTGGCCGCCACCGAGCTCATTTCGCTTAGAAGCTCGTTCCAGTCTGCGTCTTCGCTGTAGAGCCGCTCCAGCGCGATCGACACGTTCGGCTCGGCGATATTGGCAATGACGCTCGCATTACCAATCCGCTCGCCGCTGCTGCGCGTGAACCGGCCCGTGAACTGGAGCAACACCGCAAGACTCTTGTGGAGGTCGTGAATGGCCGCAACTTTGAGTTCGGGCAAGTCGAACCCCTCGCCTAGCATATTGACACACACCGCGATGCGGTTCGTGCCGGCGCGCAAGCTCTCGATGCGTTTGGTGATGTCGGCCTGCCGCGAGTGAACCAAGAGCGGATTCAAGTCAGGCGCGAGTTTGCGATACACCTCGAACACCGCACTCGCGCGCTCAATCGTCGAGCAACGCGCCATCATGAGATGGTTGAGCTTGTTGTCGAGATCCTCGCGCAGCTGGATGATGGCTGCTTCGGCGATCGCGAAATCGGCCTGGTCGAGGTTAGGCTCGTAAACGGGTTCGAAGGTGATGGGTTTGAAATAGCCATCCTGCTGCGCGCGCTTGAGCGGGTAATTATAGATGACTTGCCCGTCGACCAGCCTGCCGTCCCGGCGGAACGGCGTCGCCGTGAACTGCAGGACCGGCTTACCCGCAAAGGCATCCCTGAATGCCGACCAGGTATTGGCGCCGATGTGATGCGCTTCATCGACGATGAGCGCACCAACGCGCTTCGCGATCTCCGGCACGAGCGCTTCAGCCCCTGGGCCTGCCAATGAACTCATCGTGCCGACGATCACGTTGCACCGCTCGAATATCTCCAGATCGGATATCGATTTCGGGACCTTGGTGACTATTCCGACGATTGGATTTCCTGCGTCTTGCGCCAGCACGCCGAGTTTCCGCAGCAAACCAAGCGTCAAGAACTTTCCGACCGTCTGCGCGCGCAGTGCATCCGACGGAACCACTACCAGCAGCGGCTTCCGCACATAGGCGGTCAGCACGGACAACATTGTTTCGGTCTTGCCAGTACCTGTCGGCATGACGATCGTCGCAGGCTGACTGTGCAAACTCCAGTGCGCCCCAATTGCGTGCACCGCGCCGATTTGGGGCGGCCGCAAGCCTTCATTGCCTGGGTCGACCGATCCATCGTCATTGGGAAGTTCGGTGCGGAAGCGGAACAGACCGTCCCAGGCGGCCGCGGCGCGGGCGGCAAGCGTAGCGTCCCACCCGTCTGCTTTTCCCGCGTTTTCAAGTTCGTCAATTAGCCGGTGCCTCAGCCAACTAAGCTTTCCCAGATCATCGCGCAGGAGCAGTCCGTCGATATCGTCGGGTCGCGTGAGATTCCGTCGATGCACGATAGCGTAACGTTCGCCCTCCGGGTGCTTATAGACGGGCACCAACGTGCGTGGCGAAATCCTGATTTGGCCATCAGGGATAAGTTCGATTTCGGTTGGAGGTCTTAGTTGGGCGCGGATTTGGCCGATGGCCATTCTGACCGGTCCATAATTCAGCGCAGGAAGGAAGAACACCTCTGACGTTTCTTCTTCGAACAAATCGATTTGTGGCATCGTCTTCGATCACCCCCCCAGTCCCTTTATCTGTCACTGCTTCGGTTCTGACGCGCCCAATCTTTAAACAAAGACTAGGCCCACTCGCACAATTGAATCATTACGCCTGAGATGACTTCTTTCACATTCTGGTAGACCGAGTTGTGGCTGAACATCAACACGAACAACCTTAACAAGCAACCAACCAGACCGTAGTCTCCAATCAGGAGCTCGGCGCTCTGGCGTTTACTGATATGTTGCGGGAACACACTTTACGGAAGCGCCTCAAAGGAGCGCCGATAGCCTTGAACCATCTCTCTCAATCGAGCGGGCTGAAGGACTTCGACCGATTTACCCCAAGAGTAAAGGTGCCAGCACATCTCGAGATGCCCCGATGCCTTGAACCGCACGAGGAGCGAGCCATCAGCCTCCTCCTCCATGGTCTGCGTCGGATGGAACACAAACCGCCGTGCATGCGGGGCCGCGTCTGGACTGAAGCGCCACACGACATCACCGTACTCGGACGCACTCTCATAGGAGCCGAAACCCTTTTCTGCATGGGCGCGGATGCTAAACCCTGGCTCGAGCTCGAAGCTCTCGCCCAGCACCTCTGCCGAATAGATTTCTTCGACCCGATAGTGCTGCAGTCGCGCTGACTTCTTCGCGGTATCGCGGGCGACTAGATAGCGGCGAACGCCGAGCAGCAATCCATGCGGCGCCACCACGCGCTCGCTGGGCTTGTCCTGTGTTCGCCTGCGGTAGACAATCCTGAGAAGAAACGGCCCCTTCAGCGCTTCTGCGATCGCCGCATCGACCTCGCTGCTCATCGCCGGCCGCGGTCCGGGCCGCGCAGCATGACCAAGCGCTTCGAGCAACGCTTCCTCGTCGACTGCAAGCCGGGTGCCGGCTCCGGGCGGCAACAATGCGCGGACCTTGGATTGCAATTGGCGAAGATTGGCAGTTTCGTTCGTCATTTGGGTCGCTTCAAGCTCGCTGATGGCGCTTGCCAACGCGGCGAGTTCGTCGGCGGTCGGCGTGAGAAGCGGCGCGATTGCTCTGGCGTGGATGCGCCAGCGACGCTTGCGGTCGTCACCATCTTCCGGCTCGGTCTGAGGAAACGCCGTTTCGAGCGCATCGGTCATCCGCTGCGCCGTTCGATGCGAACATCCCCATTCCGCGACGATCTCTTCGAGCGACACGCCGCTGCGACGCGTGGCCATCATCGCGAGCTTGAGCAGTTCCTGAGCTTTGGCGAACGCCATGCAGTTCCCCTGACAGATTTTGTCACCCTTATGTGCTATCTCGCAGGAAAGGGGAATGCGCATGCGCAAGATTGACGATACGTTGCGGCTCTCGGCATCAGATTTGATGCGGTTCAAGGGCTGCCGCCACGCGACCACGCTCGACCTGCGATTGATTGAGGTCGGCGGCCTCAAGCCTGGCGAAGACGGGGCAGAAGCCGCGCTGTTGCAGCGCCAGGGCGACGATCACGAACTCGCATTTCTCAAAGAGCTCAAGGAGAGCGGCCGGAGCGTCGTCGAAATACCCAAGGATGACTTGCCGCTCGAAGAGTCGGTGCGCAGTACGCTCGAAGCGATGAAAGACGGGCCCGAGATCATCTTTCAAGGAGCAATGCTCGATGGCGTATGGGGTGGCTACAGCGACTTTCTCGAACGCGTTGAAAGGCCCTCAGAACTTGGCGGCTGGTCGTACGAGGTCGTCGACACCAAGCTCAAGCGCAAACCCGACCCCAAGCACGTCCTGCAGCTGTGCCTTTACAGCGATCTCCTCGCGAAGGTGCAGGGTATAGCGCCCGAGGCAGCGCATTTGCAGCTCGGTGATGGCACTCGTTTCACCGTCCGGCTCGCGGAGGTCTCCGCCTACGCGCGCCATGCCCGACGCATGCTCGAGACGTTTCTCGTCGAGCGGTCCGAGACGCGGCCCGAACCCGTATCCGCATGCGCGCTTTGCCGCTGGCGCGAGCATTGCCAGGAACAGTGGAAAGCCGAGGACAGCCTCGCGCTGGTTGCCGGGATCAGTCGGTCGCAACGCCAGAAGCTGGAAGCCATCGGGGTCGATACGATGGCAGGGCTTGCGGCGCGTGTCGAACGCGTGCCCAAGATGGCGGCCGAGACCCAGCGCCGGTTGGTAGCGCAGGCCCGGTTGCAATCGGCGCGCAGCGCCGGTGGCCCGCCCTCCTTCGAACTGCGCGACGCCGAACCTGGTAAGGGCTTCGGACTCCTTCCCGCCCCCGATGAAGGCGATGTCTTTTATGACATCGAAGGCGATCCCTATTTTCCGGGCGGGCTCGAGTATCTTCACGGCGTCTGGTTTCGCGAGAACGGCGAATGGAAGTTCCGCGCCTTCTGGGCGCACACTCGCGAGGAGGAAGGACGCGCTGCCACCGAGCTCTTGAACTTCCTGGTCGACCGCATGCGCCGGTATCCGAACGCGCACATCTACCATTATGCTAATTACGAGATCGCTGCGCTTCGCCGGCTGACCGCGCAGCATCGCACCAGCGAAGCGGCGATGGACCAGCTCCAGCGCGAGCGCCGCTTCGTAGACCTGTTCAGGGTCGTCTCGGGCGCGATGATCGCGTCCGAGAAGGGTTATTCGATCAAGGATCTGGAAGCCTTCTACATGGAGAAGCGCGCCGCCGATGTCGCCACCGCCGGCGCCAGCGTGGTTTTCTACGAGGAATGGCGGCAGACCGGCGAGCAGCGTCTGCTCGACGAGATCCATGATTACAACCGCACCGACTGCGTTTCTACCCAGCTCCTGCGCGACTGGCTGATCCGCGACGTCCGTCCCGCTGCGATGCCGTGGCCGGTGTTAGGAACGGTTCCCGAAGGCGGCACGCTCTCCAACATCGATGCCGAGGACGAGGAAGTTGCGACGTTGCGCTCGCGTCTGCAGCCGGTGCGCGAGCGTCTCGGCGATCGCGTCGCCGATCTGCTGCTCGACCTCACCCAGTTTCACAAGCGTGAGGACAAGCCAACTTGGTGGGCGATCTTCGATCGCCTCGCGCAGGAGAGCGAGGAGCTGCTCGACGACTTAGAGTGCATCCAGGGCCTCGAGGCCGTCGGCGAACCGGTGAAGGTCACCGCCAAATCGTTCGAGCGGACCTACAGCTTTCCCCCGCAGGAGACGAAACTGCGCGCAGGCAAGGCGCCGTGCGTCAAGCCCGCGGCGATGCCCGAGGACGTGAATCTGCGGTCGATCGACTACGACACCAACACGCTGGTGTTGCGGCGCTCGACCGCCAAAGGCGACCTGCCGGATCGGCTAGACCTCCTGCCGCCGCAGCCGCTGCGTAACAGCGTCCTCAAGAATGCGGTCACCGCCGTGACCGAGGAGATCATCGCAGGCTCGGGCCGCCTGCCCGCAGTCGAGCACCTGCTCACGCAGTCGCTCCCGGTGTTCGAAGATGGGCCGCGTCCCGCAGGGATCATCGCATCCAACGAGAACCTTCCGACCGAGACGAGCCGCGCGATCGCAGCGTTGGCAGGGACAACGCTTGCGATCCAAGGGCCACCCGGCACCGGCAAGACCTATGTCAGCGCGCTGTCCATCATGGACCTCGTCCGTGCCGGCAAACGCATCGCGGTTTCTTCGAACAGCCACAAGGCCATCGGCAATCTGTTGGAGACGGTAGCCGATCGCGCGCGCGAACAAGGCGTGGCGTGCCGCATCGTCCAGAAGGCTTCGGAGGACGGTGACGATCATCCGCATCCCGGTATCATGTTCGTCAATGACAATGACGCCCCTGAGATCGGGGCGGCCCATGTCGTCGACGCCACCGCCTGGCATTTCGCGCGCTACGACCATGCCGCCTTTGACTACCTGGTCGTCGACGAAGCAGGCCAAGTCTCGATCGCCAACATCCTCGCGATGGCGCGCTGCGCCCGGAACATCGTTCTGGTCGGTGACCCGATGCAGCTGCCCCAGCCCCTGCAGGGAAATCATCCCGGCGATAGCGGGCGCTCGTGTCTCGAATATCTCATTGACGGTCATCGCGTCGTGCCGTCCGACCGGGGAATATTCATGCCAGTCAGCCGCCGCATGCATCCGCGGGTCTGCGGCTTCATCTCGACAGCCGTGTATGAGAACCGGCTTGGCAGCGACGATGCGGCCGGCACCCAGACGCTCATCTCCGCTACCGGGGCCGATCTGGTCGGCGCCGGCATGCGCGTGGTCCAGCATTCAGGACGTTCCCAGGTGAGTCTGGAAGAAATCGACGCAATCGCCGGGCGAATAGCGGAGCTCGAGGGCTCGACCTATTGTGACCGTGACGGACGGGAGCGCGCTATCAGTCACGCCGACATTCTGGTCTTGGCGCCGTACAATGCACAGGTGAATGCTCTGCGCGCTCGGCTGCCTGGCTCGATCCGGGTGGGAACGGTCGACCGCTTCCAAGGTCAGGAAGCGCCAGTGTGTCTGGTGTCAATGACCACGTCGAGCGGCGAAGAACTTCCGCGCGACATCGCGTTCCTGTTCTCGCTGAACCGCATCAACGTCGCGGTGTCCCGCGCCCAGGTCGCGGCTATGGTCTTCGCCAGCCCGGCGCTGCTCGAGACGCCTTGCCGGACGGTTGAGGAGATGGCGCTCGTAAACACACTCTGTCTGCTCCGAGATTATGGGGGTGACAGCTTCTGACACCGCCTTGGCCCATGGTGGTGGCATCGAACGAGAAGGAGATGCAGCCATGATAAATTGGGATCTTGGATATCGGCATATCGTCGACGTCGACGGGCAGCTGCTCGCGATCGATGCGGATCTGATCGACGTCGCGACGCTGCTCAAGCGAGCGGATATCTCGCCTGAGCGGCAGGTGTGGCTCGTCCGTGCGGGCGAACGCATCCCGCTCGAACAGCGCCAGTCGATCCGGCTGTCGCAGGACGAAGTGTTGTTTTTCGAGACGGCGGAAGTCTGGCAGGGTTGGCGGCCGTCGCAGCTTGCCGCCTGAACGGCTCTCCGGCATCTCATGCGACGGATACCTCGCTGCTCAAGGAGTGGTAGCGGGGCGCGAACTAGCCTTCGCGGAGTCCTTGCGAACCGCAGAAGGAACTCACTCGTCGAACAACGCGGCCTGACAGCTTTTGTCACCCTAGCGCCGTATAATGGGTTTCGCAGTCTTCCTCCGGGCGATGGTCGAACGGAGGACGAGGCGGCGGCAAAGTGAAGGAGAAGTTGATATGGCGAAAGGCGGCGGTTTCAGGAGTGCTAAGACCGGTCGGTATGTGAGCGCGAGCTATGGTCGCTCGCACCCGCGGACGACCGTTCACGAAGCGGCGGGAAAGAGCGGTAGCTCGGGAGCGCATTATCGCAGCGCGATCAGTGGTCGCTATGTGACCACCAAGCATGGCAAGGCGAGCCCGAACACCACCGTGCGCGAAAGCTGATCGGAGCGGGCCGTCGCCGGCGCGGCGGTCTGTTTCTGCAAGGAGATAGAGTATGGAAATCGTCGTCTACGCGTCCTTGGCGCTCACGATCATCGCGGTGGTCCTTGCTGCCCTCATTCTGCTGAAGGTCGGGCGCCCGGCGACGATTCCCGAGGAACTGTCCACGCGCATCGCAGTCCTGGAACAGATCGCGAAAGCTCTGCCCGACACTTTCCGCGAAGAGGCGCGCCTGGGGCGAGAGGAACTGCGCACCATGATTGGCGCCCAGACCGAGGCGCTTGAAGCCCGATCCACCGCGGTCGAGACGCGACTTGGCGAATTCGGCAAGCTGCAGACTGACCAACTCACGGGGATGCGCAAAGAAGCGGCCGACGGCCGGGAAAAGCTCGAGGAGGCAGTGCAGCGCAACGCCGCTGGCTTTGCCGCGGCGCAGTCCGAGCGCCTTAAGGAAACGAACGATGCCGTGACGACTCTGTCCGATCGGCTCATTGCAGCCCAGCGCGACGGCCGAGAGGAACAGAAGACCGCGCTCGAAGGAGTTACCGGCAAGGTCGGCCAGCTAATCGATGCCAACGAAAAGCGCCAGGAAACGCTTCGCAAGACCGTCGCGGATGGACTGGAGAAACTGCAGGCCGACAATTCCGACAAGCTCGAGAAGATGCGGGCGACTGTGGAGGAGAAGCTGCAGGGCACGCTCGAGAAGCGGCTTGGCGAATCCTTCCAGCTCGTCAGCGACCGTCTCGAGCAGGTGCACAAGGGACTCGGGGAGATGCAGACCCTTGCAACCGGCGTGGGTGATTTGAAGCGCGTACTCAGCAACGTGAAATCACGCGGAGGTTGGGGCGAAGTCCAGCTTGGAGCTCTGCTGGAAGACATGCTCACGAAAGATCAGTTCGCGACCAATGTGCGCGTCCGTCCGGACTCGGGAGAGATCGTGGAATTCGCCGTGAAGCTCCCCGGTCGCGGCGACAGCGACATGCCTCTCTGGCTGCCGATCGACGCTAAATTCCCGCACGAGGACTATGACCGCCTGCTGCAGGCCCAGGAAGCGGGCGCCGCGGAGGAAGTCGAGAAGGCGGCAGTCGCGCTGGAACGGGCGATCCGCCTGCAGGCCAAGACGATCTGCGAGAAATACGTGCATCCCCCGCACTCGACCGATTTCGCGATCATGTATCTACCGACAGAGGGACTGTTTGCCGAGGTGATCCGCCGCCCGGGCCTCGCGAGTGAGCTGCAGACCAAGCATCGCATCATGATCCAGGGGCCGACGACGCTCGCGGCCTTGCTCAGCAGCCTCCAGATGGGGTTCCGGACCTTGGCGATCGAGAAGCGCTCGAGCGAGGTCTGGCAGGTGTTGGGAGCCGCCAAATCCGAGTTCATGAAATATGGTCAGGTCTGGGAGAAGCTCGGCAAGCAGCTCGACACTGCGAAACGGACGGTCGACGAAGCGGGTCGTCGGACGCGCGCGGTCACACGCCAGCTTCGTGACGTCGAGACGTTGGACACTCCAGAGAAACCTGCTCTGCTGGAGTTGGTAGGCTTCGACGGTGACGAACAGGCTGGCTTTGATGAGGAGGCGACTCCCGCGGAATAGGCAAGCTTCTTGATCCTAACTCATGTTGACGTGTCGGCTGCCGCTTCTGAATCGTCAGTGGAAAGCGGGTAGTCGCGACCAAGATCCTCAACGTCGCAGTGTTGTGCGCCCACACACGCGGTGCTTCTCGTGACCCCGCGGCTGCTTGAAACCCCCTGCCGTAACGGCAGCTCCATTCCTTCTTTACTCAGTCCTCGCTGCACTTTTGGCAGAAAAGGCGGCAATGCGGATCGAGGAATGAGCTCTTTCCGCAGAATGGTTCCGTCTTTTCGTTAACTGGCGCTTATTTCTTGTTGTCTTACCGTTCGCGGGACAGCAGTTTCTGCTTGGGGGAGATATGATCGAGAACATTACCGGGCTGCGACTGGATAAACTGCGCCGTATCCTAGTCCGTGCCTGCGAGCGCGGCTTTTATCTCAGGCAGATCCTCAAAGGCATCGGTAACCAATTGCTGGCCCGTCTCCGCGCTGGCTTGCAGGAGGTCCCCGACCATCTGCTTACCTGGGGTGGCGATACCCGGATCGACCAACCGGACAAAGCTCACGCAGTGATTCACGAGCGCGTTCTGCTGTCGCTCGGGGCCGTATGATGCGTGCGACTGGAACTGTCGTGACTGCGACCGATCACATGGAAGTCGAGATCGAATCACGAGATCCGGTGGCTGGGAGGAATGAATTGCGGCGGGAGGATATGAAATCCGGAATAAAGACGGCTGATGCGACCCCGCATGCGGCGTCCCTGATCCAAAGCCTGCGCGATATCGGGTATTCGTGTGAGACCGCGCTTGCCGACATTCTAGACAATTCGATCACTGCTGGCGCCCGGCGGATCGAGATCCTGACCGATATCTCAGGTGCTGACCCGGCCGTCGGGATTCTCGACAACGGCAGCGGGATGACGCCTGCGCAACTCATCGAGGCGATGCGGCCAGGATCGCGCAATCCGCTCGATGACCGTGTAGCAGGTGATCTGGGCCGCTTCGGTCTCGGGCTGAAAAGCGCCAGCTTCTCGCAGTGCAAACGCCTGACAGTGCTTACGCGCAAGGGCGGTGAGAGCGCCGGCGCAACCTGGGATCTCGATGTCGTCGCGCGAACGGACCGGTGGGAGATTGAGCTTCACGACGAGTTCGCGGGGCAGCCATGGGCCGATCGCCTGGAGGGGGACGGGACGTTGGTGATCTGGCGCAATCTCGATCGTCTCGGGGGTGGAATCGAGACGGACGATACGGGCAAGGTTGCCCATATCAATCGCGCCATCGCACAGGCGGAGCGGCATCTCAGGCTCGTCTTCCACCGCTTCATGAGCGACGACCGGCCACCGCTCGAGCTGTGGCTGAACGGCCGCCGTCTCGAACCGGTCGACCCGTTCGGACGGGCCTTTGCCGGGCATCAGGCTGATCGCGTCGACCGCCTCGACATGGCCCACGGCTCGGTCGAGTTCCAGTGTTTCACGCTGCCCCATCACAAATCCGTCTCAAGAGCGGAGTGGGAAGATCTGGGCGGTCCGGACGGGCATCTGAGATCGCAGGGCTTCTACGTCTATCGCGGCCGCCGATTGATAATCGCGGGCAGCTGGCTGGGCCTCGCCCGCCAGACCGAGCTCACAAAACTCTGCCGCATCCGAGTCGACATCCCCAACACGATGGACGCGGACTGGAAGATCGACGTGAAGAAGGCGTCGGCACAGCTGCCGCCGAAAGTCCGGGAGCGGATGCGCCACCTTGTCGAGCGCCTTTCTCTGACCTCGAAGCGAACCTATCGGCGGCGCGGCCAAAAGCTCGTCGATCACGAATATATGCCCGTCTGGCATCGCATCCAGCGCGATGGTGCGATCATTTACCGGCCCGATCCGAGCCATCCCGTCCTAGCCGACTTTTCCGCCCGCCTGCCTGCGGAAATGCAGAATGAGTTCGCTAACATCGTCGGGCTGCTGGGCTCGGCGGTGCCGATCGCCTCGCTGCATGCGGACTTCGCAGGAAGTGCCGAGGAAGTTCAGGCGGACGATGCCGACGAGGCGATCCTGCGACAGCTCGCCCAAGCGATGGTGCGGGTATTGAAGGAACAGGGGCGAAGCACCGACGATATCCTCGACGCGCTCCACCCCGTCGAGCTGTTCCGGACCAACTGGGACACAGCGAGTGCCGTCATCCGCGAGATTGCAGATCAGGGAGAAGACAAATGAGTGAGGCGCTCGAGCTCCTCGATGAGACCGTGTCGCCGATGGTGCTTCGTGAGAAGGACCGCACGGCTGACAGCATCCGTGCGCTGATTGATCAGATGCGCGCGCTTCCGATGTTCGACTCGGTGTCGGACGAAGAGGCCGAGCGTCTCGCGCGGCTGCTGGAAGAGCGCAACGGCATCTACATGGGCGTTGGTGCGATCGTCGATGCGCCCGAATTCAGGCCGTGGCTTCATGAGGCGCGGGCAAGCCTCGATCCGCACTACTGGGGCCGCTACAAGAAACTACTCCAGTCGAAGCGGCTGCCGGCCGACGTCATCACCTCCACGGACACGATCACCGACAGCATCCTCGACCGGATGGGTAATCCGAACGAGCCCGGTCCATGGGATCGCAAGGGCATGGTGGTCGGTCACGTCCAGAGCGGCAAGACGCAGAACTATACCGGCCTAATCTGCAAGGCCGCGGACGCCGGTTACCGGCTGATCGTCGTCAT
>Ga0182735_1001350_pt1 | contig 16459 bp, 14 predicted proteins | sample eDN5th30CKraftMG_FD_128524 | JGI IMG/M metagenome (GOLD analysis project Ga0182735, IMG submission 128524) | Enriched Miracle-Growth compost microbial communities from Emeryville, California, USA - eDNA 5th pass 30_C Kraft MG (version 2) (version 2) ... | reverse complement strand
AGGGGCAGGCGGGTGGCGGCGACGACCGTCAGCGCCAGGGCGATCAGGTCCGAGGGCTTGTCGGACACGAAGACCGGGGCGATCAGCGAGATCAGCACACAGCCGGGGGCGGCTTCCAGCACCGCCATGGCACGCGGGCCAAGGCTGCGGTTGCGCAGCAGCAGGTAGCCGCCGATGCGGGTCAGGTAGGTGACGATAGCCATCAGGACGATGGCCAGCAGGTTGGCGGGATCGATCACGTGGCGATGGCCAAGGCCGGGAAGCCCGGTGCGGTTTCGGCAGACCGACCATGATAACGTCTGATCCGGCCAGGCGCTCGGGATGAAAGCCGCCGGTCAGCCCCCGCGTCGCGCCCGCTTCGGCGTGGGTTCCAGCACGTCCTTGATCTGCCCGATATTCTTCAGCGTGCTCAGCAGATGGTCGTGCAAGGCGCGCGAGGCGTCTTCGTTGCGGTCTTGTTCCAGCAGTTCCAGCACGTGCAGGTGCTGTTCGCAATGCTGCCGGTAGCGCTTGCGGTCGCGCATCGAGCGGTACGACAGCAGGCGGCGCACGCGGTTGACGCGGCGCACGGTGTCGATGAAGAACGGATTGCCGGAGGCTTCGACCAGCGATTCATGAAAGCGCACGCCGCGATCGTGCAGTTGGTCGGCGGTGTCGGTTTCGATGCCGCCGGCCAGCAGGTGCAGTTCCGCCTGGCGGCAGCGCGCCAGCACGGCGGGGTCCAGCCGGTAGCCGGGTTCCAGCAGGGCGGCCGGCTCCAATGCCAGCCGCAGGCGATACGACTGCAGCAAGGCGTCGGGCGTGCGCATCATCGCCGAGAATTCCCAGCCGTAGCCGGGCCGGCGTTCGGCCCAGCCTTCGTTGGCGATGCGCCCGAGCACGGCATTGAGCTGGGCCGGCGTCAGCCCGTAGCGGGCGCGCATCTGCGATTCGGTGAACGAGTCGGGCAGTTCGCCGCGCAACAGGTCGTCGGCGATGCGGAAGTACACCTCGGTGAGCGCGTCGTGTTCGTCCAGGCCCAGCGCCGCGGCCACGTCGTCGGCGCTGGCCGGCATCGGCCGCGCCACGAAATAGCCGCGGTTGCGCTCGCGCGCCAGCATGCCTTTTTCATGCAAGTGCTGCAGGGCCTCGTTGATAGGCGAACGCGATACCCGCAGCCGGTCGGCCAGCATCTGCGCCGGCAGGTGCGCGCCGACCGGCAGGCCGTCGGCGTGGATCAGTTCGACGATCTGGGCGGCAAGGGGCTTCTGCGGTTTCATGAACCGGAATGTAGCCCAGAATCAGCGCGCCGCCGCGGCCTTGCCGTGTTCCGCCAAGGTGTCGCGCAGGATGGCCGGGATGACGCCGCCGACGGCCAGCAGGTCGACTTCCAGTTGGGTCTCGACCGCGGCGCGCGCCGCGAAAACCTGCGCCGGGCCGTGCTGGCGGTGAATGCGCACCGGCACTTCGCAGCGGGGGCGGATGGCGTTGGCGGGCGCCTGGATCTCGATGCGGTCGCCGGGTTGCAGTTGCAGGGCATCGGGCCCCAGGCCGGCAGGCAGGCGCAGTGGCAGGATGCCCATGCCGATCAGGTTGGACCGATGGATGCGTTCGAAGCTCAGGGCCAGCACGGCGCGTATGCCCAGCAGCCGCTGGCCCTTGGCCGCCCAGTCGCGCGACGAGCCGGTGCCGTAGCGTTCGCCGGCCACCAGCACCACGGCGTCGCCCGCCGTGCGATAGCGCTGGGCGGCTTCCCACAACGGCAGTACCTGGCCCGACGGCACGTGCAGCGTGTGCGCCACCGGCGCGTCCGGGCACAGCCGGTTCACCAGGGTCTTGCTGTGAAAGGCGGCCCGCAGCATGACTTCCCAATTGCCGCGGCGCGACGCGAACACATTCAGGTCGTGGCGGTCGTCGCCGCGTTCGACCAGGAAGTCGGCCACCAGGCTGTCGGGCGGGATCGCGCTGGCGGGCGAGATGTGGTCGGTGGTGATGTCGTCGCCCACCACCAGCAGCGGGTGCGCGGTGTAGTGTCCCAGCAGGCTGCCGGCGTCGACGGCGGCAAACGGCGGCCGGCGCAGGATGGTGGACGCCGGGTCCCAGGGAAACCGCGGCGAGGCGGGCGCATCCAGTTGTTCCCACAAAGGGTTGCGTTGCGCGAGCTGGAAGTCGCGCCGGAAGTCGGCGGCGTCCAGCCCGGCATCGAGGCAGGCCTGCACGTCGTCGCGCGTGGGCCACAGCTCTTGCAGATACACCGGCTGGCCGTCGGCGGCGATGCCTACCGGGTCCGCGCCCAGGTCGCGTTCGGCATCGCCCGCCAGGGCGTACGCCACCACCAGCGGGGGCGACATCAGGAAGCCCAGGTCCAGGTCGGGGTGGATGCGGCCGGGGAAGTTGCGGTTGCCCGACAGCATGGCCACGGGGCGGATGTCGCCGGCCCGCGCCGCCCGGGCGATCGGTTCGGGCAGGGGGCCGGAATTGCCGATACAGGTGGTGCAGCCATAGCCGACGATGTCGAAACCGACGGCCGCCAGGTCGTCGACCAGGCCGGCGCGGCGCAAGTAGCTGGCGGCCGCGGGCGAGCCGGGGCCCAGCGAGGTTTTCACCCAGCCGGGCACTTGCAGCCCGCGCGCCCGGGCCTTGCGGGCCACCAGCCCGGCGGCCATCAGCAAGCCGGGGTCGGTGGTGTTGGTGCAACTGGTGATGGCGGCGATGGCCACGGGGTAGCGGGGCAGGGCCGCCGGCGCGCCGGCCGGCTGCGGGGCCTGTTGGCGCAGGGCGCCTGGAATGTCGCGATAGCCCAGCAGGTCTTGCGGGCGGCGCGGGCCGGCGACGTGCATGCCGATGCTGTCCAGCGCGATATGCAGGGTTCGCGTGTAGCGCGGCCGGGCCGCGGGGTCGAACCACAGCCCGGCACGCCGCAGATAGGCACGCGCGCGTGCGATGGCCTGCGCGGGGCGGCCGGTCTGGCGCAGGTAGGCCAGGGTGCGGTCGTCCACCGGGAAGTAGCCGGTGGTGGCGCCGTATTCCGGCGCCATGTTCGCGACCACGGCCCGCTCGCCGGCCGACAGGCTGCAGACGCCGGGGCCGAAGAATTCCACGAACTCGCCCGATACGCCCATGGCCCGCAGCCGCTGCGTGACGGTCAGCGCCAGGTCGGTGGCCAGCACGCCGGGGCGCAGGGCGCCGGTGAGTTCCACGCCGATGACGTCGGGAATGCGCAGCAGGGTGGGCATGCCGAACATGACGGTCTGCGCCTCGAGCCCGCCCACGCCCCAGCCCAGCACGCCGATGCCATTGACCATGGGGGTGTGGCTGTCGGTGCCGATCATCATGTCGGGCACCAGCCAGGGTTGGCCGTCGCGCGTGTCCACCCGGACGACGGTGGCCAGTTGCTCCAGGTTGATGGTGTGCATGATGCCGGTGCCCGGCGGATTGATGCGCACGCCCTGCAGCGCTTGCGCGGCCCAGCGCAGGAAGCGGTAGCGTTCCCGGTTGCGGCGGATTTCGTGGCCGATGTTCTGCCGGGCCGCGTCCGGCCGGGCGTAGGCCTCGACCGCCAGGGAATGGTCGACCGAGACATCCACCGGCAGGCAGGGGTTCAGCACGGCGGGGTCGACGCCGGCTTCGGCCAGGGCGTCGCGCATGGCGGCGATATCGACCAGCGCGGGTGTGCTGGTGGTGTCGTGCATCAGCACCCGCCCCGGCTGGAAAGCGATTTCCGCTTCGCTGGTGCCGGTTGCCAGCCAGTCGAACAGGGCGCGCACGGCGTTGCCGCGTTCGGCGCCCCGCATGTTGCGCAGGGCGTTTTCCAGCAGCAGGCGCAAGACGACGGGCAGGCGGGCGTAGTCGGCGCCGAACGGGCCCGGCAGGTCGACCATGCAATAGCTTTGCCCGCCTGTGGACAGCGTGGCGGGCGCGAATCGGGGGGTGGCATCCATGGAATCCATTATTGCATTTTCAATTTATAAAATGCAATATAAAAAAGCACGGCCTCCTTTCGGTGGGCTGGCAACCTCATCGTCATCAGAAAACCGACACAGGAGACCGATATGCCCATTCTTCGCAAACTGCGCGCGCTCGCGCCCCTGGCCGCGCTGGCCATGCTGGGCAATGCGCCCGCGGCCGCGCAGGACTATCCCAGCCGCCCCATCACCATCGTCGTGCCGTTCTCGGCCGGCGGCGGCGTGGATGTGATGGCGCGCCTGCTGGCCGAACGGCTGCGCGACACGCTCAAGCAGAGCATCGTGGTCGAGAACAAGCCCGGCGCCAGCGGCATGCTGGGAGCGCAGTACGTGACCAAGGCGGCCGCCGACGGCTACACCCTGCTGCTGGGTTCGGCCGGGGAAACCGCCATCAACCCGTACGTGTACAAGGGGCGCATGCTGTACGCGCCGGAAAAAGACCTGGCGCCCGTGTCGCTGGTGACGCGCGTGCCCAATGTGCTGGTGGTGGGGCCGTCGCTGAAAGCGAACAACGTGGGCGAACTGGTGGCGCAGGCCAAGGCGCATCCCGGCCGGCTGACTTACGCCACCAGCGGCGTGGGCAACCCGCAGCACCTGAATGGCGCGCTGCTGCAGTCCATTGCCGGTATCGACATGGTGCACGTGCCGTACAAGGGCGCGGCCGGGCAATTGGCCGATGTGGCCGGCGGCAGCGTGGACATGACCTTCGTGAGCTATGCCGCGGCCAAGCCGTTCATCGACGCCGGCCGGGTCAAGGCCCTGGCCGTGACGTCGGCGCAACGCGCCAGTTTCGCGCCGGATATCCCCGCCATCGCGGAAACCGCCGGCCTGTCGGCCTATGGCCTGGAAAACTGGTTCGGGTTGTTCGCGCCGGCCAGTACGCCCGCGAACGTGGTGGACCGCATCAACCAGGCCGTGGGCGCGGCCTTGCAGGATCCGCAGCTGGCGCAACGCCTGCGCGACCAGGGCGGCGAACCCGCGCCGATGCCGGTGGCCCAGTTCAAGCAATTCATCGCGCACGAAAGCCAGCAGTACCAGGCCATCGTGACGCAGGCCAATATTTCGGCCGAGAACTGACGCCCGGGGAATGGCCATGTACGCCTATGTGGGAAGCCGCACGACGCGCGAGCGCAACGCCCGCGGCAAGGGCATCAGCGTATTCCGGGTGGACCCGGACACCGCCGCGCTGCAGCCGGTGCAGCAGCTGGAAGAACTGGAAAACCCGTCGTTCCTGGCTCTGAACGCGGCCGGCGACCGGCTGTACGCGGTGCATGGCGACACCACGCGCGTCAGCGCCTTCGCCGTGGACCGCGCCACGGGCAGGCTGGCCGCGCTGAACGCGCAAGATACGCAGGGCAGGAACCCGGTGCACCTGGCCATCGACCCCAGTGGCCGCTATCTGGTCGTGTGCAACCACATCGGGGCCAGCCTGGTGGTGCTGCCCATCGCGCCGGACGGTTCGCTGCTGCCGGTGGCGCAACGGCTGCAGATCGACGGGCCGAGAGGCCCGCACCGCATCGAGCAGACGCAGGCCAAGCCGCACGCGTGCCCGTTCGCGCCCGACGGCCGCCATGTCGTCGTGCCGGACAAGGGGCTGGACCGCGTGTTCGCGTTTCGCTTTGCCGACGGCCGGCTGGCCCCCGCGCGGCCGGACGCGGCCGTCGCGCGCGAGGGCGCCGGGCCGCGCCACATCGCTTTTCATCCGTCGGGGCGTTGGGCCTATTGCGTCAACGAACTGGACAGCACCGTCACGACGTATGCGTACGATGCCGGGCAGGGCACGCTGGCGCCGCTGCAGGTGTTGCCGTCCCTGCCATCGACGTACCCTGGCAACAGCCGCGCCGCCGAGATCGAAGTCGATGGCGACGGGCGTTTTGTGTATGCCTCGAACCGGGGCCACGACAGCATCGCGGTGTTCCGTGTCGATGCGGCCAGCGGCCTGCTGGCGTGGGCGGGCGCCTGCGCCGCCGGCGGCCGCACGCCGCGGTTCATCACGTTGGCGCCGGGCGGGCGCTTCATGTATGCGCTGAACGAAGACAGCGACAGCATCGTGGCGTTCCGGATCGACCCCGACAGCGGCATGCCGGCGCCCACCGGGCTGCCGGTGGCGACAGGCAGCCCGGTGTGCATGGTGTTTTCGGCGACCTGAGGCTACCCGCCCAGCCCCGCGAAGAAGGCCTCGGCGTTTTCCTGCAGCCCTTCGATGTAGTAGCCGCCTTCCTGCACCACCAGCACGGGCACGCCGAAGCCGGCCACGGCGCGGCCGATGCGTTCGAAGCCGGCGCTGCTGACGGCCACCTTGGCCTGGGGGTCGCGCTCGAAGATGTCGAAGCCCAGCGCCAGCACGATGACCTGGGGCTGGAATACCTGGATGGCGTCGACGGCGATGGCCAGCTTGTCGAAGAAGACCGACTCGGGCGAGCCATGCGGCATGGGCAGGTTCAGGTTGTAGCCGAACCCCTTGCCGGCGCCCTTTTCGTTGTCGTAGCCGGCCACGACGGGGTAGAAGTTCTCGGGGTCGCCGTGGATCGACACGTAGTAGATGTCGTCGCGCTCGTAGAAGATTTCCTGGATGCCCTGGCCATGGTGCATGTCGGTGTCCAGCACGACGACGCGCTCGTAGCGGCCGCGCAGGCGCTGGGCCGCGATGGCGCTGTTGTTCAGGTAGCAGAAGCCGCCGGCGGCGTCGCGCCGGGCGTGGTGGCCGGGCGGGCGGCACAGCGCATAGGCATGGCGGTCGCCGGCCAGCAGCGCGTCGGCGCCGGCAATGGCCGATTGCGCCGACCAGTAGGCCGCATGCCAGGTCGACGGGCCCACTGGGCAGCTCCCGTCGGCCAGGTAGCGCGCGGCCTTGGCCAGCACGCCGCGCAGGGCGTTGGGCTCGCGCACGAACACGTTGGACACCACTTCGTCGCCCCAGTCTTCGGGCAGTTGCTTCCATTCCTGGTGGGCGGTTTTCAGGAACTGCAGGTAGTCCAGCGCATGCACGGCCGTCAGCGGCGCCATGCCGGCGTCGGGCGGCTGGCGCAGGTCGAAGCCCAGCTGCTTGACCGCCCCGACCAGGGCGCTGGCGCGATCCGGCACTTCCTGGGGGGTGCGCATCTTGCCGCGCGAGAAATAGGTTTGCGGATGGTGCAGGGCCTGGTCGGGGTGGTAGTAGGCTTTCATGGCGGTCCGTGAGGCGGGGGCGGGAAGTCCGGGCCATTGTGGACCAGATTGGCCGCGGCCCAAAGTACCAATTCCGCGCTCGCGGGCCGTACCGCTTGTCGGGCCCTGTGCCGGCAGGCGGGAGGCCGGCCGGCGGGTCAGTTTGCGCCCAGGTGCCGCGCGAAGGTGGCCGGGTCGGTGTTGGTGCCGCACAGCAGCACGCCCACCCGCTTGCCGGCCAGGTCGGCTTTTAATTCGCCGGCCAGGGCGGCGGTGGCGGTGGCGCAGGCGGGTTCGGTGGCCAGTTTCAGCTGGTCGAACAGCAGGCGCATGGCGGCGCGCAGCGCATCGTCGGACACTTTCACCAGCCGGTCGACATGCCGGCGGCACAGGTCGTAGCTGTACTGCTCGGTGTGCGGCGCCATCAGGCTGTCGGCGATGCTTTGCATCGGGCCCATCTTGATGGGGCCGTTGGACTCGAAGCTGCGGTGCATGGCGTCGGCGCCCTCGGGTTCCACGCCGATCACCTGGCAGCGCGGGGCGATCAGCTTCACGGCGGTGCTGACGCCGGCCATCAGGCCGCCGCCGCCGATGGGCACGATGACCGCGTCGAGCTCGCCCGCCTGCTCGAGCCATTCGTGGCCCAGCGTGGCGGTGCCCAGCACGGTGCGGTAGCCATTGAAGGGGTGCACGAAAAAGCGGCCTTCTTCGCTTTCGATGCGGTGCACGGTGTCGAAGGCCGTCTGGCCGTTTTCGGCCAGCACCACGTCGGCGCCGTATTGCCGGCACAGCGCCACGCGCGCGGGGCTGGCCGTCTTGATCATGACGACCTTGGCGGGGATGCCCAGGCGCATGGCGGCGTAGGCGACAGCCACGGCATGGTTGCCGGCCGACACGCAGGTGACGCCGGCCGCGCGCTGGGCGTCGTCCAGCGCCAGCAGGTTCGAGAAGGCGCCGCGCGCCTTGAACGTGCCGCTGGCCTGCAGCAGTTCGAACTTGAAATTCACCGCCGTGCCCGGCACCGGCTCGAAGTCGGCTTTCTCGAGCACGGGCGTGGTGCGGACCCAGGACTGCAGCTGGGCGCGCAGCGCGGCGATGGCGGGCAGGTCGGGAAGCGTGGTGGTGTCTAGCTGGGCCATGAGAGTTCCTGCTTGGTACAAAACGGTGTCGGCATGTCGTGTCGCGCGCGGCGCTTCGGTGGCTTTACTTCAGGCCCAGCCGCCGGCGCACGGCAAACAGCGAAGCCAGGCTGACCAGGGCCGCGAAGATCAGGTAGAAGCTGGGCGCCAGCTTGTTGCCGCTGACGGAAATCAGCCACACGATGATGAACGGGGCGAAGCCGCCGAAGATCGTCACGGCGATGTTATAGGCCAGCGACATGCCGGTGGTGCGCGACTGGGTGGGGAACAGGTCGGTCAACAGCGCGGGCAGCGCGCCGAAATAGCCCGCCAGCAGAATGCCGATGATGATCTGCACCACCATCATGGTGCCGAAGGTGGGCGAGGCCGCCAGCAGTGCGAACAGCGGGTAGACCAGCAGCAGGAAGAGCACCGCCGCCGTCACCATGATGCCGGTGCGGCCATGGCGGTCGGACCAGTGGCCCACCATGGGCGCGCAGATGAACTGCACCACGCCGGTGACCAGTGTGGCCGCGAAGGCCGCCGCGGGCGGGATGCCCAGCTGCTTGACCGCGAAGGTGGGCATGTACAGCACCAGGTAGGTGGCCACCGTGCCCAGCACGACCGTGCCGATGGCCAGCAGCAGGCGCGCGCGGTGCTGGGTGAACGTGTCGCCCAGCGGGGTCTCGGTGCGTTCGGCGGCCAGGAACTCGGGCGTCTCGTCGATGCGGGTGCGGATGTAGTACGCCACCGGGCCGATCAGCAGGCCGAAGAAGAACGGGATGCGCCAGCCCCAGGACTGCATCTGCTCGGGGCTCAGCCATTCGTTCAGGCCGGCGCCGAAGCCGGCGGCCAGCAAGGTTGTCAGCCCCTGGCTGGCCACCTGCCAGCTGGCGAAGAAGCCGCGGCGGTCGGGGGTGTGCTCGGCCAGGAAGGCGGTGGCGCTGCCGAATTCGCCGCCGGCCGAGAAGCCCTGGATCATGCGCGCGGCCACGATGCCGATGGGCGCCCAGATGCCGATGGCGGCGTAGGTGGGCATGACGGCGATCAGCAGCGTGCCGATCATCATCAGCACGATCGACAGCGTCAGCGTGGCGCGCCGGCCGACGCGGTCGGCATACACGCCCAGCACCAGCGCGCCCAGCGGGCGCATGAAGAACGACACGCCGAAGGTGCCCAGCGTCAGCAGCAGCGAAATGCTGTCGTTGTCGCTGGGAAAGAACAGCTTCGAGATCGTCACGGCGAAGAAGCCGTAGACCACCAGGTCGAACCATTCCAGCGCGTTGCCGATCGAGGCGGCGGCAATGATGCGCCACGCGGGGGGCGACGCTCTGCCGGCGGCCGGGGTGAACGTCGTTGCGGTATTCATGGGCGGGGCTCCCGAAGATCGTGGTTATTGTTGTGCAAGGCTGTCGATGACGTTGGACAGGAAGGTCTGGCATTGCGCGACCTGTTCGATCGCGACGAATTCGTCGGGCTTGTGGGCCTGCTGGATATCGCCCGGCCCGCAGATGACGGCCGGGATGCCGGCGCGCTGGAATTGCCCGGCCTCGGTGCCGTAGGCGACCTTGCGGTGCACCGTGTCGGCGGTCAGGCCGCGCACCAGCTGGGTGATGGCGGCCTGCTCGGAGGCGTCCAGCGACGGGGCGGTGGCCAGCGAGGTCAGATCGATGGCGGCGTCCGGGTGTTCGCGGCGCATGCGCGGCAGCAGCGTGTCCTGCGCGTACGACTGGATGCGGGCGTAGAACTGTTCCGGGTCGGCGCCCGGCAGGTTGCGGTGCTCGAATTCGAACTGGCAGTGGCCGGGAATGGTATTGACGGCGATGCCGCCCTGGATGGTGCCGACCTGGGCGGTGCTGAACGGCACATCGAAGGCCTCGTCGAAGGGCCCGGCGGCGCGCATGTGGTCGGCCAGTTCGCGGATGAAGCAGATCAGCTGGGCGGCGTATTCGATGGCGTTCAGGCCCTTGGGCGTCAGCGACGAGTGCGCCGCGTGGCCGCGCACGCAGCAGCGCCATACGTTGATGCCCTTGTGCGCCACGATGACGCGCATCGAGGTCGGTTCGCCGACAATGCAGCCGTCGGGCTTGACGCCGCGCGCCTTCAGGTCGGCCAGCATCAGCGGCGCGCCCACGCAGCCGATTTCCTCGTCGTACGACAGGGCGAAATGGATCGGCTTCTTCAGGGCGGCGCCGGTCATGCGGGGCAGCAGCGACAGCGCGGTGCCGATGAAGCCCTTCATGTCGCAGGTGCCGCGGCCGTACAGCCGGCCGTCGCGGATCTCGGGCCGGAACGGGTCGGTCGTCCAGGCCTGGCCGTCTACCGGCACGACGTCGGTGTGGCCGGACAGCACGATGCCGCCCTGGGTGCCGCCGTCGGCCGCCGGCACGGTGGCGTACAGATTGGCCTTGGCGCCGGTGGCGTCGTGGCTGAGATGCGATTCGATGCCGGCGCGCCGCAGTTCGTCGCGCACCATCTCGATCAGGCCCAGGTTGGAGTTGCGGCTGGTGGTGTCGATGCCGACCAGGCGCTGGATCCAGTCGATGGCAGCCTGGGGCGCGTTCATGGCCGGCTTCCGGTGGCGCGCGCCACGGCCTCGATTTCGACCAGGGCGCCGGGCACCATCAGGTCGGCCCGCACGGTCGAGCGGGCGGGCAGCTGGGCGTCGCCGAAATACGCGCCGTAGGCCGCATCGAAGGCGGCGAAGTCGTCGACGCGCGTGAGCCAGACGGTGGTCTTGACGATGTCGCGCGCCGCCAGGCCGACTGCCGCCAGCTGGCGCTCGATGTTTTCCAGGCAGGCGCGGGTCTGCGTGGCGACGTCGTCGCCGACGATGCGGAACCCTTCGCCGAACGCCATCTGCCCCGAGACGAACACCAGTTCGCCGGCCTGCCGGACCATGGAAAAATTGGGCTGGCGGCGGGGCGCGCTATCGGGGGCGGACGCGGGGGACATGAAAAGACTCCGGACAATGGGGTGACGGCCAGCTTAGCCCCCCGTGCGGGCAGGCGCTTCTGCGCGCGTGTCGGCTTTGTTTGCGCAACGGGCTGAATCGTAGCAACGGCGCCACGGATACGGGTTTTCCCGGATCAGGCGATGCGATCGGAGCGCCGGCTTGACGCTGTGCGAAGCGCGCCAGTAACGTTACTGCCACCTTGGGGGCGCTGGCCGGGTGGCCGCCGCCCGCGGGGCCACCCTGGATACCTTGCCTTGGACAACTCCGCCGTCAACCGCCTGCATGCCTACGTGCCGCACACCTACGAGGTCGTGGGCATCCAGCCCGCGGGGTCGGCCTGCTTCATCCAGGCGCGGCCGGTGGGAACGGGCATGGCGGGCTATCGCGACACGCTGGTGCTGGGCGCGGGCCTGTCGGCCAGCTGGGCCGACATTGCCCGCCCGCGCGCCATGGAAGAACACTACGATTGCAGCGGCGCGCTGAAAATTCACTTGCGCATGGCGGGCCGCTCGGCCGTCACCGATGGCCGCGAGGCGCCGCATGCCATCGAGGGCCTGTCGTGCAGCGCCCTGCTGCAGCCGCGCGGCGCGCGCAAGATCGAGATCTTCGGGGCCGGCGAGCGCGAACGGTCGGTGACGGTGTCCTGCACGCGCGAATACCTGGTGGATGAACTGGGCCTGGATGCGGGCCGCTATGGCGGGGCGCTGGGCCGCTACCTGGACGACGACCCGGGCGCCTTCGCCCTGTTTCGCGCCGGGCTGACGGCCGCCATGCAGCAGGCGGCGCAATGCTTCTTCGAGCCGGTCGACGACCCCCGCGTGCGCCGGCTGCTGCTGCAGGCGCGCGCCCAGGATATCGTGCGCCATTTCTTTGCTTATATGCGCGACGGCGACGCGGCCGACGAGATCCGGCCGCGCGACCGGGCCATTGCCGACCGGGTGGCGGCGCGCCTGGCCGACGACTTTCGCGATCCGCCCAGTGTGCGCGAGCTGGCCGGGCAGGCCGGCGTCAGCGTGTCGAAGCTGTCGCGCCTATTCAAGGCGGTGCACGGCGCCACGCTGTCGGAGTACTTGCTGGCGGTGCGCATGCGGCACGCCATGGCGTTGATCCGCGCCGCCCGGCTGCCCGTGACGCAGGTGGCGTTCGAGGTCGGCTACGACCATGCCGGCAATTTCTCGACCGCGTTCCGGCGGCACTACGGCGTGTCGCCGCGCGCCGCCGGCGCTACGCATCGTGAAAGATCGTGAATTCCTCGACCGGCACGCGCCCGGTACGGTACTGGTTGGCGGGTTCGGCCGGATCCTGGTAGCCGATTGAAATGCCGCAGGCCACGATCTGATCGTCGGGAATGCCCAGCTGCTGCTTGACGATGTCGGGGTAGTTGGCCAGCGCCGCCTGCGGGCAGGTGTCCAGGCCCAGCCCGCGCGCCATCACCATGATGTTCTGCAGGAACATGCCGTAGTCCAGCCAGCTGCCCTTGTCCAGGTCGTTGTCGATGGTGAACAGCAGCACGCACGGGGCGCCGAAGAATTCGAAGTTGCGGGCATGCTGGCGTGCCGACGCCTGGCGGTCGCCCTTCTGGATGCCCAGCAGGCTGTACAGGCCCCAGCCGGTCTCGCGGCGCCGTTCGATATAGGGGCTGCGCCAGTTGACCGGGTAGTACTGGTATTCGCGCCGTTCGGGCTCGCCGTGCTCGAAGGCTTGCATCAGCGCGCGGGACAGCGCGTCGCGCCGCGCGCCCATGACCACGTGCACTTTCCAGGGCTGGATGTTGCTGCCGCTGGGCGCGCGCGCCGCGGCTTCCAGGATGCGGCGGACCAGGCCCGGCTCGACCGGCGTGGGCAGGAAGCCGCGCACGCTCTGGCGCGACACGATGGCTTGTTCGACGGCGTGCGATGCGTCGGTCATGCGCGGGCCTCTTCGGTGGCCGGCGATCCGGCCGCCAGGCGCGGCCCGCCGTATTTGAACGACCCTTGCGCCGTGGCCAGGACGCGGCCGTCGGGCGCGCAGACTTCGGCGCGCGAAAAATAGATCTTGCGGCCCCGGCCGGTGACCTGGCCGGTGGCGACGACCTTGCCGCTGGTGACCGAGCCGATGAAGTTGATGGCCAGCGAGATGGTGACCGCGTTGCCCTGGCTGTCGCCGTGTTCCGGCACGATGCCGGCATAGCCGCAGGCGGCGTCCAGCAAGGCGCAGACGGCGCCGCCTTGCAGCGCGCCCTGGCGGTTCAGGTGACGAGGTTGCAGTTCCATGCTGAGCACGATGCGGCCATCGCCCCAGTCTTCGATGACGGCGCCCAGAGAATGCAGGAAAGGATTGTGTTCAAAACCGGTCATGGCGGATACGGCCCTGTCGACGCGAATGGCCAGATAATACCGTCCCGCGGGGCGCGCCGTGCGGGACGGCGGGCTGGGCGCTACCATAGACGGTTCCCGATGAACCGTAATCTGCAGGGCAAGTCATGAGCGCACAGCAACAACAAACCCGCAAGAACATTCCTTCCATCCGCCAGGCCAAGGGCCCCGGCAAGATCGTGGCGCTGACGGCGTACACCACGCCCATGGCCCGCCTGCTCGATCCGCACGCCGACCTGCTGCTGGTGGGCGATTCGCTGGGCATGGTGGTGTACGGCCTGCCCAGCACCCTGGGCGTGACGCTGGACATGATGATTGCGCACGGCGCCGCCGTGGTGCGCGGTTCGACCCAGGCGTGCGTGGTGGTGGACCTGCCCTTCGGCAGCTACCAGGCGTCGCCCGCGCAGGCATTCCAGGCGGCCGCGCGCGTGCTGGCCGAAACCGGCGCGCAGGCCGTCAAGCTGGAAGGCGGCGCCGAGATGGCCGAGACGGTGCAATTCCTGACGGCGCGCGGCGTGCCGGTGGTCAGCCATATCGGGCTGATGCCGCAGCAGGTCAATACGGTGGGCGGCTACAAGGCGCAAGGCATGCAGGCCGACGGCAGCGAGCGCATCCTGCACGATGCGCGCGCGCTGGAGGCGGCCGGGGCGTTTGCCCTGGTGGTGGAATGCACCGCCGAAGCCGTCGGCCGCCAGGTGGCCGAGGCGCTGCAGATCCCCGTGATCGGCATCGGCGCCTCGCCGGCGTGCGATGGCCAGATCCTGGTCACGGAAGACATGCTGGGCATGTCGGGCGCGCGGGTGCCGCGCTTCGTCAAGCAATTCGCGCAGCTGGGCGCCGATATCGAGCAGGCGGCGGCGCGTTATGCGGAAGAAGTGCGCGCGGGCACGTTCCCGGCGCCGGAACATTGCTTCGGGGTCGGGCGCAAATAAGGGGGCGGCGGTGTCAGACACCCTGCGGGGTGTCTGACACCTGGCTGCGCCGCCGGCCCATGGGCGCCGGGTGGGCTTCGGGCAGGCCTTGCTAGGCCGCCGCCAGCGTGGCCGGGGCGTGCGGCGCCCGCGCGGCGGCATGGCGCAGCACGGTGGGCAGGGCGTGCGGCAGGGTGTCGGGCCAGTCGCGGTTGAAATGGGCGCCGCGGCTTTCCTGGCGGGCGGCGGCGGCCTGTACGATCAGCGCGGCCACCTGCAGCAGGTTGCGCAGTTCCAGCAGGTCCCGGCTGACGCCTTCGGCCTGCCATTGCCGCGCCGCGTCGGCTTCCCATTGGGCGATGCGGCGCGCGGCGCCGGCCAGCGAGGCATTGCTGCGCACGATGCCGACCTCGGCGCTCATCAAGGCGCGCAGGGCCCGGCGGGTATGCGCCACCGCCGCGTCGGGCCGGGAGTGGGCGCGCAGGCGCCAGGCCAGCGTATCGACATCGACCGAGGGGCTGGCCGCGGGCTGCGCCAGGATGGCCCGCGCGGCCGCCCGCCCCATGACCACGCATTCCAGCAGCGAGTTGCTGGCCAGCCGGTTGGCGCCATGCAGGCCGGTGCAGGCCGATTCGCCGATCGCATAAAGGCCTGGCACGTCGGTGCGCCCGTCGGGGCCGGCGACGATGCCGCCGCAGGTGTAATGCGCCGCCGGCACCACCGGGATGGGATCGGCCGCCATGTCGATGCCCAGCGCCAGGCAGTGCGCGTAGATATTCGGAAAGTGCGCCTGCAGGAAGGCGCGCGGCCGGTGGCTGATGTCCAGGTAGACGCAGTCCAGCCCATGCCGCTTGATTTCGTGGTCGATGGCGCGCGCCACGATGTCGCGCGGCGCCAGCTCGGCGCGCGCGCCGTGCGCTGGCATGAAGCGGGTGCCGTCGGGCAGGCGCAGCAGGCCGCCCTCGCCGCGCACGGCTTCGGAAATCAGGAAGGCCTCGCCCGCCGGGTGATACAGGCTGGTGGGATGGAACTGCATGAACTCCAGGTTGGCGACGCGGCAGCCGGCGCGCCATGCCATGGCGATGCCGTCGCCCGTGGCGGCCGACGGCGTGGTGGTGTGCGCGTACACCTGCCCCGCGCCGCCGGTGGCCAGCACCACGTGCGGCGCCGCCAGGGTCTTGACCTGGCCGCGTTGCAGGTCCAGGACGTGCAGGCCCGCGCAGCGCGCGCCCGGCGCGCCGGCCAGGTCGATGGCGCAGTGCTGTTCCAGCAGCGTGATGTTGGGATGCCGGCGCGCCCGCGCGCCCAGCGCGGCGACGATGGCGCGCCCGGTGGCGTCGTCGGCATGCACGATGCGGCGCCGGCCGTGCCCGCCCTCGCGGGTCAGGTGCAATGCCGCCTGGCCCGGCGCGGCCGGGGTGAAGGCCACGCCCTGGTCCTGCAGCCAGTCGATGGCGGCGGGCGCGCCGGCCGCGATGCGACGGGTGGCCTCGGCATCGCACAGGCCGCCGCCGGCGACCAGCGTGTCGCGCACGTGCTCGTCCACGCTGTCCTCGGCGTCCAGCGCGGCGGCGATGCCGCCCTGGGCCCGGTTGCTGGCGCTGTGGTCGATGGCGCCCTTGGCGATCAGGGCCACGCGCCGGTGCGGGGCCAGTTCCAGCGCGGCCGACAGGCCGGCCAGGCCGCTGCCGATGATGAGTGCGTCGTAGGGCATGGCGTTGGCTCCCGTTCGGTCAGGCCGGGCCCACGCTTTCGTACAGCGCGGTGTCGCGGGCCAGGTCGCCGCTGGCGCGCACGCGCTGCTTGCGTTGCTCGGCAAATGCCAGCATGCGGTCGATGGAGACCTTGGCGCGCCGGCCCAGTGGCGGATCCAGCGTGATTTCGTTGCGGCCGTGTTCCAGCACGTCGGCCAGGCCGGCCAGTTCGTTCATGGCCATCCAGGGGCAGTGCGCGCAGCTCTTGCAGGTGGCGCTGTTGCCGGCCGTGGGGGCGGCCACGAAGGCCTTGCCGGGCGCGGCGGCGCGCATCT